>Ga0209536_100016308_pt1 | contig 10569 bp, 8 predicted proteins | sample DeeMarSeWOR28_12_FD_187461 | JGI IMG/M metagenome (GOLD analysis project Ga0209536, IMG submission 187461) | Marine sediment microbial communities from White Oak River estuary, North Carolina - WOR-2-8_12 (SPAdes) (version 2) | ecosystem: Environmental > Aquatic > Marine > Intertidal zone >...
CGGAGAAAACGGTTTTGTAATTTTTTGAAAACGGTCGCGGGATGAAATTGCGCTCAACAGGCGATGGTTTAACTTATAAAACGGATGGGCTTCATGCGGGTTGAACACAAAAAGATTGAATCGTTTTTTGCGAAATCGAAATTTTATTTGTTCTTGGTCATATTTTTATCTTTAGGATTAGGCATCAATGCCTGCTCCAGAAAACAATTGATCGTACCGAAGATAACTCCTGATCCCACTGAACAGCGCCTGGTTGGAAAATTTGTGTGGTTTGATCTGTTTACGCACGATTTGGAATCAACCAGTCGTTTTTATGAAAAATTATTCGGCTGGTCCTTTCACGATACAGTGCCGGGGAAAAAAACGGTAAAAACGATAATGCGAAATGGCGTTCCCATAGCAAACGCCGTACATATAAACCCGGAAAAAAATAATGTAAACGAGTCCCAATGGTTAAGCTATATGTCAGTGGAGAATGTAGATCAGGCAGCGACAATTGTTAAACAAAACAACGGCCGCATTTACATGAATCCCAAAAATTTGCCCGATAGAGGACGGGTGGCTGTTGTAATAGATCCGGAAGGCGCGCTGTTTGCAATGGTAACCGCAACCGGTGGTGATCCGATTGACTACGATTTGGCTGAAAATTATTGGATGGGAAGTGAATTGTGGACAAAGAACCTGGATGCGGCGCTGAAATTTTATCGCACACTTGCCGGTTATGAAATACAATTGGTGGATCTTAACGCGGACCGGAAATACCACCTGCTGGCCAGAGACAATAAGATCCGGGCGGGGATTGTGAACATACCCTGGGACGATGTCAAGCCCAATTGGATACCCTACGTTGCGGTGGAGGACGTCACATCAATAGCAAATATCGTTGAAGAAACGGGGGGCAAATTATTAATCAAGCCCGATCAGGATATTCGTGAGGGCAGGGTTGCTATAATAGCGGATCCATCCGGAGCTGTTTTTGCGATACAGCAATTCTAAAAGACTATTTTCAGGAAAAATATAACATGCAGCGATATATGAAATTACTACTTTTGCTTGTGTTTGGTTTATCGGCCATTGTCATAACTTCGTGCGCATCTACAGAGCCGAGCATGCATTATGGCGTCTCAGTCCATTATGGCGCATCCTGGAGACACGATTATCATCATTACCATCACCATCGCCCGCCGCCGCCGAGACCGCCCGGTCGACCTCCCAACAGACCACCCAGTCGTCCGGCAAGGCCGACGCCGCTGCCTTCCAGAAGATAATAGACCAGTTGTGTTCGTCCAAACCGTCGCCTTTGAAATCAAACCTTGACCACCCCATAGGGGACGGGCATGAAATTATGCGTTTCGCCCCGGAAGCTTATCGCCATCCGGCAGGGCTGAGAAGAAGGGACGCAAGTAAAGGACTGAGGGCTGAGGACTGAGGACTGAGTGGAAAATAGGCCGGGAAGCGAGGCAGCTATTGAGCTGATAAGCTGGTGAGCCAAAATGGCTCAGGGTGCACGGTACAAGGACAAAAAGAAGTCAGAAGCCGGAAGACCGGGAAAGCCCCGCACGAAGTAAGGGCTCCGAAAAATCCCACAATTTGCAAACATCACAAGGGCTTAAATTATATACAAGCTTACAATCTCTTTCATTAATATATTCTGTGCGGTTATCCACAACGCACATATCACTGTCAGCCCGCCTGAAAGACAAGCCGGTTCGGAGTCGTCTGATCTTCCAGGCCTCACGCGGTTTCATTTTTCGGCGCTTTTCAGATAACCGCGATATTTTAAATGAATTTTGCTTGACTTTGAATACCGTCGGCATATTTAATTTAACCGGCTGGGGATCGTTCATGGCAGAAAAACGGAACCCGTCCGAAAAATTCGTCCAACGCCCGATGGGGGTGTTACCTGCCTTTTCGAAATGCTCACACGCGCCCGTGCATGCTGCGCTTTCTCACTTGTCCCGCCATAGCTTTTTAAGCGACGGCGGATCGGCCTGCGGCGAGCCCAGCCGAGAAGGAGATGCCTAACCATCGGACCCGACCATTATTTTCCGGATGGGTTATAGATAAGTTCGTTTGATTTTAAAATTGGATCGAGTCGCGGAGAACAAGCGTGATGAAGAAACACTATTGGTTTTTTTGGGCGCTACTGGTCGCTTTGTCAGCCAATGGCGCTCCGGCTGCGGAAGCCGGCCGGATTCAGACAAAGAAATATCAAACCGCCGAAAATATTCTGTATTATGACAACGGGACGACAGCATTGACGGAATATATGCGAAAACGCTGCCGGCTGGATCTTTATTATCCCCTGAAGCAGCCGGGCTTTGCTACCGTCGTGTGGTTCCACGGCGGGGGCCTCAGAGCGGGCAGCCGGTACATTCCGGAAAAACTTAAAAAGCAAAAATTGGCCGTGGCCGCCGTGAATTACCGGCTTTTCCCGGAGGTCGAGTGCCCGGCCTATATCGAAGATGCCGCCGCGGCCGTCGCCTGGGTGTTCAAGAACATTTCCAAATATGGCGGGGACCCCAACCTCATCTTTGTTTCAGGGCATTCGGCCGGGGGTTACCTGACCAACATGGTGGGGCTGGACAAGCACTGGCTAGCAAAACACGATATCGATGCCGACGCCATTGCCGGCCTGATCCCGGTCAGCGGTCATACGATCACGCATTATACCGTGCGGGAAGAACGCGACATCCCCTGGGAGCAGCCCCTCATTGATGAATTTGCCCCGCTTTATCACGTGAGGCCCAACGCGCCTCCGGTCATTTTAATCACGGGCGACCGCAGATTGGAACTTCTCGGCCGGTATGAAGAAAATGCTTATTTTATGCGGATGATGAAAGTCGTCGGGCATGAACACGTTGAAATTTATGAACTCAGGGAATTGAATCATGATGAGATGTTAAAGCCGGCCTGTTCACTTCTGCTCAGGCATATTAAATATACGATCAAAAAGTATCGCAAAAAATTGAGAAAAAATTAATTTGAACGCCTAAGCCCGGTTTTTATAGACCCGCGGGCCGCACGCCGGGGCAGCGCTTCCTCTGAACACCCGCCTTCCAGCACGCCCTTACCTTCCCGAAAAACGCCCCAAGACGCGGCACCGGCAATTTTACCGGCAATGCCGCAAAAGCGCGTATGATCAGCTCCAGGGGCCCCCGATTAAAACGCCTATTCCACCTGTGGCAGAAGATCAGGCCGGCCGCAAAAAACAGGACCGGTCCCCAGACAGGGAACAAGGGAGACTGAATGCCCATTAAATTCATCACCGTAAGCGCAGCCCAGCCAACAATGGTATGTGCCAGGTAGAGCGTCAACGTGGTCTGGCCGACAATCGCGAAAGGCAGGAGCCATTTGGCGTTTTTAAGCTTCTCCGTCAGCATGACGCAAAGGCATATTCCAATGATGGCCGTTCCCGCCCCGGAAAAAAAGAAAAGCGGCATGGGCTCCCAGGGGTTCAAATCCAGCCAGGGAATCAGTCTTCCCAGCTTAAGTGTATGCCACCCGTTGGTAATGCTGAAAAATATTCTCGATACCGCTTCGGCAGCGATTACCACGAGGATGCTGACAAACAAAATTTTCCTTCTAAAAGGCCGATTGGTCAGATCGTGGCGGCCAAGCCAAATGCCGATACACAGGAACCCGATCCAGGGAAAAATGGAATAAATCCCGCAGAAGAAAAGGTGGTAGAAGACTCCGGGCAGGTGCCATAGATTCATCGGTTTGATTGAAACCCAATCATCTCCCCTTTGAAAGCGGATCAAAACCATGAACAGGGCAAAAACCACGACGACGGATGAAATGACGACCCAGAGGCGGCGGTTTGACGCGGTGACCAGGTACGCGGCAATCATGAAATAGACAGCATAAAAATGCAAGATATCCCAAGGTGTTATCAAAGAGTTCAACATCCCGACGAAGAAAAGGAACAAGGCGCGTCTCATCAGGGTCTCACGATTTTCCGCTATCCGGACGGGATCATGACTTGAGCAAGCAGCTCTCGACAAGAGATAGAGGCCCACGCCTGCAAGGGTTACGAACATGACGGCCGGCCGCCCCTCGATGGTTTTCATAAAGAAATCCACCCATTCCGGAGGGCTGCAATCCTCCATAAAGCGTTTCATCAGCCCCCAGTAACTGATAAAAATCATGCCCAGCAGCGCCAGGGATCGCGCAACGTCATATCCTATGATGCGGTTATTCGACATTGTGCTTCAATCCTCCTTTTGGTGATTTTTCAAACGACAAGAGGCAGTCATCTCAGGGATACACCCCTCCCCTCCCCGTGCTTCCAGCACCATGGTTTTCCCTCTTTTTACCTTTTAATTCGCAAAACGCATGCCAGAATTACAACCTATTAATATTAAAGAACTTATCTCATAAAAGCCAAACCGCAGCCGTATTGCCGGTTCCGATTTTTTGAAAAGAAGAGGGGATTCGGGCCTCGGAGAAAGCAGCTGAGGCGAGATAACATTCCGGAATTATGTGAGATAAAAAATTTTCCGGGCGGAGTTCCGCTATATGCTCGACCGGAACTATGGGTTCCGATCAGCAAATATGTAAATATGGGTCGTCCATGCAGTTATGCGTTTTGGATAGAAAGCCGATAAACTGCTGAGAAAAGATGGCTCAAGGTATACGGTACAAGGTGCCAGGCGCAGGGTATAAGGCGCAAGGCCAAGGGCTTAAGGGAAAAAGCTGATGAACCGATATGCTGTTGAACCGTTGAACTGATAAGCAAGAAGACTTCCGGTATAGGGTACAAGGCGCACGGTGCAAGGAAAGACCGAAGACAAAAGAGCGAAAGGCAAGGGCATGCGCCGGGCGCTCGGCTATTAAGCTGATGCGCCAGGACAGAAAGAGATCGGGAGCCCGGAGGCAGGAAAGGCGATCCAGGCCCGGCTGATAAGCAACTGCTTAGATTCCGTTTAAACCCGTCGGCTACCTGTTGATGTACCGCCCCCAGCCCAGGTGGGGCGGTTCGATATTCATCTGCCACAGCAGGGCGATAAACTCTCCCCGATGATGGGTTTCTTCCTGGAAGAAATCGACCAGCATGTCTTCAACGGTCAGCTGGATGACGTCGCCGCCCTTCAGTTTCCGCTCAAACGTCCTCGAAAGCTCCTCGGGCGTAACCGTGCTCAGGTAGCGGTCTGCTTCGGATTCCACCCGCTCCATATATTCTTTGACTTTATCCATGCTGTCGAAATCGTCGAATTCGATACCCGGGCGTTCGGCATCCCCCTGGAGGAGATGGTTGATCCAGAAATCCATAACGAAAAGGCAGTGCAGGAAAATATCCCTTAAAGAGTCGAAGCTCGCATCGCGCACCTTCACGAATTCATTCCAGGGAAGCTTGCTGAACGCTTCCAGGTAGCTGTGCCGCAGAAACCGGCTGTATTCCATCAACTTTATGACATTCATTTGGATTTCTCCTTCCTTTTAAGGGTTTCTTTATCAGCCGGGTTGAACGCTTTTCAAGGGGGCCGAGCCGGACCCCGGAAACGCTTTTTTCCTGGAACGGGGAGCCGGCCGGCTGTAAACTCCTGTCAACGCTTGCGTTTCACTCCGGACCGCAGATGGGCGTCGATATACTCGCCAATCTCCTCTTCCGTGCGGCTTTTGGCCGGATCATACGTTTCCCGGTGAACGAACTCTTCCAGGGGTTTTACATGGCGCGGCTTGGGATAATAGGCCGGCCAACCCACGGCCAGCGGCTCATAAATGTGGAAATACTGCGGTATCCGTAGAAAGTTTCTGGTCACGCCCTCCAGCCAGGGCGAGCCAAAGTCGCTGAGCCATTGAGAGGCCAAACCGAGAGACGCCGCAGCCAGATGCATCGCCAGCACCGCGCTCGCCATGCTGCCGATGATATGCTGCCGTCCTTTGTCAATGTGCGTGCGCAGCGGGAACGCATGGCACCAGCGCTCATCGGCCAGCGGCAGAATGATGTGCGATGCCGCCCTGAAAGGGCTCTTTCCCTCCAGATCGGCCTTGAAGCGGGCGACAATGCCTTGCTTGTCCAGCGCGGGGAAACGGGCGCCGGGATACATTTGCTCCTTCTTATCGCGAGTCGCCTCCAACCACCTTTTTTCCACCCTCTGGAATTCAAACATTTCGGCGAGTTTCTCGATCGTTTCCTTTTCTTTTACAACCACAAAATCCCAGGGTTGGGAATTGGCCGCAGAGGGAGACCAGCGCGCGGCCTCCAGAATTTTGTCGATAAGTTCATCCGGCACAGGCGCATCCTTGAACCCCCGTATGCTTCTCCTGAACTTCAAAAGGCCCAACAAGCCCTCGTAGTCGGCCACATTCACTTCCTCGAATGCTTTTCTGAATTTATCGCCTTTGGTCATCGTATTTCTCCTTAAATTGACAAAAAGATTTGGATTCCGGGAAACTGTTGGTCTCCAAACCAGCGATGGCGAAGTGATAAAAACTGCCTTTCAATTCCCCGCGGCGCCTCAGGGCCGGTCCAGCCGGATCGAAAGGATCCGGACGGCCTTTTGCGGCCGATTGCTTGTGTCAACCGGCACCCCGCCGATTTTATCCACCACATCCATCCCGGTTATCACCCGGCCGAACACGGTATGTTTTCCGGTCAGCCAGGGCGTATCGACCAGGTTGATAAAGAACTGCGAGCCGTTCGTATCGGGCCCCGAATTGGCCATGGCGATCACTCCCCGCAGGGGCGGATGCGATTTAAGCGCATCATTGTAGCGGTATCCTAAATTTTCGTAACACTCCTTCAAGCTCAACGCAGATACCTTCTGTTGTATTTCCGGCAGCCGGTCCTGAAATTGCTGCGGCGACGTGATCCCCAGTTTGCGCGCTAAGGGTGAAACCACCACCCGGTTGAAATCCTGCTGATTTCTCACCGCAAGGTATGGATGCACCCGCCCGCCGGGTGCAAGCGCCTTGATTTTATCAAGGCCCAGAGCGATGGCGTTTATTTCATCCGCAAAGGTGTAGCCGGGATCGCCGGTCCCGTTGCCCAGCGGGCACCCCCCCTGGATCATGAAATCTTTGATGACCCGGTGGAAAATCAGGTTGTCATAAAAATGTTTTTTGACTTTTTCACGGGTACCGGGAACTGTAACCGGTTTGCGGCCTTCCGCCAGATCGATAAAATTTTTTACTGTTTCCGGCGCTTCCGCATCGAACAGCGCTACCCGAATGTCGCCCTGGGACGTTTTTATGACGCAAACGGAATTTTTCTGATTGTCGACGGCCATCGATTGCGCCGCCGCGATGAAATTCAGGATGAACAGCAGGGTCAAAAAAGTTGTTTTTTTCATAAGCGGTCCTTTAAAAAAATGCACGCCCTAGGGGGACGGGCATGAAATTATGCGTTTCAACGGTTAAGCCGATGAGCAGTTGCGCTTTCAGCAGGACTGAGGACAGAGCGATATTCGAGACAGAAATAGTCGGCAGTGCCGCTGATAAGATGAAAACCTAACGCCGATACATGGGACATGTCAAGAATTATAGATAAATTGGAATGGTTATTGATTAAAGGCCATCGCTTTGGGGTGCAAGGTATAAGGTGCAGGGGCCGGGGGCCAGGGATCGGGGGACAGGGAAAAGGCGCAGGGCAAAAGAAGGACTGAGTGCTGAGGGCCCAGGCTTCGCCTCTGCAAGGCTACGCCGGGCAGGCTGAGGACTGAGGAGAGACGGGCTTGGAAGCTGGAAGGCCGGTAGGCTAAAGGCGCAGGGCGAAGGGCGAAGGGGAAAAGAAAGAAGACAGGAGTCAGGAGTTAGAAGAACAAAGGCGCAAGGGCGCAAGGGAAAGGACTGAGGGCTGAGGACTGAAAGAGAGAGAGAGAGAAAAAAAAATAGGCCGAGAAGCTGGAAGGATGGCAGGCATAGGGCGCAAATATTTGGGGTCAGGGTGGAGACTTTGCCGGGAGATTTTCGACGACGGCGAGTACATGGGGATAGATATGATCGACAACGCGGCGGTAGCCTTCGGCGGTGGGATGCAGACGGTCCGTTTGATTGTATTGCGGATCGCCGGCAACCCCTTCCAGGAAAAAGGGGATCAGGGGGATCGCATGCTTTTGGGCGATTTCCGGATAAATACCGGCAAAAGCCTGCGTAAATTCCGGTCCCAGGTTGGACAGCATTTGCATGCCGCACAGGATGACGGCGACGCCGTTGGACTTGATGATCGAGACGATCCGGTCCAGGTTGGTTCTCAGGACGGCCGGGGCAATCCCCCGCAGGCCGTCATTGCCGCCGGTTTCAAGGATGATGAGGTCCGGCTTCAGGGCGGATATGACCCAGTCGATGCGCGAGAGGGCCCCGCTGCTGGTCTCGCCGCTGATGCCCGCGTTGACGACCTTGAAATGCTGCCCGTCGGCAGACAGTTTTTTTTGCAGCAGGGCGGGGTAGGCCTCGGTCTCATCCACACCGAGACCGGCGGTCAGGCTGTCACCCATGGCCACGATGGTCCCCCTGATCGGCGGAGCTTTCCGCGGTGTTTGGGGCGCGGGCGCATCCGACGAGGGCTCGCCGCCGCACCCGACCAGGACCACCCAGATGACGATGACGATTGCGGCCGGCTTGAGCAGCTTAAACGGCGCCGGGCCTTGGCAAGGCTGCTTACTCATCGGGCTGCTCCCTTAAATAGACGATCGGCCTTTTCGCCAGGATCGAACGGGCGGGAATCAGACCAATGACGACAATCAGCGAGAGCGCGGCCCCGACCATGACGGCGCAGGACCATAAAAAGGGATGATAGGCAATGTCCAGGTAGTGCCGGCAGATCAAAAGCGCGCCGGCCTGTGAAATCACCAGCGCCAGCATCGTGCTGAGCAGGCCCGCGACAAGAATTTCAAGGACGAACACCTTGGCGACAAACGCCTTTCGGGCCCCCAGGATTTTATAGTAGACCGATTCGGTGGTTCTTTCGGTGCGGGTCGCGAACACCGCGCTGATCAGGATCAGAATCCCGGCGGCCATGCTGAGGATGCTGAACCCGCGCACAATCCCCGAGAGCTGCTGCATGATGCGCGCGAAGACCTGAATGGTCGCCGACAAATCGATGACGCTGATGTTGGGGAACGCCTTGACGATGCGGCTTTGCAGCGGGCCGACCCGGTCTTCGGGGACCCGCAGGGCCGTAAAGATCGTCTGGGGCGCGGATCGCAGGGTCTTGTCTTCAAACACGAAATAGAAAAAAGGTTTCAACGAATCCGTGGTGCGGGTGCGGATGCTCGAAATTCTGGCGGTCAGCGGGACCCCCTGGATGTTGAAGCCGATGGTGTCGCCCACGTCCATTTTGCGCATCTCTACCACCGTGTCCAGCACCGATACCTGCGGCCCGTTCCAGTCGTCGCGAAACAGGCGCTTGCCTTTGATTATTTTTTCATCTTCCAGCAGGGCGTGCCGGTAGGTCAGGTTAAAGGTCCGGGCGAGGTTATCGCGGCGCCTGCCCCGCTCGGCCCGGCGGTCGATGGGTTTATCGTTGACGGCCGTAACCCGTGCCCGTACCACCGGATAGAAGGTGAGCGGCTGCGCGACGAAGTCCGCGAAGGCCTCTCGCTGAGAGGGCTGGATGTCCAGCACGAACAGGTTGGGTGCATCGGCCGGATAGGACTTTACATAGGTCGCGTCCAGATTTTTTTCGATCAGGTAAATGGCAAAGATGACGCTCAAAGAAGCGGTCAACGTGACGATAATGGCCTGGGTGGCATTGCCCTGCCGGAACAGGCCCTTGACCGCCTGACGGACAATCATCCGTCGAATGGGCAGGCGCTTTAAGATCCACAGCAGCAGGCGGGATAAAAGTGCGGCGGTGAGGATCAGCCCGCTCATGGCGGCAACGAAATAAACACCGAAATGAAGGTCCTGCATGTGCCGCATGACCAGGCCGAAGAAAAAGAGCATAAACCCGGCCGCGGACGCGTAGACCGGCCAGCGCCTGCGCGGTCCGGCCGCCTCTTTGCGGAAAATCATAACCGGCCGCATCTCTCTTAGACGGTAAAGGGGTACAAACGTAAACAGGGCCACTACCGCGAAACCGAGTGCCAGGCTTTCGCCGACGCCGGACCAGGCAACGGCCAGCGGCATGTCGGAAGGGAAAAAGTCGCTGAGCAGGCGGGCCAGGACGAACTGAACCCCGACCCCGGCCGATATGCCCATGACGGTCCCCAAAAGACCCAGCAGAAAAACCACCGGCATAAAATGCCGGATTATATGGCGGTTGCTTGCCCCGACCGTTTTCATGACGGCAATGGTCTGCTGTTTTTCATTGAAAAAGGCCGTCAGGGTGTTCTGGATGCCCATGCCGGCGATGATCAGGATAAAGATACCGATCAGATTCAAAAAAAAGATGAAATTATCCAGAAACCGCTTCACCCGAGTCCGGGCGGTCCGGTAGGTGTCGACCCGCTCCCGGTCACCGTGTGCGGCCTGCCGAAGGCGCTGGAAAACGGCATCGGCCTGGCCCTCGTCCAGCACCTTCAGGAGCGTTTGATAGGTGATGCGGCTACGGGTCCCCACTAGCCCCAAAGCATCCAGATCCCGGCTGGAAACAAACACGCGGGGGCCGAAGGAAAAAACATT
>Ga0209536_100016309_pt1 | contig 10567 bp, 8 predicted proteins | sample DeeMarSeWOR28_12_FD_187461 | JGI IMG/M metagenome (GOLD analysis project Ga0209536, IMG submission 187461) | Marine sediment microbial communities from White Oak River estuary, North Carolina - WOR-2-8_12 (SPAdes) (version 2) | ecosystem: Environmental > Aquatic > Marine > Intertidal zone >...
GATTTCGCCTCGCCGACACCGGGTAAGACGAAGGCAGCTTCCGGGGCGGTTTCCCCCTGCCGTCCGCGCCCGAAGCTTGCCACGGCCGCCCCGGCGATGACGAGAATCCCTGCGAGTATGAGCAACTCGACGCCGCCGGCCCGCTGCCGGCCCTTCTCGCCGTGATACCAGGCGAGCACAAGCGTCACCAGGAACCCGATCCCGAGGAGCACGTGGACGATCCTCTGCATCGCTTCGGAAAGGCTCCACGGCTCAGCCAGCACTTCGATGCCTTGAAAGACGAGCCAGGCACCGGCCAGATAGGCCAGCGCCCACTGGAATAGCTTGCGTTCTTGCAGGCGTTGGAGGAGAGAGGGCATCTACCGATCCCCCGGTCGAACGCAGTCTCAGTTGGGGCTATCCGTAAAATGTGTTACGAGAACCACGAGTGCAACGAGCAGAAAGTCATCGGGCTATGTCATGCACGACGCTGCGATCGGTCGAGGTCGCGCGACACAAGCCACACCGCTGGCTCGTACATATAGAAAGATAGCCCTAGCTCACGGCGAGGGAGTGCGACGGTGATCGTAGCCAGCCCGAAGTCGTTGCCCCGCGTAGGCGCGTTCCTATTCTCCGCGGCGTTAGCGCTCCTCGTCCCATCTTGCGGTTCGGACAATCCGGCGGCTCCGGAGCCGGAGGGCATCGACGCATGCCCGGCGGGCCAGTGGGCCGAGGATACCGACGGCTACCGCTCCTACCGGCACGACTGCGAGACGTACTCCTCCGACCACTTCACCGTATACAGCGACGGCAGCAGCGCGGAGGCCAAGGCCACGCTGGCCGGCATAGCCGAGGAGGTCTTCTCGGAACTGGCCTATGAGTTCCTGGTCGAATCGGAGACCGATCTGGGGTTCACGCCCGGGTACAGCTATTACATCTACGCCCAAAGGCACATCACGCCGGCCACGGCCGAGGCCTACCGGAACGGCTTCCTCATCATCGCGGTGGATACCCCCGAGCGGCCCACCGAGCGGCGCCCGGCCTTCTACCGCTACCTGATCAAGCACGAGTTGACCCACGTCTTCCAGTTCTCGCTCACCGATTGTCCGAGGAACAGTGCCTGTCCCTACTGGCTAGACGTCTGGTTCCGTGAGGGACAGGCGGTCGTCACCGGGGACTACCTGCCCCTCCCCACTTTGCAGGAGTATCGAGCCTGGCTGAACGATCCGAACCACATCAATCCGATCCGCATCAGGCGTTGGACCGACTTCCCCAATCCCGACCGCGGCGGTGAGTACTACCCGATCTTCGCGCTGACCTATGCCTACCTTACCGATAGCGAGCGCGGCCACGGCGCCAGCATCGGCGACTGCCGCACCCTGTTCCAGCTGATGAAAGAGGGCGAGCCGTTCGCGTCCGCCTTCGAGGCGGCGTTCGGGATCAGCCTCTCCTATCTCGAGGAGAACTGGTACGACTTCATGGAAGCCTTTCTGGGCGGCTGAGGTATTGCCGCGGCGGTCTTGTGGGTCCATGATGTCGTGGGCGGGTGTCGGGCCGGGACGGTCGTGACCGGAGCAGTCGCCGTAGGAGCCCAATGTCGTGGAAGTTCGCAGTCGCCTTCCGCACCGCTGCCTCGAAGAGCGGTGCCATCCCATTGCAGAATGGCCACTCCCCATCAGCCTCGAAGGAGGACGATCATGTCCGCGCGAATACTGCAACTCAACTTCAAATTCAACGTGTCCGGCCTGGAATACGAAGACGCCGTCGCACCGCTAGCCGACGATTTCGCGGCTCTGCCCGGCCTGCGCTGGAAGATCTGGTTCATTAACGAAGAAGAGAGCGAAGCGGGCGGATTCTACCTGTTCGAGAACCAGGAGTCGCTGACGGCGTACCTGGAAGGCCCCCTCGCCGCGGGAGTGGCGAGTCACCCGGCGCTCAGCCATATGAGCGCCAAGCAGTTCGACGTGATGGAGGGGCTGACCGCGATCACCCGCGGTCCCATGATGGCCAGCGCCAAGACCGCCGGCTAGCTGGTTCGCAGCGCGGCGAGGGGATCGACGCGCGTGGCACGGACGGCGGGGATGATCGCGCTCATCACCGCCACCAGGATCAAGAACAACACCCCGGCGACGATCGTCGGCGGGTCCATGGCGCCTATGCCGTAGACCATGCTGGCCATCGTCCGGGTCGTCGCGTATATGCCGGCCAGGCCCAGCACGATGCCCAGCGCCGTCAGCTTCAGCGTTCGCAGGATGACGAGGCGTAGCACATTCCCACGCTCGGCGCCCAACGCCATCCGCACGCCGATCTCCTGGGTGCGCTGCGCGACGAAGTAGCTCATCACGCCGTAGACGCCGGCGGCCACGAGAGCGAGCGCGATGCCCGCGAACAGGCTCAACAGCAGCGTGTTGAAGCGTCGGCCGATCATCCGGCCTTCTACCAGCTGCGCCATCGTGTAACCACCGCCTACCGGTTGGTCGGGCGCTATGGCCAGCACCTCGCGACGCACCGTCGGGATCAGGCTGGTGGGCTCGACCTCGGTCCGGATCACCAGCCAGCGCACCCGGCTGAAGCTGTGCATGCCGGAAGGCGGAGCGGGGTTGTAGGTTCTGTACACCTCGGGGATGGCCGGGGTCTCGATTCCCCACTGCCGCACGTCGACCACGACGCCCACGACAGTGCTCCAGATGGGCTCCGGAGCCACGCCCCCCGGCGCCGAAGTGTTCGTCTCGAACAGTATCCGCTTACCCAGCGGGCTCTCGCCGGGCCAGAGGCGCTCGGCCATCGTCTGATTGATGATGACGCCGGGATGCGCCCGGTTGGTGTCCGCCGGCTCGAAGCCGCGGCCGGCCACCAGACGGATGCCCATCGCCTCGTGGTACCCGGACGTGACCACGGATATCTCCACCAGCGGCCCGTCACGGCCCCCGGTCTCGTCCTCGCGACCCTCGACGACCACGCTACCGTTCGTTCCGCCGCGGAGCGGAAGCTTGCTGACGCCGCCGACGCGGCTGACGCCCGGCAGCGCCTCCACGCGCCGCACCACCTCGTCGTAGTGCGCGCGCACGTTGGCGTGATCCTCGAATCGGGGCCCGCGCAACGTCAGGCTCATCACCAGCACGTTCTCGGTATCGAAGTTCTGTTCGGTGGCCCGCAGCCGCGCATAGCTGTTCAGCATCAACGCGGCACCGTTCGCCAGCACCAGCGCCAGCGCCAACTGCACGGCAACGAGAGCGTTGCGGTTCGTGAATAGCCGGAAGATGCTGGGAAGCCGACGGAGGCTCGCGCCAGGGGTCGCAACCGCACCGCGACTGCCTTCCTTCAGCGCATCCGTCAGATCGACGCGCCAGGTCGACGCCGCCGGCGCCAGGCTGAAGATGAGACCCGTGGCCAGCGCCACAACCAGGGTAAAGGCGAGCACCGAGGCGTCGACACCAAGCTGGTCGACCCGCGGTGCGCCGGCCGGGATCACCGACCGAAGCAGGCTCACGCCCCAGGCCGCGGCCAGGAAGCCGGCGACGCCACCCAACAGCGAGAGGGGCAGGTTCTCGGTGATCAGTTGCCGGAGCAAGCGCTGCCTGCCTGCGCCCAGCGCGGTGCGGACCGCGATCTCGGTCCGCCGCGCGGCGGCCCGCGCCATGAGCAGGCTGGCGACGTTGCCGCACGCGATGAGCAGCACCAACCCTGTGGCGGCCAACAGGAAGAGCAGCGAGCGACCGGCGCCGCCCAGCAGCTCGTCGTGCAAGGTCGCGACGTTGATGCCGTCCCCTTCGTTGGCCTCCGGATATGCGTCCGACAGCCACGCGGCGATGGCGTTCATGTCCTCCTGCGCGGCGTCGCGGCCGATGCCGGGCTTGAAGCGCCCGACGGCCAGGTAGCTGTTCGAGCTGCGGCTGGTGTACGCCGCGGGCGGAAGCGGCACCCACATCTCGAACTCGACGCCGTAGAACCAGGGCAAGGGGTGCTCGAAACCCTCGGGTAGCACGCCAACCACCGCTCGCGGCTCGCCGTTCACGGTGACGGTGCGGCCGACGATGTCGGGATCGGCGTCGTAGCGGCGCCGCCAGAGCGTGTTGCTGAGCATGACGACCCTGTCGTTGCCCAGCACCTCCTCGTCCGGCGAGAAGGTGCGGCCCAGGGCGGGCTGGACGCGCAGAATCTCGAACAGCCCGTGCGTCGTTCGCCCGGTCAACAGCTGCTCGGGCTCCTCTCCGGCTCCGGTCAGGACGAAGCGGGCCGACGTCATGGCCGCCAGCCCCTCGAACGTGCGGTTGCTCTCGCGCCAGTCGAGGAAGTTGGGCATCGAGATGGGCGCGCGTGCCGTCCGCGCGTCCGATCTCCAGACCAGCGCCAGCTCGTGCGGCGAAGCGTAGGGCAGCGGGCGCAGGTAGATGGTGCGGAAGACGCTGAAGATGGCGGTGTTGGCGCCTATCCCCAGGGCCAGGATCAGCACCACCACCGCGGTGAATCCGGGCCGCCGCACGATCTGGCGGAGGCCGTAGAACAGATCCTGCCGGAACGCGTCTATATATAGAGCGCGTTCTTCCCGCCGCACGCGGGTGTTCTCGGCTTCGAAGGCCTCGCGGCGAATGCGGGCCGCGTCGCCGAAGCGACGCTCGGCCTCGCGCCGGGCGGCCGCGGGATCCATGCCCGCCGACTCGAAGTCCCGGGCGCGCATCTCGAGGTGGAGGTCCAGCTCTTCGTCGATCTCGCGCCGCAGCGCGCGCGACGAGAAGCGGGAGAGGAAGCGGGCCCAGCGATCGGTGGACGACGTCATGGCCCTACACCGGTTGCGGCTCCAAAATGAGGGCGACCACCGAAACGAAGCGCTGCCAACCGGCCACCTGCTCCTTCAGCTGTGCCCTTCCCTTCGGCGTCAACTTGTAGAACTTGGCCCGCCGGTTGTTCTCACTGGTCCCCCACTCGGACTCGATCCAGCCGCGCCGGTCCATGCGATAGAGGGCCGGGTAGAGCGACCCCTCCTCGATCTGCAACTGGTCGTCGGTGGTGTTCTGGATCCAGCGGGCGATCCCGTAGCCGTGCACGGGCCCCTGGGTGAGGGCTTTGAGGATGAGCATGTCGAGCGTGCCCTGCAGCAGCTCGGCCTTCGAATCGGGCATGGCGTCCTCCCCTAGAGGGTCTAGGGTAATATGAGACCCGATACCTAGACCGTCAAGGGGAGCCCGGTCCCCCTTCACAACGGTCAGCTAGCGCGTCCGCTCGATGAGCTGCTCGATCCGCTCGACCAGTGGTGAGGCGCCGGTCCGGGTGTTCGACAGGGCGGCGACGATATAGCCCGCCTCGAGATAGAGGGTCAGGTGCGAGCTGGCGCCCCACGACCCGCCGGTGTGCCCCACCGCGGTGCCCACCGCCCGCTGGTGCACCTGGAAACCGTAGCCGTCACCCTCGCCGTAGCGGCGCCACATGACTTCATGAGAAGCCGGCGAAACCAGCGTGCCGTCCCGGAGTGCCACGGCGAAGCGGTGCAGGTCGCCCACGGTGGAATACGATTGGGTGGCCGGCGTGCCCCGGACCGGTAGCCGGAAGGTGTCCTCTCGCCAGCCGGTCCGACTGGTGGGGTCGCGGTAATAGCCGATGGCGACGTTGGGGATGGGCTCATCCCTGTCGAAGAAGCCCGTGTCGTGCATCCCGGCAGGCTCGAAGATGTGCCGGCGCACGTAGTCGAAGTAGTCCTCGCCGGACACGACTTGGACGACCAGGCCCAGCAGGAACATTCCCGTATTGCTGTAGCGAAACTCGGTCCCCGGCTCGAAGGCCAGGGTGTCCACGCTGACGAAGGGCCTGAAGTCCTCCAACTGTCGGTAACTATCGCGCGGCGCCTGTAGAAACTCATCCGTCGCGTAGTCGCCGAGCCCCGAGGTATGTGTGAGCAGGTGATGGATCGTGACCCGATCGCTGATGGCGTGGGGCAGCCACGACTCATCGAGATATTCACTCAACGCGTCGTCGTAGGCGAGCGATCCGGCCTCGGCCAATTGTACGATGGCCGTGCCGGTGAACGACTTGGTGATGGACGACAGATTGAAGCGCGTGTCTATGTCGATCGGCACGCTGAATCGCCTGCTCGCCTCGCCGCAGGCGTGCGTGTAGAGCACCTCTGCGTTTCTAGCTAGAAGCACGGTCCCGGAGAACGCCTCGTTCGCACAGACCCGCTGCACGATCTGCCCGGTCTCGGCTATGACCTCCGCCTCGCTCAGCGTCGGCTCTTCGATATCCGTCGGGCTGCCCGGATAGCGATCGAGCAACAACCCGGCCAGCAGATACGTCTCTTTGTCGTCGATGAACAGTCGGAACGCGCGCCACGCGTCGTAGTTACGGTCTTTGACGATGACCACGCTCTCTCGTGGGCGCTCGGGCTTGTAGCTACGCAGGCTGTGGAAGTCCACACCGCCGGTGTACCGGGCAAGAAACTCGAAGGTGGCGATGTGCGTTTCCATGGACGCGAAGTTCTTGAACTCCTCAGTACACTGCTCTGTGAAGAACCGCTCCACCGCCTCCGCCGTCGGCTGGTTGAGTGTGCTCAGGAACGCGCGTATTCGCTCGCCCAGCATTCCATCGGGCATCCGAGCGTCATCGGTGTAGCTCTCCGCTGCCTGCTCCTGTCCCACTTCGAGGGGAACCGCAGCGAGCATCGTTGCGAGCACCAGAGCTGTGATCACGATTCTCTCCTTTGCCTCGACCCTAGTCGAGCTGCCAGCGCATAGCGGAACCTGCAAAACAGACTGCTGCTAGATACCCGCACGGCGGAGCACCTCGTCCCAGCGTGGATCCGAATGCAGTGGTGCGAAGAACGGGACGGCCCTCAGCGTCACGACGCGGCCTTCGTGAGCCTCGACCGCCGCGAACAGCACCTCGAACGCTTCGTCCTGCCGGTTCAGTTCCATGCAGCGGTAGGCCGCCTGGACGTTGCGTGACATGCTCAGAAGGATTCTGATCTCCGCCTCGACGAGCCCTTCCCAGCCAGCTGTGTCGTAAGCGGCTCGCAGACTTTCAGCCGCGTCGACGAATCCCAGTGTCTGCATGTAGGTCACGGCGGCTTCGGCGGCCTCGTCCAGGCGCCCAACGGCTCGGAAGCTGTGGCGCAAAGTCTCGTAGGCCTCCGCGTGATCGGGGTCGAGCGCGATGGCGGTCCGTAACGTCACGATCGCCTCGTCATATCGAAGCACGTGCATCAGGCCGCGGGCCAGGTCCCGGTTCATCAACGGCGAGAACGGGTCCAGATCGCGGGCTCTCTGGAAAGACTCTACGGCAGCCTGGACGTCTCCCCGCATGCCCAGCACATCGCCCAGCCAGTTGTGGGCCTGGGCCAGGTTGGGATTCAGCGAGAGCGCCTGGCGCAGGTGCCGTTCCGCACCGTGCGCGTCCCAGCCACCCCAGAAACGTGCGCCGGCGAGGGCGGCGTGTGCCTCGGCCAGGTCGGGGTCGAGCGCGAGGGCGCGTGTCGCGTAACGTTCGGCACGAGCGAAGGTCTCCTCGAGGGAGACGTCCAGCCCCCCGTAGAAACTGCCCATCGTGTACGCGTCGGCCAGGCCCGACCAGGCCAGGGCGAACGTGGAGTCGATGGCCACCGCCTGCTCCAGATAGGCCAGCGAGCGACGTATGCCATCCGCCGCACGCGTCCGCCAGAGGGCACGCCCCCGCAGGTACGCCTCCTGGGCCGCCGGGTCGATCACCGTGCGCCGGGCCAGCCGCTCGGCCTCTCGCGGTGAAAGGGCCGACCGAATCTCTCGCGCCACCGCCTGGGCAACCTGAATCTGCAAGTTGAACGCGTCGCTCAGTCGGCCTTCGTAGCGATCCTGCCAGAGATGCTCTTCCGGGGAAGCGCGCATCAGCTGGACGCTGACCCGCAGGCTGTCGCCGGCCCGAAAGACGCTCCCCTCCACCAGGGCGTCGACGCCCAATTCCGTGGCGATCTCACCCAGAGCGCGGTCGCTGTCGCGGTAGCGCAAGACCGACGTGCGCGAGATGACCGTCAGCTCGGAGATGCCCGCCAGTTCGCCGATCAGGATGTCGTGCAGGCCGTCCACGAAGTAGGCCTGATCCGGATCGCCCATCAGGTTGGCAAACGGAAGGACAGCCAGCGAGCGGATCTGACCGTCCTCGGCTCGTTCGGCCCTCTCCGCCTGGCGGTCCTCGGACGCACCCTCGCCCGTCGGTCGGTACATCTGAATCAAGACAGCGCCCACGGCCAGCAGCAACGCGATGATCAGCAACTCTACGGCGCCGACGCGTTGGCGGCCTTTCTCGCCGTGGTACCAGGCCAGAACCAGCGTCACCAGAAAGCCCAGGCCTACCAGCAGATGAACGGTCCTCTGGAAGCCCGGGGTCAGGGCCCAGGGCTCCGCCATCACCTCGATGCCCTGGAAGAGAACCCAGGCACCGGCCAGGTAGGCCAGCGCCCACTGGAAGAGTTTGCGCTCACGCAGCCGCTGCAGGATGGGGATCATCAGCGCCTATCGATGCGGCCGGGACCGAGGACGCTGTAAGATGTCCCCAACCCCGTGGTGACGGCAACTCGTGGTGCAGAGCTTTACACGTCACTCAATGGGATCTAATGTGTCGCGCACACCCGGCCATTTCCTCCATCGGCGAATTCGGAGTCAGAGTATGGTGAGGCGCGCTCTCTTGTCGGTTGTTATCGCGGTGTCGTTGAGCACCGCCGGCGCCCACAGTGCCCTCGCGCAACAGCCCGGGGCACCCGAGCCGCAGGACACAACCACGCAAGACACGACGCCGGCCGGGGCGCCGGTCGCGGTGCGTGGCCAGACACTGTTCTTCGTCCGGGAACGTGTCCTGTCGTTCACGCCGGAGGACCGGGCGCAAGCGATCGCCAATCGCATCGAGTCCATCTATCGCGACCCGTTCGCGCGCTTCGACTCCATCGCCGTGGTCGAGGGCGAAGGAGCCACCGAGATCGTCGCCGGCGATCGGGTGATCATGACGGTGACGGCGCGAGACGCACGCGCCGCCGGCACCACGTCCAGCGAACTGGCCGCGGAATACGCCGCCGTCATTCAGCAGACCTTGATTGCTCTGCACCAGCGGTACAGCCTGGAAAGCGTCCTTCTGGCCGCTCTCTATTCCTTGCTCACCGCCGTCGGGCTCGCTCTCGTGCTGTTCGCGATGGGCCGGCTGTTCCCGGCAGTTTACAAGAAGCTCGACGCGTGGCGCGACAAACGGATTCCCGCGCTGCGCATCCAACGCTTCACGCTGGCCAGTTCGTCGCGCGTGACCGAGGGGCTGATCTGGCTGGCCCGAGTGCTGCGCGTGCTTGCGAGTGCCGTGCTCATCTACGTGGCGCTCACCCTGGTGCTCGGGTTCTTTCCCTGGACGCGGGGCTACGCCAACACGATCCTTCGCTACATCGCCGTTCCGCTGCGCCACCTGCCGGAGGGGTTCGTCGACTATCTGCCCAACGTCTTCTTCATCGCGGTCATCCTGGTGGTGACCTACTACCTGATCAAGTTCATCAAACTGATATTCCGAGAGATCGGCCGCGGCACGATCGTGCTGCCCGGCTTCCATCGGGAGTGGGCGCGACCGACCTACAAGATCGTACGCTTCCTGGTCATCGTCTTCACCGCTATCGCCATCTTCCCTTATCTGCCGGGCGCCGGCTCCGACGCTTTCAAAGGGATCTCGCTGTTCCTCGGCGTGCTTATTTCTCTGGGCTCGACGTCGGCCATCGCCAACATCGTCGCCGGTGTCGTCCTCACCTACTCCCGGGCCTTCGAGCAGGGCGATCGGGTCAAGATCTCGGATACCGTCGGCGACGTCGTCGATCGTACGCTTCTGGCGACCCACGTCCGCACGACCAAGAACGTGGATATCACCATACCCAACGCCATGGTGCTGGGAAGCCACATCACGAACTACAGCACCTCGGCTCGCACCGGCCTCGTGCTGCACACCTCGGTCACGATCGGCTATGACGTCCCCTGGCGTAAGGTCCACGAGCTTCTGCTCGGCGCCGCGCGCTAGACCGCGAACGTGGAAGAAAGCCCCGAACCCTTCGTGCTGCAGACCAGCCTCAACGACTTCTTCGTGAGCTACGAGCTGAACGTTTACACGGATCGGCCGAAACTGATGGTGCAGACGTACTCGGATCTGCACCAGAACATTCAAGATCAGTTCAACGAGGCGGGTGTCGAGATCATGTCACCGCACTACTCGGCGCTTCGCGACGGAAACGTGCCGACGAACCCACCGGAATACTTGCCACAAGGGTTCAAGGCGACGGGCTTCCGATTCCGTTTCCCGGATCAAGGTTCGTGATCGAGCGGTTGCACGGCATCGACGTCAACAGCCCACAGCGTCGAGCCGTGCAACCAAAGGCGCTCACATCTCGTATGGCGAAACGAGCAGGCCTGCGATGCCCCACGTGATCGACCCGGGAGGAATCGGCACCATGCATCATCGCACTTCAGCGAGTCGTCTGGGTTTCGCAACCTTGACGCTGCTCATTACCGCAACGACGCTCCTCGCTCAGTCGGACATCGACCCACTGGACAGCATCACGGAAGCCGAGCTCAGGGACTATATCCACTACCTTGCCTCGGACTTTCTC
>Ga0209536_100016311_pt1 | contig 10567 bp, 10 predicted proteins | sample DeeMarSeWOR28_12_FD_187461 | JGI IMG/M metagenome (GOLD analysis project Ga0209536, IMG submission 187461) | Marine sediment microbial communities from White Oak River estuary, North Carolina - WOR-2-8_12 (SPAdes) (version 2) | ecosystem: Environmental > Aquatic > Marine > Intertidal zone >...
ATGGCATGTTTGCCATTGAAGCCATGGCGATGGTAAAACCCGTGCTCTGTTATCTTCGAGAGGATTTAATAGATTTGTACGTCAAGGCGGGGTTGGTAACCAACAATGAAATACCAGAAGGAGATGGGAATAAATCATTTAAAGAAGTATTTATTAACGGAAACAGAGCTAGGTTTAGGGGTCTTGACTACTCTATTCATTATATCAATCATCCTGACGGCCAGTACCTCCGGTATTCATTTTTCTTGCTGTCCATCAGATAAACTCTGGTATTGTGGCCAATAGAATCTGCTATGTGCAGACCATCTCCTTCCTCAGCTTTTTTGCTTTCAACAAAAATATGGCATCCATAAGCGTGAGCACCAATGTGTTTTCCAACATCACCTTCAAGATAAAAAACACATTTCGATGTAAAGCTTGTGAAAACAATTGTGAAATTCAAAGAATTTTGATTCGAGGGAAGGTTTATCCTTTTGGTGGTCTGTGTTCAAAATATAAGTTGCTTCGTCAAAAAGGACCAAAGATTAAAGAAGGTCTAGACCTCGTAGAAATGCGTAATGATATGATCTTCAATCAATTTGGGGATGAAGTATTGAAGAACCCTCGAGGTACGGTAGGCATCCCTATGGCACTCACCTCTCATATACTTTATCCTTTCTATGCAAAATTCATCAATGAACTAGGGTATAATGTCGTGTTATCAAATTCTTCGAAAATAAGGAATTACAAAACCAAAGCCCCAATTTGTTATCCATGTGAATTAGTTCATGGAGCTGTTAGTGATCTCATTAACCGTAATGTTGATTATATATTCTTACCTTATTTGATTGAGATGGAAATCCCTAAAAACTATATTCATGGATATATGTGTCCTTCTACGGCTACTATTCCAGATATCATTCGGGCTGCTTTTGTGAATATCGATGAAAGGATACTCTCACCTCATATCGGGATTGCGGAAGATCTCATTGAAATGACTATAAAAGAATTAGGAAAAGTTGCTAAAGCCATCGGTTTAGAAGAAAAAGTAGGGATAAATGCCGGAGTAGTTGCCTTATCTCATTATAAAATGTTTAGAGAAATATATTACGAGTTCGGTAGAAAAAAGTTAAAGAGCCTCTTAAAAAAGCCATCAGTAATTATTGCTGGGAGACCATACGTTGTCTATCCACCAGATGTCAATATAGCTCTTCCCAGAAAGATTGTTAGTAGAGGATATAACGCGATTCCTTCAGATATGTTACCATTTTTAAATGAAGACTTATCTCACACTCGAAACGTATGGAGATTTACTCAAGAAATAGATAATGCCATCCATTATGTAAAAAAATATCCTAACTTATATATCTGTTTTGTATCCTGCTTTTCTTGTGGACCAGACTCAACAATGTATCATTATTTTCGTCAACAACTAGAAGGACATACATTTTGTTATCTTGAGATTGATTCTCATACAGCTCATGCAGGATTTGAAACAAGAGTAGGAGCATTTCTTGATATTTTAGAGGAACGACATCGAAAGATAACTAAACCAGAACACTATTGGAAAATGGTAAAGAAGGTGGTTGAAGAGTGACTGAAATAGCGCAATTTCAAGATTCTGAAAAAGAAAAAGTAAGACAGGCACAATTTTCGGAAGATTACAAATTTATAATTGATAGCGATGGTAAAAAAGTTGAATATGATGACCCCAGAATCGTTTACGTAAACCCAGAACCACGTAATCCTTATGGGAAACAACTCGTTATTAACCTTTATGCGAAATATAATCGAAAAATTAGGATTAGTGATGAAACGGATGCAAAAGTTTTACAATATGCAAAAAGGATCTGTTCTGGGAGGGAGTGCCTAGCAAGTGTCGCAATCGCTGGAGGGGTGCTAAAAGATATTTATGAATTTCGAGGAGAAGGAGAAATTACCCTTTATCGTACTCCTATTGATCAACATGGTCCCTGTCAAAACGGGGCATGGCCTGTTCTTTGGAAAACATTTGCTCAGAGACTTAAATTAAAAAATGCAATTTTTTCCACGTTTCCTAAATTTAGTAATAAATATCTTGGTCTTAATGCTGATCTAATAGCTATGGAAAATATAAACTTTCTCATTGGTCATTATCTAACCGAAGCTAAAAACGCACTATATTGTGTTGCTGAAAATAGAACCATGGCGTTAGAGAGATTCGAAGAAATCACGAAAGAATTTATTGAAAATGTAAAAGAAGAAAGAAAAACGTTAAATACCGGATTAATAGGATGGGCTAAAAATATTGCAAAGATTCCGATCAGCAAAAATGTAGAAGAAGTACCAAAAGTTTTGATTTTTGGGGGCTTAAACTTGATGTTTGATCATTATCCCATCGAAGAATTTTTTCTTGAGAAAGGAATCATCTCTAAAGTAGTGGATATCGGAGAGTCAATGAGTTTAATTTTAGCAGAAAGCACAATAAGACTTGGGTTTAAACGCGGAATATTATCTCCAAAAGAGCAATTTAATGAAGAGCTCCTAGAATCTCCTGAGTTTTATGAAAAAGATAAAAAAGAAACAAAAAGAGCACGAAGAAATAGAAACACCATGAAATTTTTAAACTCACAATGTAAAGTATATAGGAAACTTATAGGTAAATCAGGTTTATTATTTGATTCATTTGTAGATTTTATTGATCTTTTTGAGGAAGGAAATAATTATGTATCTTCAAACAGCTTTACAGAAACTCCCTTAATCGTAGGTCGCTATTTACATTCAATTAAGGAGGGGATCTATGATGGATTGATTAATTTGGGCACTTTCAATTGTCAACCAGCAATGAATTCACAGGCAATCATACGTCCGTTAGCCAATAAAAATGATATACCATATGCTGCTATAGATTGCGAGGGTCCGTGGATATCTACAAATCAACGTAGACTTCTTGAAACTATTGCCATCCAAGCTAAAAGAGTAAGAGAAAATAAGAATAAGATGAAACAAGAGATTTAATTTGTATTTCTGATTAAAAAAACGTTTTTAACTCACTTTATTTCTAATTTTTCCTTCAATCCAGCCATCTCTTTTTGTTTCAAAATTATCAATTTTGGAGATGTACGGTTTTATATCTAAGACAGGAGTTCCATCTAAAATGTCTAGATTTCGCACACTTATTGTGTTCTCATTAATATCCTTGATCTTGAGAATTGAAAGGCCGATAGGATTAGGACGGAATGGAGTCCGAATAGAGAATACACCCCTAATTTCATCGTCCAAAAACGGTTTGGATTGAAGGGGAACGGGCAGTTTTACCATATCAAAGAAATAGAGACAGAAAATATGAGAAAATCCGGATAGATCTTTTAACCCGGGTTTATATTTCTCAAAGATTTCTATTTCACCGGGAGTTGTGGACATTTTCGATTGAATAGGAATACCTTTTAATGATTTAAATGAGCTGTTTATTATTCCTATCGGCTCAAAGCACACTCTCTCAGGGAATTTACGTTCCTTAAAATCAAATAACTCTCTTTTGGTAATTTCCATAGTAATCTAGATAGAATATAAATATAAAAAAAGGTTTTTTGTTCAAGACTTATATGATGTCTAAAGAAAAGGATAGAAATATCGAATAAGAAATTCCTTACCATAGACATCCCTTTTGTTATAATCTGATTTTAAATTTGAGAGATCATAGGGGATATTTTTAAATTCAATATTCAGATAATCTTCTTTATATTCTAATAAACAAAAAGAGGCAATAGGCTTCCATGTAATACTAATTGAGCCAGGATTGATTACTTTTTTACCTTTCCAAGAAATGTAGAGTTGTTCATGTGAATGTCCAACGAGAACAAAATCAACTTCATCAGGATAATCGGCAAGAAATTCCTCTAAAGGTTTCTCTTGATATAGTAAAAGATTATCTTGCACCGTACGACCAGGAATATCATAAAAATGAGAATGGAGCATTAATAATTTTTTATTATTGATAGCCAAAGTTTTGTTGGTCGGAATTTTTTCAATTTTTTCAATCAACTCTTCCCCAAGTTGTGTTCTAGTCCATTCTGTATGAGGTTCTAATCTTTCAGATCGCTTAAATCTCCCCAACATAATTACTTCATTGTTGCCAATAACATTTTCAAACCTGTTATCGTTAAGAATTGTATCTGCAACCTCTTTGGGATGGGGTCCTATGTGAACAAAATCACCTAGATTCAAGATTTTATCAGCATGGAATACTTCTTCATTGTAATTTAGAAATGCATCTAAGGCATATTTATTAGCATGGATGTCCGAAATTATAGCAAGCTTGGTCATGTTTTCCATAGTGATCCCTAATACAAGTTTAATAAGTTAAAGGTACGTTGCTATTTTAATCTAATTTTTTAAGAATCCCTAATAAAAAATTCCATGTTTTTTCAATTGAATTTACTCTCAATCTCTCATTTGGAGAATGGACATCAATAGTTGTTGGACCAAGTGCAATAGCCTCCATTTTTGGGTTTAAATTGATCAACAAGGTGGCCTCTAAACCTCCTTGAATTAAAATCACTGGAGGAGTAATATTAAATAATTCCTTATAGGTATCTTTAGCTAAGTTTAGGAGTTTGGAGTTAAAATTAGGTTCCCAAGGGGGATAGTTTCCCGTGATCTTTCCTTTCATCTCTAAACCCGTCATTTTTAGAAGCTCTATGACTTTTTCACAGGTATTGCGGTTATAATTTTTATTGAAACTTCGATGAAGCCACCGCAATCGAATGTGCCTTTTACTTGTTTTGATTATACCAAGATTAGTAGACACAAGAGCATAAGCTTTTATTTTTGGATGGATTTTCAGCGTTCCACTAGGTATTATGTAGAGGAGGTTGATAAGTTTATCTTGAACTTCTTTTGAAAAAAAAGTTCTATTCTGATCATCTTCAATTTTTTCAGTGGAAAACTGAATATTTTCTTCAATACCTTCAAACTTTTTCTTCATTTCTAGGAAAATTGAATGAACTACGCTGTGGACCTCCAGAAATTGATCTTCTTTGATATATAATATCGCTCGTGCTTCTCTTGGGATAGCATTAGCAGCACCACCTCCGTTGATTGAACTAATATGGATTGGGTAATTTTGATGAATTTTATAAAGAAAGTGACATAAAAGTTTGTTGGCATTTCCCCTCCCTCGATTGATATCTCCCCCAGAATGTCCTCCAACAAGTCCTCCTATCTTGATTTGAATAGGAATAAAATCATTTTCAAGTTGATCGATGGATATTGGATAAGTTTTTATGTCTGAAATAAATCCGATCCCCCCAGTACATCCATTAGTAATCATCCCCTCACCACCAGAATCAAGATTTATTAGGTAGTTTCCATCCACTAAATTCTTATCGATAAATTTAGCCCCCCCTAGATTAAATTCTTCGAGTACTGTAAATAATAACTGAATGCTCAAACTATTAAAATGTATATTGCCCTTCGAAATTTTCTTCATCAAAGTCAAATTGTAGCAAATCCCCGTACCATTATCCGCCCCCAGAGTTGTTCCTTCAGCAGTAAGCCATTTCTCTTTATTTCTTTCTACAATCTTCAATTTTAATGGATCCTTTAGAAAATCATGCTTAACATCATCGTTCTTCTCACATACCATATCCATGTGGCACTGTAAGATTAGTTTCTCTTTTGGGGCCGATTTTGAAGGTATAGATATTGCCAGATTTCCCACTTTATCCACCTTAGTTGTAAATCCTAATTTTTCAGCTTCAGCTTTAATGAACGCTCTTATCTTCTCTTCATGCTGCGAACATCGAGGGATTGAAGAAATCTGCTCAAAATATTCCCAAAATTCTTCTGGTTGACCAAGGTTTTTTAATACAGACATTTTTCTCACTTGGAGTCTAATAATAAACGAATTAATTTAAATGAATTGTATAATAATTGTACTAAATGAAATTAAATTTTGAATAATAATTACAATAAATAATAATGAGGTAAAAGATTATGAGTGTTGGTTATCGTGTTGTTGGAACTATTAAAGAAGTTAAAGGAAATTGTAATGCAGGGCATAAAGTAGGAGATAAAATTGAATTGAGTGGTCATAGTGCTGGAGGATTATGTGGATTCTTTTATCACGATATCTTTCCCTATATTATAATGCTTCAATTTGGGGGAGGATACCCTAAAGCTTGGACTCAAGATCAAGACGTTGTCACCCTTGAATGTATGGACAGATTCAACGCAGTTAAAATCGAACTAAGAAGAATCAAAGAGTAAAAAGAGAGACTTATCTTGCCATTTTTCAACATTTAATAGTAATTGCTGATCCTAAATTTAAAATGGTGGTTAAAGCTTTTTTAGAATTTGTAAATCACAAACAATAAAGCTAGATTTAATCTATTTTTTTTCATTTGTGAGTTAAATGACAATACAATTATCAAATTTAGTAAATATGGGTGCTATCGTACCCAATGCAGAAGAAGCGTATCAACTCCTTCATAACTTATTTGATGCTTTAAAGATTCAAGAGAATATTGCTGATCTTTTAAGCGGAGATACTGCAAAAATTATTCACGTTGGCGTGGGAGACATCGTACTACAGTTTATTGAACCCCTATCTAATGATGGAATTTGGTATAAACACTTAGAAATTAAGGGGCCTGGAATACACCATCTGACTTTCTATGTTGACAATATTAAGGAGACTATAGAGATATTGGAGAAAGAAGCCGGAATCACTCCTTTCTCAACAATTAATATAGATTTAGAAAAGATATACCCCCTCGATCAAGTTAATGAAAAGGCTAAAAAAATTTACATAATGGATACTTTGGGGAAGTTTGGGTTCCACTTAGCATTTTCTGAGTACCCAACAAAAAAAGAATTAAATTTACCTAAAACTAAATATCCAACTGGTTTGGATACTCTAATAGGGGATGCTTCAACAATGCTCCATATTGAATTGACTGCTTCTGATAACGATGCGACTTATGAAATATTGCATAATTTGTTTGGAACTGAAAAAGTGGAAAAAGAATTTTCTGGTATATTAGATAGTGACTTTATGCGAATCATCCATTTGAATTTAAGTAATGTTGTACTCCAGTACTGCCAACCAGTAGGAAAAGAAAGAACATGGTATGAACTATTGCAAAAGAATGGTCCATATGTACATAATCTTAATTGGTGTGTTAGTAATATTATGAGAACTGTTGAAAAATTTAAAAAAGAAAAAGTCTCGATGATATTTGAAAGTTGGCTTAGTCCTGATTCTCCACCCTTTTATATGATGGATACCCTTGGTGTCCTTGGATTTCACTTAGAGCATGGGGAAGCCCCAAAAACAAAAGAAGGATATGAATTCGTTAAGAATTGGTTTTTCACTGATTTTGAAATGGATTATAAAGAATAAAGATAAAGATGAGGTAACACCTTAATCACTATTTCACCATCAAGTTTATCTAAAGCTGAAAAAAAATATCATCTTTTTTTAAAGGTTGAGACTTTAGGTTTGATTTGTTTTCTTTTTTCTTTTTCTCTTTATTAGCTTTTGATCCCAAATTTAAAAATATATGTGAGAGAGTGAATCATGGATTTAAATCCATTCAACTAGAGAAGCACATCCAAGACCCTCTTTATCTTCGATTCTGCCTTGAATTTTAAAAGTAGCTCCTTCATACCCGCATTCAGAACACTTATATTTGGATATCAACTCAACATGATCATCAACCATAATAGCGTGGTTTACGGACGTATCTACACCAAATGGGGTTAGTACTTCTAAGAATCCCCTATCACCTACATTATTCAAAGGATCCAGTGTATTTAGATCTCGTATCAAAATTCTAGCTTGAGAAGGACAATGAAATATGAAATCATTATGTTTATCAGACCAATGACTGCCGAATATAACAGGAGTCTCAGTAAATCCGTACATATCAGTAATTCTGTCAGCCCTAGTTCCAAAAGATTCAACACAGTCTGAAATAAATTGCTCTTTTTTGATTGGGGGATATTTCAGTTGAGATTTATGCCCACTCCACCCACCCCCTCCTGTATTGACAACACTTTTAGGTAAGTCAAATTTCGCATTATTCTCTTTCATGTATACGTTCATGAAATTATTGAGCAATTGAAGACTCCCACCAAAGGAGATATGTTTCTGTTGCTCCTCTGGTTTTTCTGAATTTTCCTTGACTTTTTCAAGTACGAATTTTGAATTTATCCCAAAAGCCCCAACTAAACTTCGTTTTTTTATGATTTCTTTTATTGCTTTAAGTAGATAGAACTTGATTAAGAAATATGGATCAGACATTCTTGTTGAGATTTTATGCAAATTACTGCTGTATAACGCAACAGGTCTAACTTCTGTATATCTTAAAGCGATTCGGTTTAAAAACTTCACGCTCGGAGAGAAATTAAAGGAGATCGTGTTGACCCAGTCATCCTTTGGGATGGGGATGAATTCAAAAATACATTTTATTGTCATGCTAGCCAATAATTCGATATCGTCAATAGATCGCCCAACAAGAGAGGAATCTCCTGTTGTACAGGATGATACATTCCAAGTTTTGAATTCAGGGGAATTCTCCGGAATTTTCAATAATCTTCTAAACATTCCTGCTGATTCCTTGAAGATTGCTGTCGTTAGATAAGGGATTTCAGCCAGATCATCTATTGTGTTTAAATTTTCAACATTATAGTTATATTTTGCGACTTGTTCTTTATAATAAGAATTAGATTCAACCGTCCTAGTAATGATATCTCTCATAACACTTATAAAATCAACGTCTTTATAATCTGAGTTAATTATAGTAAGAACCTTCTCATTTTGGATAAATTTATTAGTGATCATAATTATTTCGCTCTTTTTTATTAAATATCAATATTATATTATGATTTAATCGAATAATTCATACTACTTTGATTATTAACTAAAGCATCTAAATAATTTTAATCTTAATGATTTTGGGATAAATTTTTTTACTCATAAGCAAATTATATATAAGTATGTCTAAGTTTTTTGAGAATATTTTGGAAAGAGTTAAAAAAATACCGAGTTTAGTAACACGACGAATGGTACAGATCTCTATATCGGAAGATTCTTTGGAAATTTCACTTCCCCCTATAGTACAATCTTACGTATTAAAAGAGTACCTGGAAGAATTGATTATTAAAGTAAACGATGTAATTGTTTATGATGCAAACACATATCCGTTTGATTTTAATGTAAAAATGAATGAAAAAGTATATCCAAACCAAGATTTATTAGAAATCTATGATAAAAATATAGGTATGGGCACCAAACTAGGAGTTATTGTTCCGAATCGAGCTAATATTACTGCGGGATATCACACAATTGAAATCGCGTCTCATAAAACGGGGACAAAAGCAAAGTTTGATAAGTATGTCTCTCTTTCCTCCATTAGATCATTAACATCTAGTCCTCCTCAACATAAAAAAGTAGAATACAAGCATTGTGCATACTGTGGGAAGCAAAGTTCAGATCCAAATCAGGTAATATGTGAATATTGCGGCAGTGAATTAAAATAATTTTCAATTAAGAATAACGATTCATCAAATATGACGCGAAATATTCTCCTAAACAATTCTTATTAAATATATAAGGAACTGTGCATTTCAATAAAATATTTTACACATTTGAATAAATATTTTTTATAAAAGAAGGGTGAAAATAATTATGGAATATAATAGTGATCAAGAGCAACAAGCAAAACTCGTAATTCTGGGATTGGAAAATGCAGGTAAAACCACAATCGTTGACATTCTCAAACACAAAACAGATTTGACTCTTCTTAAGCCCCCGAATATGTCCCCTACAAAAGGAGTGCAGAGAAGTTCACTTTTTGAAGGAAAAATGATGGTATGGGATCTTGGCGGACAAGAAATATATCGTAATGAATACTTAGCAAACCCAGATAAATATTTCAAGGGAATCTCATATTGCTATTATGTGGTAGATGTTCAAGACTATTATAGACTTTCTTTTTCAACTATGTATTTTATGGGCGTATTTAATTTAATTAAAAAATATAGCCCTACAGCAATATTGATTTTACTTTTTCATAAATTAGATCCTGGATTTGATCCGAATATTAAAAATCTAAAAGGCAAATTCTTAGAAAAAATTGAACCTTTCTTACTGAACAATAATATATCTTTTATCTCTTTTGATACAACTATTTTTGATATAAACTCAATCAAAACTGCTTTTAATCAAGAGATATTAGATTTAGTCTAATAATTTAACTTTTTAAATCAAAGTATTTGAGAGTATGCTTGAAAATCTATCCCAATAAGTTTCTGGATCCCAATATCCTTTTTGTTTAAAAATAGAGGATATTTCTGTAAAAACCTGTTTAATTTTTAGAGACTGGAAATACGTAATCTTGGCAGCAATAAGCGAAAACATATATTGTTTTTCTCCACCTCTATATGAGTTATCCATATAAGAATCAAAAAACGCATATGCCATAACATTGAACTTCTTTACATTTATCAGTAAACCTTCTGCTTCGATGACGTAATCTTGACCATACATTGACTTCAATCCATCAAAGAGTTGTTCGCTAATATCCCGCAGGGAGAAGTTTAA
>Ga0209536_100016312_pt1 | contig 10565 bp, 12 predicted proteins | sample DeeMarSeWOR28_12_FD_187461 | JGI IMG/M metagenome (GOLD analysis project Ga0209536, IMG submission 187461) | Marine sediment microbial communities from White Oak River estuary, North Carolina - WOR-2-8_12 (SPAdes) (version 2) | ecosystem: Environmental > Aquatic > Marine > Intertidal zone >...
CGAGCAGCGGCGGGTAGTCCGGGTGCTCGCCTTTTGAGTAGCGCGACACTTCACGCTTGTACTCCTTTAACAGGCTGACCGTGTCGTACTCCGGGTGACCCTGGAAGAACACGATGCGGAAACCATCCGGGCTGGTGGCGAGATGCACACCCGCAATCTCGCTTTCCACCAGAATACGCAGCCCGGCCTGCTCGAACTGAGCGCGCGAGACATCATTAAAGCGCGAGTGCGGCACGTCGAAACGCGTGTTGACATCCGCTACCAGCGGATGACGACGGTCTACCACGCGGTGCGAAAATACACCCCAGCGCTTGAAGCCGAGATGCTTGCGCTTTTGCGCGTAACGGAACTGCAGAACCGCATGCGAGGCGAGGCATGAGCAGATCGTGGAGGTGACATTGGCGTATGCCCAGTCTATTACTTCGATAAGCGGCTCCCAAAACGGTTCTTTGGCGAGATCTGGCTGGGTGACGTTGGCGCCGCTGATGATGAGTGCATCCAGCCCCAGTGCCTTGATCTGATCGAAGCTTTCATAATAATTATCCACATGTGCCCGGCCTTCGGGTCCGCGCTTGAGCGCGTCGAGCGTGAACGGGTGCATATAGAACTGCGCAATCTGATTGCTTTCCCCGATCAGGCGGAAGAACTGGCGCTCAGTAGCGGCCAGCGCCGCGTCCGGCATCATGTTGAGCAGGCCGATGTGCAATTCGCGGATGTCCTGGTGCAGGGCGGCATCACCGGGCACTACCAATTCGCCTTCACGGCGCAAACGCTCGAAGGTGGGCAGGGCGGAGTTGGCGACAAGAGGCATGACGAGTATTTCCCCCGATGCGGCGCGCGGACGTTCAGGCCTGCCGTTCCAGCACCCGCTCCACCACTCGCAGGAAGCTCGCTTCGTCGCGGACTTCCCTGAGCTCCTCGGTGCTGAGCGTGTAGCCGTACTCGTTGACGATGGCCTGGTAACGCGGAACGCGCGAATAGAAAAGGCGCGGGAACATCCAGCGTACGAAATCGTCCGGATCGATCTCCGCCACGTAGCCGTGGCCTTTTTCGCGCAGGTAGAGGGTGAGTTGTTCGTCGAGGAACGACTCGCGGTAATAGAGCGGCTTCGGATCGTCCTCGGCACGCTTGATGAGTTCCTGTTCGTCCTTCTCGTTCGCCTTTATATAAAGGATGAGCGTGTGCTCGGCCAGAACCTTGAGGGTCTCGGGATCGTCGAGTTCGCACAGCGAACCACCGGCGTCATTCACGAAGTGCCGGTAGCCATAGATTGCCTTGCTCTTGTCGATGAATTCCGGCACATCTCTCATTGCCGCAATCTCCGCGTCACGGTGCAGCGTCTGGCGGTGCTTGAACTCCTTGAGGCCGAGGCCGCCTTGTTCGGGATTGCCCAGTTTGCCGAGGAAACTCGATACCGGCTGCAGGTTGTCCACCGTAATATTGTTACGGATGTATATCGAGTCGGTGCGCAGCAGGTCGCGCAGAAACGGGATCTGCATGGCCTGCTGCTTGATGTTGTCCAGGATTGCCTCGTCCAGGTAGCGCGTGCCGATGCGGTAGTCGCCGGAGTAGTGGAACCAGTGGCTCTTGCGCAGCCGCGCTGCGAGCAGCGTCTTGCCTACGCCGGACATGCCGAGCAGGGTTATGCATTTATTGTCCCAGGCCTTGAAGTCTTTTGCGCTCAGCTTCACGATGGCATCCGGCAGGTGGTTTCCGATCTATTGTATGACATCTTTGTGCAAAGCGAACGTACCTGCCCAAACCTAAAGTGATCGCACATCAGCGGGAGAATATGAACATGAGCTGCATCTTTTGCAGGATCGCCCGGGGCGAAATCCCCGCCGACGTGGTGCTCGACGAACCGGAGTTGTTTGCATTCCGCGACATCAATCCGGTGGCGCCAACCCATGTACTGGTGATTCCGAAACGCCATATCGCGTCGCTGGCCGACATTACTGCCGCGGAGGCAGGGATCCTCGGAAAGATGTTCCTGGCCGCGCGTGAGATTGCCGCCCGCGATGGGGCGCTGACCAACGGCTTTCGTACCGTGTTCAACAGCGGCTCTGACGCCGGCCAGACGGTATTTCACCTGCATCTGCACGTGCTCGCCGGACGCGGCATGAGCTGGCCGCCGGGCTGAGTTCCCGGAACATGACTATTCATTGCTGGCTTCGAGGCGCATGTTTGCGGCCAGCCCTCAGGTCCACGCTCCATGGGCACTGCCCGCAGGGCTACTGCCGCTGTGATACAGGAGTGCAGTTTCAATGGTGCGTGTGGTGCAGCGTGCTCCGTCCTGAGGGCGTCAGCTGTGATAAACTGCACGTCTACCGCCCTAGAAAATTATGCCGCCATGAACACCGTTATCATCCCGATACAGCCCGCCGCCAAGGTGAAGATTACACCGGAGAACAAGTGCAGCTTCTGCAAAGGCTCGACTTGCTGCACCTACCTCACCCATCAGATCGACACACCGCGTTCCATGGAAGACTTCGACATGCTGCTCTGGCAGATTTCGCACGCCAATACGCAAGCGTACAAGGACTCGGATGGCTGGTTCCTTCTGGTGAACAACCGCTGCCTGCACCTGCACGACGACGGGCGCTGCGGCATCTACGAGACGCGTCCGCAAATCTGCCGCGATCACACGAACGACGAGTGTGAGTTCGACGGCCCGTGCGGCGGGGATGACTTTGACCTGTTCTTCCCGGACTACGCGTCGCTGCTCAAGTATTGCCGCAAGAAGTTTAAGGGCTGGGATGCACGCCTCAAGCCTGCGAAGACCGGGAAGAAAAAGCCTTCGCGGAGATAGTGAATCACGTGCGGGCCCGGGTTCGATTTTCTCCGGGCGCTGCTTTCGCCTTCCTTGTATGTGAATAACTCCCGGGTCTGCGCATGCGATCGCCCAAACTCACCCCCGAGGAATACACCGCACTCGCTGCGTTTGAACCGCGCCTCGGGCGGTTGTATGTTCGCCAACGCCTTGGATTGGAGAACGATTACGAGGCACGTATCTTCCGCAAGGGCACGCATTTTTTTCATCTCGAAAACTGGTACTCCGTCCATTCGCTGATCCGCAACAGCCTGCGCCTGGTCGGGCTGCATGGCCGCGGCCGGCGCAATGCACTGGCCATTCAGGTGCGCGAGAATGAAATCAGGCTGCCGAGCCTGCCGCGTGCGTTTGATGGCTATACGGTTTTACATCTCTCCGATTTGCATGTGGACATGAACCATGGGTTTGCGCAGGTGCTAATCGAGACCCTGCGCCCCCTGGATTATGATCTGTGCGTGCTGACCGGCGACTACCGCGCGCGCACCTTCGGGCCGTTCGCGGCAACGCTCGCCGGGCTTGAGCAGCTGCGTATGCATCTCAAGAACACGGTGTACGCCGTGTTCGGCAATCACGACACCATCCGCATGGCACCGGGCATGGAGGCGATGGGCTATCGGCTGTTGCTGAATGAGTGGGCCAAGCTGCAACGCGATGGCGAGACGATATATCTTGCCGGGATCGACGATGCGCACTACTACCGGATGGAGAATTATCACCGTGCCGCGCAGGACATCCCGGACGGGGCCTGCTCGATACTGCTCTCGCACACGCCCGAGGCCTACCGGCACGCGGCGCACGCGGATTTCAAGCTGATGTTGTGCGGCCACACCCACGGCGGGCAGATCTGTCTGCCAGGCGGTGTTCCGATAATCACCGATGCCGATTGCCCGCGCGAACTGGCGCGCGGCGCCTGGAAGTACCACGGCCTGATCGGTTACACCTCGGCAGGCGCAGGTTCGTGCATCGTGGATGTGCGACTCAACTGTCCGCCGGAGATTACACTGCACCGACTGGTTTGTTCCTGAGCCTTAATACGGCCGGCTGCGGATATGCATTTTATACAGCAAGTGTGACAGCACCAGTTCCAGCACGATAAAGGCTGCAACGATGATGGCGATGTCGTCGTAGCCAAGGCCGAGTTGCTGTCGCAGCACCAGCAAAGGCAGCAGAGACTCCGGAACCTGATCGAGGCCGAACGCTTGGCTGTGCGCGCGCAGCCCGAGTCGGCGTTTGATAAAACTCGACAGCAGATCGCCAAGCATGGAGGCCGAGGCCAGACCGGCGCCGGTAATCCATTCAAAACCGAGCAACGGTGCGGCCAGTGTCGTGCAAAGCACCGACAGCACCAGCCCGCGCACGGTCTTGGACGGTCCAAACAGCGGCCGTCCATCCGGTAACTTCAGCCCACCGTCGAGCGGGGAATTGAAGCGCTTGCCGAGCAGCCGCGTTGCAATGATCGGCGTGCCGTTCGCAACACCGAGCAGTATCAGGATTTCGACAATCACTAGGAATTGGTCAGTCATGCCGGAAGCCCTGCTACGTTCGTCCTCTCATGTCAGGCTACCCATCTTCCCGTGTTGCGTGCAGTACTACAAGCTATGTCGATTGTGATTTCCGGTTTGACCGCGACAGCACGAGAAACTATTTTACCTCCGGCGATTTGCCGAACCTGGACTATAATGAATCCTGCACGCCGATGTGCGACATCGACGCCGCGTTATCAGGAGTACAGAATGAAGTCATGGATCGCACTTCTCTTCAGCAGCTTGCTGTTGATTCTCGGTATCACCCAGGCGCAGGCTGCCGTTCAGCTCGCCACCCCCGAACAGGACCGTTATGCCAAGCAGGCGGTACCGCCAGCCGGCAAGGCGCTGATTTATGTCTATCGTCTGGGGGACGCCATACCCCAAACGTCGCCCACACTCTGGCTCAATAATCGCAATTCCGGTCAGCTGGAGCCACGAACCTACGGCATGTGGGCGGCAGGCCCGGGACGGCTTGAGGTGCGCGCAGGCCGGGCCGATGCCACGCCATTGACAATTACCTGTGAAGCCGGGCGGATCTATTTCGTGCAACTGGCGGTGAATGCGGATGGGAGTGTGCGTTTGCACCAAGTGCCGTACGGTGGTGGCCGCACAGGGTTGCACACGGCACGCCTTGTCCTTGATCCGGCAATTGCCGCGCGCGCCGCCGCTGCACCCAAGCCGGCTGCGCCAGTACCCGCCCCGGCGCCCGCAAAAGAATTAGTGGCTGCCAAGACAGCGCCTGCAAAAAAACCGGAAAGCAAAACGACCCAGGAAGAGCGCGACGTCCCGACTGACAGAGGCACTAGCGGAATTACATTCATTGCCAAGGCCGGAAGTTTTCAGCTGGCGAGCGATTCACAGACCATTCTCGGAGCATCCCGCAGCTTCTCTGCTGCGAGCACGGCGTCTGGCCTGGAGGGGGAATGGCGTCTTGAGAATGGCTTCGCCTTCGGCATGGAGCTATTCGGCCATACCCAGGACTACTCTACTGCCGGCGTACCGTCTGGAGATGTGAGCGTGACCAACGTTTTTGTGAATGCGAAGAAATACTTCCGTCCGGGCGCAATTGTACAGCCGTATCTTGGCGCTGGAATTGGCGCCGCCTCATCCAGTTTCAGTGGTGCGATAACGGGCAGCGCCGGCGGTTTCGCCTTGCAGGGCATGACCGGCATCGCGTTCCGCTGGCAGCACTTTGGCATCTATACCGAGTTAAAATACACACGCGCCGAGGTTGAGGATTCGGCGGGTCAGGCTGTGGATGTCTCCGGTACCGGCCTGTTTGCCGGCATGAGCGTGCAGTTCTGATTTGCCGCAGGCCGTGCTGCGCGCCCGGGTCTCCAAGTCTCGAATCCTCAGCGGTTACCGTCCAATGCGTTGGACGGCAGTTGTAACGTAATAATCTCACCCAGAGTCACGCGCATTTCACGAATTGTCACATGCTGGCCGAGGGCCGCATCGGACCACTGCTGACAGGTTAGCCAGCGCACCTGCGGCTGACGCACCGAGTGCAAATCCAGGGTTGTACGGAAGACGTTGAAGCGTACGGCGCCACCGACACGTAATCCCGCTTTCATCAGGCCAGTGCGTGCTACAGTTTCCGTATTCTGACTCGCGCGGCGTACGACGAACTCGTCGGCCGTAACTGTTTGAGTCGTCTCGCGCACTTCATTAACTTCCAATCGGCAATTCGGGTGATACTGATCTATGTCCTTGCTGCTCATGACGCGACCGCCCTGCAACCAGACGCCGGCACTGTGAGCCGGTATGGTGAGTTCCTGTTTCAGTATCAACCGGCTGCCGGATGGCAGCACGTGATAGGGCGAATTCTCATCAAGTGGTCCCTTTGTCTGGCAGGCGATTAGCAACAGGCACAGCGGAAGCAATGTAGTGACTTTCATGACTCCTCCTTGGCGCGTTGTTTATTCAGGGCAATATATCCCCGAAACTGTAGATAGCGTTAAACTCACCGACATCCTTCTCCGGTAGCTTTGAGTCCGGATTGCGCACCGCCAACAGATGCGCGATCCCATAGTTTTTCGCCGAGCGCAGTACCGGCAGGCTGTCATCGATGAGCAAGGCCGTGTCTTTTGCAAACGGTTCGACCTCCTGCATCTTGCTCCAGAATGCCGGGTATTCCTTGGGCAGTCCCAGATCGTGTGCACACACCACGGCATCGAAATGACCGTTGAGGCGGGTACGACGGAATTTAATGTTCAGGCTTTTGCCATGGGCGTTGGTGACCAGAATCAGGCGTTTGCCCCGTGTGCGTACCGCATCGAGAAAATCAATCACATGCGGATGCACGCCAATGAGATGGTTAACTTCTTCCTTGAGCAGTGCAATATCGAGATCGAGTTCACGCGTCCAGTAATCCACGCAGTACCAGTTGAGCGTGCCTTCGACCTGCTTGTAACGCCCGCGCAGCGCCTCGCGGGCGGCCTCTAGCGAGAGTGCGTGCTTCTCGGCATAGCGGCGCGGCACATGTTCCAGCCAGAAATGATTGTCGTAGTGAAGGTCGAGTAGCGTGCCATCCATGTCGAGCAACACGGTGTCGATGTCTGGCCAATTAAGAGTATTTGTCTGCAGGCTTGATTTGTCTGGCATATGCATAGGGTCTCGCAATCAAATCGAGCGCAGCGGGGTGTAAGCCTAGACAGTTTCAGTGCTGCACCCTGAACGCGCTATTATAAGTCATTGATGTCCAGTTGGAGGGTGCGGTGAATCTGTATTTGCGATTACTCAAACTGCTGTTTCTGCTGCCGTTTGTGCGGCGCCGGGTATTGCTCGACAGCGGACACATCACGTTTCGCGTCTGGCCGACCGACTGCGATATTAACCTGCACCTCAACAACGGTCGCTACCTGACCTTCATGGACCTCGGCCGGACGCATCTGCTCGCACAGATCGGTTTGCTGGGGAAGCTGCTGCAACACCGCTGGACGCCGGTGCTGACGGCCGCCGAGATCAACTACCTCCGGCCGATCCAGCCGTTTCAGAAGTTCGACCTGAGCACACGCCTGCTCACCTGGGACGATAAATATTACTATATGGAGCAACGCTTCGTGGCCGGCGGACAGCTGCGCGCCGTGGCGCTGGTCAAGGGATTATTTCTGCACCGCGGCAAGCCTGTAAAAAACCGCGCGATTTTGGCGGCGCTCAATCTTGATTCCACCGCGCCCGATATGCCGGAGGTGGTACGCCTCTGGAACGGCCTGGCTGTCCTGAAGAAACAGCACTTGAACTGATGCCATGACCGAACCCTCCTGCCCCCTCTGTCAGCCGCAGAATGAGAACGTGTTGTGGCGCGATGCCATCCTGCGCATTATCCGGGTAGGTGACCCGGATTACCCGGGTTTCTGCCGTGTGATTCTCAATCGGCATGTTAAGGAAATGACCGACCTGCCGCCGGACGAGCGTGCACATCTGATGCACTCGGTGTTTGTCGTGGAGGGTGCGGTACGCCAGCTGATGCAACCGGACAAAGTAAATCTCGCCGCGCTCGGCAACCAGGTGCCGCACCTGCATTGGCACATCATCCCTCGTTTTGCCGACGATGCGCACTTTCCCGATCCGGTTTGGGCGGTTGCACGCCGTGCGGGACGCGCCCATCCCGTGGACGACGCGCAGCTCGTACGGATCATTGAGGATGCACTGGTAAAATAAGACTGTTCGTCTCCCGGCACAGTATCCACGATAAATTAAGTACCTTTGTATAAGTGCTCTGACTACAAATCCCCTGGATTCCTGTGGCGGAAATCATTCAGTCACAGACTATCAAACCGGCAACTGGCCACAGACTGAAAAATATAATTTCAAGTTCATGCCAAGACTGAGCATCCTCTTCTAATCCAGTCTGTCATAAGCAGTATTTTATTGCTTCGTAAATCCGTCTTTGTTCCCTGTAGTCAATAGCGTATTCTGATACTGAAACAACGCTAACCAAAAGCATTGAAGCTCCGTGCAGGTATGCCAGGGAAGGCGGAAATATCCGTACCGTTGCCGGGGCCGACGTGCACGTGGAAAAAGATATCAAAATTCTGGTAGTGGATGGCTCGCGTGTTTCACGCAGTATGATCCGTTCCACGCTGGTTACGCAAAGCAACACCGAGCACGTACAGGTCGCCACGGTTGGCAGTGCCGGTGAAGCATTGCAACGTCTGGTCAGCGAGAAATTCGACATTATCACCTGCGCCCTGCAACTGCCCGACATGTACGGCATCGATCTGTGCCGCACCGTTCGCAACCAGCCGATCTACCGTTTTACACCCTTCATTGTTGTAACCGCTGAACCACACGAACGCCACATAAAGGAAGGATTTCGCGCTGGCGTCACAGACTATTACGACAAGACGCACGGTATGAACAAATTCGCGCCGTTCATGCGCGGACTCGTGGATCGATACACGGCACTGTCTGGCAAAGTGCTGTATGTCGAGGACAACAATCTGGAAGCCGCCATCACGTCCGAGATGATGGAGCGCCATGGCCTGACCGTGGTGCGCGTATCGAGCGCCGAACAGGCGCTGCACCTGGTGGACGACAGTTTCGACATCGTCATCACGGATTTCTGTCTGCGTGATGAAATGTCTGGTGGCGATTTCCTGCACACACTGCGCTGCGGCCGTCGCTTCAGCCACGAGGAGCTGCCGGTGCTTGTCATCACCGGTTCCGGTTACGCCAGTATCCAGGCGGATATTTTTCATGCCGGCGGTAACGACTTCGTCATCAAGCCAGTGGTCGAGGAGGTGTTTATCTCGCGGCTGCGATCGTTAATGCTCGTCAAGAAGCAGTTCAATCTGTTACGCCGCCAGTCCGAGGAAATGCGGCGTATGGCGAGCCAGGATATTCTTACCGGTGTGTACAACAAGCGCTATCTGATCGGACGTGCCACTCAATTTCTCTCTGACCCGCTCAATCACCCGGCTTGGGTGGTGGTGCTTGACCTCGACAACTTCAAGGCCATTAACGACAAGCACGGCCATATCACCGGTGATCGTGTCTTGAAGGCGGTCGGGGCGCTGTTCCGCGGTTTTTTCCGCGACGCCGACGTGATAGCCCGTTCCGGCGGCGAGGAGTTCGTTATTCTGCTCAATGGCCGATCGCGCGAGGAATGTCTGGAGGAGATGGAAGAGCTGCGCCATCGCATCGAAACGTTGCGCCCAGATGGACTCGAGCTGACGGCCAGCATCGGTGTTGCCAGCAACATACTGCGTGCCAATGCCGGTTACGAGGAAATCCTCGATGAAGCTGACCGCGCGATGTATCGCGCCAAGGATCTCGGCCGCAACCGCGTGGTGATGGCCGGCGCCACGACGCGCCGTCGCGCGCCGGTCGTGTTGCGTTAATCGTGCACGCTGATCGTTCGATCCGCATTGTCAATCGCGACCTTGAAGTGCGTCTGAGCGCGGCGGCGTGCGAAGCGCTAGACGCCCAGGGCACACCGCTGGTCGTGGAAATGGAACTGTACTTCAGCTGTCTCATCCGCAAGCGCCTGCAGTTCCTGTCCGCACCGCACCCCGATGCGTTTTGTGCAGTCGTGGACAACCGTCTCACGGTCTGCTTCCGGCCGGTGATGACGCGCCAGTGTGCACTGAGTGATGTTGAGGGTGAACCGCCGCTTGAGGCCTTTCCGATCAAGCGCCCCGAAGCATTTCTGCCAAAGTGGCTGGCGCTCGATTTCCGCCGCGGCGCATGGTCAGGCGAGTTCAGTTTCTGAACCGATTTTCCTGTTCGCGCCGAAACGGGTAATCTACTTGCTCGTATCTGCCTGGGAGATCTTCGATATGATTACCTCTGCTGAGCCTGGCATATGGCTGGAGGAAGTAGTGAGCATTGCCATGGAGGCCGGACGCCTCATTCTTGACTTGTACGAGCGCGAGTTCGATGTGAGCAACAAGGATGATGGCTCGCCACTGACTGAAGCCGATCGTGCCGCGAATGCGGTGATCATTTCCCGTCTGGCGGCACTCACGCCCGGCATGCCGGTCTTATCCGAGGAATCGGCCAAAATTGATTACAGCAAACGCGTCGGCTGGCAGCGCTTCTGGCTGGTTGATCCGCTCGACGGCACCAAGGAGTTTGTAAACCGCAATGGCGAATTCACAGTGAATATTGCGCTTATCGACGATCGCGCACCGGTGCTCGGCGTGGTGTATGTGCCGGTAACTGGTGTGTGTTACCTCGCGGTACGGGGGCAGGGCGCGTGGAAG
>Ga0209536_100016313_pt1 | contig 10565 bp, 8 predicted proteins | sample DeeMarSeWOR28_12_FD_187461 | JGI IMG/M metagenome (GOLD analysis project Ga0209536, IMG submission 187461) | Marine sediment microbial communities from White Oak River estuary, North Carolina - WOR-2-8_12 (SPAdes) (version 2) | ecosystem: Environmental > Aquatic > Marine > Intertidal zone >...
CCCGCCTGACTGCCCTGAAAAAATTCACAGATCTGAACTGGCCACGCATGTTTTTACATTTGGGAATATTTCTGGTAGTTTCGCTTTTTCTATTCAATGTCCGTCGCCACAGTGATACCTGGCTTGAAAAAGAGGGATCTGCAGCAAGGTTTAAATATATTTATCTCCATCCATTCTCCTCTTCTTTATTACTCTCACTCCTCTTAACATCATACATATATAAAAATCCACCTGAGTTTGTCAGAGAATTAAACCGGTTACTGTTCCTGATACCTCTGCTGCGCATTCTGCCAAAAATAATTTACCATGAAATGAAAACGCCCTTTTACTGGCTTGCTGCTCTTTATGTGCTCCAACGGTTAGATGATGTAATCATCGATTTCACACTTGCCCACCGATTGATTCTTCTGTTCACAACCCTGGTGACCTTTATCGGTTTATTATGGATTCTTCGTCCAAATAGCCCCATCCTGCAACGGGAGGGCGGAACCTGGCGGCAAGCGATGATTTTTTCTTCTCGAATTGTTATGATATTGATGGGCGCTTCCCTGCTAGCTAACATCTTCGGAAATGTATCGCTGGCAGATTTACTAACCTCCGGCACACTAAATATCTCATATGTGGCGGTCGGCGTTTTTGCAGCTATTCTGATTCTGGAGAGTATTATTGTTATTTCTCTGCAAGGCCGGGTTTTATCAAAACTTCGGATTGTTCAAAAAAATTCACAGCTCATCCAGGAACGCATCATTTCACTGCTTCGGCTATTGATCCTGATTCTCTGGATCGGATTCAGCCTGGAGAGCTTTAACATTTATGATCCAATAAAAGAATTCACCCAAAATTTTCTGTCTAAATCGTGGCAAGTGGGTAATTTCAGTTTTGCTATAGGAGATCTTCTGATCTTTATTGCCACCATTTGGTTTTCCTTCGTGTTGTCCCGTTTCATTCGTTTTATTCTGGAGGAAGATGTGCTCCCTCGAATTCCCTTACCCCGGGGGGTACCGGCCAGTATTTCTATCCTCACCAACTACACTATCCTATCAATCGGTTTTCTGATTGCCCTGACAGCGGCCGGTATAGAATGGAGTAAATTTGCCCTGCTGGCCGGTGCATTCGGTGTTGGTATCGGATTTGGATTACAGAATGTCGTTAATAATTTTATTTCCGGTCTTATTCTGATATTTGAACGCCCTATTAAAGTAGGAGATACGGTGGAAGTGGGAGTACTCAAGGGTAACGTAAAAAGGATCGGCATCCGTTCCAGCACCATTCGCACCTTTGAAGGGGCAGAAGTCATTGTTCCCAATGGAACTCTGATTCAGAGCGAAGTTACCAACTGGACCCTATCCGACCGTCTGCGGCGGATTGAAGTTAAAGTTGGGGTCTCATATGGCTCCGACCCGAATCAGGTGCTTCAAATTCTGCAAAAAGTCGCGGAAGACCATCCGGTTGTGCTGGATAATCCGGCACCAATGGTTCTCTTTCAGGGATTCGGGGAAAGTTCGCTGGATTTTTCCCTGCGGGTCTGGACTTCCGATTTCGACAACTGGCTCTCGTTCAGCAGCGAAATCAAACTCCAGGTCCATAATGCCTTGAGAAAAGCCGGCATTGAAATTCCGTTCCCCCAGCGGGATTTACATCTGCGCTCGGTAACCAAGGACATTACACAAGAGCTAACGACATCTCAGCATAAAAGTAACAGGAAGAACAAAACGACAGGATCACAGGATAGGAAAAAGTTATAGGTTATAGGGTATAAGGGTATAAAGGAAATGGAAGTAGGCTGAAGGTTAAAGGCTAAAAGTAAAAGAATAAAGGTATGGAGGTATGGAGGTATGGAGGTGTAAAGTTATAAAGGTATAAAGGGTTCAAGGTGTCAAGAGATCGAGTTAAAAGACGTCGCTAGAGGCAAATGAGCTAGTTTTACCTTTCTGCTGTCTAGGTTAATGTTTTTCACTGAATCCTAAATCCCGAATCCTAAATCCCGAATCCTAAATCCTGACTTGCTTGCCATTTCACCTTTGACAGCAAATAGCTGAGAGCCGGCCGCTGACAGCTAAGATAATTATTTTACCTTCTTTATCCCAAATGGCGTATATGCCTGTCCGGTTTCCTGAGTATTTTTAAATAATTCCCAATTACTTTGCAATCTGGGTTGCAGCGGATGAAACAAGTGATATTGAATGGCCATATGATTGACAGATCTGATCTGAATTCCATTCAACTCCAATCGGTATTGCACATCGGTGTCTTCTCCAACCGAGGGGGCTTCATAACGTTCATCGAAACCATTTATATCCAACATATCCTTTTTTGAAACAGAAAAATTGCAACCCAGAATTCCCCGAAGTTTACGGTTGAGCAAACCACGCAACAGATTAGATTTCACATACAAGCCTTTTTCCACATCCTTGGATTCCCCAAATAATCCATCCAAAATCAACTGCCAGCTTTGATTTTCCAGATAGCCCTTTTTAACCAAATCAGGTGATAATCTTTTTGATATTTTTCCGGACAGGTTGACACGCCGGCCGGTGAGACATACCCCTTCCCTTCCATGCTTTACATGTTCACGGATGAATTCCCGATGAGGAATACAATCCATATCAATGAAAATCAGATAGTCACTATTTGCCTTTTGAATCGCCTGATTTAGAATTCGGTTTTTGCGGAATCCCTGATCTTCCTGCCAAACATGCTGAACCGAAATAGGTGAGTTTGATATGATCTCATGGAGCTGAGAAACAGCTTGTTGATGGGAACCATCATCTGCGATAATGACTTCAAAGTCCGCAAATGTCTGACGTTCCAATCCTGCGAACATCAACGCCAAATAATCCGGCCGATTATAAAACGCAATAATGAGGCTGGCGTGAATCATTCTTATAATATCACCTTTACCATAAAATAGGAAAATCCGCCTTGAAGGCGGATTTCCGGTTAACTCAAAATTCTCAAAGACGGAATAAGTTTCAAATTAGTGAGATAAACAATCATTCACTATAAAAGTCCTGCTCAAACCAACTGCTGTGATTACTCATCGATCGTAATCATAATGACCTGGGTTGCCTGACTGACGACCTTATCTCCAGGCTCGAGATTTTCCAGATTTTCAACATCATCCTGAACCGGCAGCATCATAGGCGTACCATCTTCCATCAGCAAGGTGATCATGCGATTAACCGCATCAACTTCTTTTACGGTCGTGGTCATATTTTGTGCCTGAATGATGGTTATCGTTCGATCCTCCTGACCTGTTTTGGCTCCAATCGTCCTGACCTCCTCATCCGCCGGAACCTCTTCTCCCTCTTTCACTGCATAATTCAGTTCCTTTTTGGAAATAGTCATGGTCACCCCTTTTCCTATGGTAAGTTTCTCCAGGGGGACATCCGGGTGAATATTTTGGAAAGTATGCGCCACTCCCTCTTCATCTCTCAAGGTCACACTTCTTTTTTCATAATCTACTTTATCCACCACCGCATGAATGGAATACTCAGAGGTCCTCTCAATGCTCGGTTTTTCTGGCATCTGCTGTTCGGCTTTTTCAGCTTTTTCACAGTTGACCATGAGAGTGAATGCCAGCAGAGCGAAAAACAGCAGAAATACATTTTGCGTTTTCATATTTTCTCCTCCTGTTCGGGTGAAAGCAAATCGGCTATAATAATAATTTGTTTTTTGCACATATGCAATCAAATTAAGAATTCAGATTAAATAAATTTGAGTTCAAAATCACTAAATCATTGTTCATCAAAAAGTGATAGCATCGTCGATGTCAATTGCGATACACAATTTATGGGCCTCGTTCAGCCTTTAATTGCCTTATAAAACTTTTGGAATTGTTGTTCCAGATTAAATTGCCTGAGGGCTTTTTCGCGACCGGCGGCTGCTAATGTTTGGCGAAATTCAGAATCTTTATATAATTTCCTTATAGCCGAAGCTAAAGCTTCTGAGTCCCAGCTTTTAAAAAGAAGGCCGGTTTTTTCATGATCGATGATTTCCGGTACCCCCCCTTCATCGCTGCCAATGACAACGACACCGGCATGCATGGCTTCGATCAGAACCAGCCCGAACGTTTCATTTTTAGTCGTTAACACCACCGCATCAAAGCAGCTCATAAGTTCGATGGGATTGGGGTAAAAATCCATAAAATAAATTTGCTTTTGTAGCTGCTTCCTTTCAACCAAATTTTGCAAGTATGCCTTATAATCCGGTTCAAACGTTGCCCCCACAATCCAGGCATTCACGAAAATGTTTTCATGTTTTAGTCTGCCGATTGCCTCGATCAGCAAATGCTGTCCTTTATATTCACTAAGACGACCCAGCAGACCGACAGTAAAATCTCCCTTAATATCCAATTCTTGTTTGAGACTTTCTGTCCTTTCGGAAGTAACATTTCCTGGAATTTCAACGCCATAATATACCTGTCTGATTTTATCAGCACTGAGGGGAAGATTCTCCAGGGCTTGCTTTTCCAGATAGCGGGTAATGGCGATGAAGCAATCCATCTTGCCATAAATGAAGCGGTGGTAGGGATCTCGCTTTTTTCCGGGCATATTCATCTGGCGGGTATGGACGAATCGAAATTTCCGCCTAGAGAGCTGTTTCACTAGGGCCACCAGCGGTAGGTCAAATTTCCAGTGGACATGGACCACTTCAATCTTGTTTTGCTTAATAAAGTATTTGAGTTGTGAAGCTTTTTGCCAGGGAAATTTCCCGGCTTTATGGGAAAAATTCAGTGAGGGTGCATTGAGGTCCAGCAGATCTTTCTGAATACGGGAATTTTCCTGCAGGCAAAGGAAAAGCTCGACATCCGGTTTTCCGGATAACCAGCGGGAAAAATCACGCATGTGTAATTCCAGGCCTCCGTAATCCGGAGAAAGGCAGAGCTCCAGTATTTTCATGGTCATAAATTATAGATTGATTTAACAAATATGAAGATACAAATGAATTTAATAATGTCGCAAGGTTTTCTCACGCAAACCCGCAAAGAACGCAAAGCTCATATAGAAAGAATAAAAAATAAATAGTAAAAAATACAAAATCATTGAAAGGATTATGAATTAAGGATCATAATTAGCCAAAAACAATACTCCTTGAGAGATTTTATTCTGAAGTATTTTTCTATGCGTCTTCGCGTGAGATATAATTCAGATGATTTACAAACTATTAAAACAAAAAAGGCGGGATAATAATCCCGCCTTATCGTTATGAATAATTTAATATTCTTCTACATAATGAAATACACCACGCTGGCTGTGAGCATGGAGGGACTTTCCAGATCCTTTACTTTCAGGCTCTCCCACTCTGCCCTTACACCCAGTTTTCCTAAACCCAGACCAGCCCCCACACCCCAGGCAAATTGACTGCTATTGGCATCGTTGACAACGTCATCGAATTTAAGCTGGGTATCTGCGAAAAAATATCCCGCTTTCGCGAAAACTTCCAGCATGGCGAAATTCAGGGTCAATGTACCAAAAACATCAAAGCCCTTAATATTTGACTCAATGTTCACACCCTGAACGGTATTTTTAATGTTTCCCAGAGAACGATAGCCGCCTTCCACTCCGATCAGTTTAACAAATTTATAACCGGCAAAGAATTTATAGGCAAAACCATTTCCATCCATCTTCAGATCTTCGCCGCCGATATCGGTTGGCTTCGTTTCAACAAAAGAAGAACCCATTCCCCCGCCAATGAATAATTTACCGGGAACCTGGGCCCATGCGGGATTTAACAGAAGTACCACCAGCACAAGAATAACCATAAAATAACGCATATTCATTCCTCCATTATAACTTTGCGTGATTGACCAATGTCTAACTTTTAAATAATCGTCCTAAATATATAAAACATTATTCAATGAAACCTTTTTAAAATGAAAATGCTTACTCCCGGGCAAACTTAATCTTACGCAAAGACGCAAAGAGCGACAAGAAAAAGCTACTACTAAAGCCCCATTCACCATATAAAACTTTTAAAGCACTTTAAAGATTGACCCTAAATTGTTATTTTACAATGCAAAAAGGCAGGTTTGAGGTAAATAATATGACTCATCTAAAGGGTGAAGCTTTAAATGTGGGTTTTATTGTAACCAATATGAGCGCTTAAGCAAAAGGAGTGATATACTTCTACAGTGGGCGGGGTACAGCAGAGCAATTGATCAAGGAAGGTAAATATGCTTTAAATTGGACAAGGTTATCATGAAAACTATTAGTATCGAATCAGACGAGGCTCTGTCTGTTTGTTCTGGCTTATAATCTTGGCATTATCTTTCAACATATGGCGCTTCCTCGAAAAATCAAACACTGGTCGCTCCGCAGTTTATGGACGAGATTTATCAAGATCGGCGGCAAAGTAGTCAGGCATAGCAGATATGTTACATTTCAAATTTTTTACAACAGGAATAATTTTACTATGTGTCGCCTTCACTTCAACATCATATTTATCATTATTGTCTTTATAAATTTTGCCAATGCAACGTCTTCATTTATCTTATCTGCCAGCAAGACAGATACGAAACTCTCCATTGATGGCCTGTTAACGGAATCGGTCTGGCAAGAGGCGCAAATTGCCGGAGATTTTATCCGTTATCAGCCGCAAAGCGGATCAATATCAACCTATAGATCAGAAGCGATGGTATTGTATGATTCAACCAGTATTTATATTGCTTTCCGTTTATGGGATGATGAAACACCTACTGCCCAGTTAACCAGGCGTGATGAGGAGTTGATGAATGATGATGCCGTTGTTTTGATTTTAGATACCCATAACGACAGACGTTCTGCCTATTTCTTTATGACCAATCTTCTAGGTACCCAGACTGACGGCCGAATCGCTGATGATGGCCGCACTGTTGATGAAACCTGGGATGCACCCTGGCAGAGTGCTGCCGGATTAACTGACTATGGTTGGTCAGTGGAAATCGCCATCCCGCTTACCTCAGTGAAATATGCTGCCGGTGACTCAGTAAAATGGGGTGTTAATTTTGGCCGTAGTCGACGGCGTAATCTGGAACTCAGTTATTGGGCCGGACCACTGGAGAATGAATTCCGGGTTTCCCAGGCAGGTGTGTTAGCAGGATTGAATCTTAAACCTCCCACTCGCCGCTATCAAATAATTCCCTATGCACTAACTAAATTCCAGGAAGAACATAAGACAAAATTTGATATCGGAGGTGATATTCGCTATCGGGTGACGCCGGAAATGTCTGTCTATGCGACTGTGAATCCTGATTTTGCAACCATTGAAGCTGATCAGGAGCAGATTAACCTGACTCGTTTTGAGTTACAGCTTCCCGAAAAGAGACAGTTTTTTTTGGAAGGAAATGAATTGTATCAGCAGCGTATCAGAACTTTTTATTCACGCCGCATACCTGATATTGTTGTCGGAGGAAAGGTCCTTGGCAAAGCAAAATCCTGGACCCTGGCCGGTTTGTTATCCCGATCTGAGGAGCTGAATGATTCCAGCAAAGCGACCTATAGTGTGGCCAGGGCACAAAAAGATGTTCTGGGATCGTCCAATGTAGCCGTTATGTTTGCCAATCGTACCATGGAAGGAATACAGCAGGGTTCTGCCAGTATGGATGCTACACTATTTTTTAGCCGGACGTTGGGTATGACCGCTCAACTGGTGCATAGTTACGGTGCAGAAGAAGAAGGGAATTGGGGATATTTTGTCAGGCCTGCTTATGACTCACCTACCGGTCATTTTCATGTTCGCTATACAGACCTTGGGGAAAATTTTGCTGAAAATGTTAATGTAATTGGATTTGTTGGGGACGATAATCGCAAGGAGCTGGATAGCGCTCTCGAAAAGTTAATCTGGATCAGTAAAGGTCCGCTGGAGAGGTTCGGGTATGATTCAAATTATAATATTTATTGGGGGCAGAACCAGGTATTGCGCAGCTGGGAAATTGATCAGGGAATTGATTTTGAATTCCGGAATCGTTTTGGATTTGATCTTTTTTTAACTGAGGAATTTAAGAGGTTTGAAAAAGATTTCCGCAACCGTGAAATTGGATGTGAGATTGGGTATAATCGACGTGAGTACCAATCGGTTGAGGTTGGATATGAATTCGGGAAAAATTTTGATTCGGATTTTCAGCTCTGGACTGCGGAGGCACATTATAAAGTAACGCAACAGCTGGCCGTAGAATATGAACTTCAGCGACTACAACTTGATCCGGATCCTGAGTTTGAAAGTACCTGGATTCATGTCGCCCGCGCTAATCAGTTTTTTACCAAAGATCTTTATCTAAAGTTGTTTTTTCAGACCAATTCGGCGATAGACAGGAGAAATATACAGATCGTTTTTGTTTATCGTTATCAACCCCCTTTCGGCACTATTCAGGTAGCTTATCAACGGGGAACGGCTGAATTTGGCCAGGCTTCGCAGCAGGGCAATACCCTGTTCCTGAAAGTGACCACGGTATTTTAAAACAAACGATCATTTTTATATCGTATTCTACGGTATAAATTTATAAACCAACCGAATGATATGCGACCTGATAGATATCTATTTAATCCCCTCCTAACGAAAAAATAGAAAACTTATCTGATGCATATGCTATAATAGGTTTAGAGAGCCAAAAAACATACATTAAATTGGTGTTATTCTTACTAAATACATTAACTTAAAAAACCTCAGGTAAATTTTTTGTTCTGAAATATTACCTGACCTCCTTAATGATCTGGTATCTTGACAGGATAAAAAATTTTAGATTCGTCTTTGCATACTTTGGGGCTTTGTGTGATACCTTATTTTTTATTTTTTCAAGCCCTGTCTATCCCCACAAAAAAAACTTGCATTACACCGTTAATTATTATCAATTTTCGAATAAACAATTTATCCATTAATTATAATTTGCGAGACTTTCATGAAAAAGAATTCCATTTCTGATTTTATTAATCATCACTACCGCCATTTTAATGCCGCGACCCTGCTGGATGCGGCGAAAGCCTATAACGAACTTCTCGATTCCGGGGGACAAATGATGATCACCCTGGCAGGGGCCATGAGCACCGCTGAACTTGGACTATCCCTGGCAGAAATGATTCGCAGAGACAAGGTCCATGCCATTACCTGCACCGGGGCAAATCTGGAAGAGGATGTGTTTAATCTGGTGGCCCACAATCACTATGTCCGAATCCCCAAATATCGAGAGTTAACTACCGCTGAGGAAGAAAAGTTATTAAAGAGGCACTTGAACCGGGTCACCGATACCTGCATTCCGGAAGAGGAAGCGATCCGGCGGATTGAGGGAGCGATGATTGAAGAATGGAAAGCCGCTGATAAGACCGTCCAACAGTACTTTCCCCATGAATTTTTTTACCGCATCATCCGGAATAAAAAACTGGAACAATTTTATCAGATCGATCCACAGGATAGCTGGATGGTAGCAGCCAGTGAGAAAAATCTGCCCATTTTTGTGCCCGGCTGGGAGGATTCAACCTTGGGTAATATCTTCGCTTCCCACTGCATCACCGGTGAAATCAAAAATATCCATACCGTCCGAACCGGTATTGAATACATGATGGTTCTGGCCGATTGGTATGAGAAAACTGCCACTAAAAACCCGGTCGGATTTTTCCAGATCGGCGGGGGGATTGCCGGGGATTTTACCATCTGTGTAGTGCCGATGATGCGGCAGGATCTGCAGAAAAAGAACATCCCGTTATGGAATTACTTCTGCCAGATCAGCGACTCCACAACCAGTTACGGTTCCTACTCCGGCGCTGTCCCCAACGAAAAAATAACCTGGGAAAAGCTGTCCCCTGAATCTCCCAAATTTATTATTGAATCCGATGCGACCATTGTGGCCCCGTTGATTTTTGCATACTTGCTTGAAAAATAAAGGTTAAAGGGAAAGGGGTAATGGGAAAAGAATAGAAAATCAATTCTTTCTTTTTAAGTCTCTTTCAATAAATGATTTTCTGGTTTTTATTAAACTACTCAACATCGATGAAATTTCAATTGATTCCTTAATCCATACGTTTCCAATATTACATTAAATGTAATTAATTCTAAGACCTATAGTGGTCTGCGATCTGAACTCTCCACAAGAACCTTTGGCATATATTAAAAAGCGGATAAATTCCCGATCCGAACCACGTTCAAATCCTTCTGCAATATTGCTTGAAATAGATAATACCGTTCGAGAGACTTGGTCTTTAAACTGATAACATTTCTTTGAGGTAAAATAGACAAAGACATTTTCACACAACTGTGCGGATTTTTGCCAAACAATCAAATCCTCAAACCGTTTATGTATCATAAATCCAAATTCTCAGCTTAATTAAATGAAAAAGACCACAAAAATTATACCATAATTACTCTTTTCCCTTTATCCTTTTAACTTTGCCCTTAATTGAACTTATCGCTTCTAACATCTCACTTCTAACTTTTTATTTAATAGCCCCCCGCTTGTCCGTCCTTACGGGATTCCGAGGCTCCGATATACACTCCCTTTACCAGATCCCACATGATGGCCTGATATCCCCCGTAGCTCATCTGACGATAGCGAATCTGATGTCCCCGCTTTTCCAGTTCCCGGATCGTCTCGGCTG
>Ga0209536_100016314_pt1 | contig 10565 bp, 8 predicted proteins | sample DeeMarSeWOR28_12_FD_187461 | JGI IMG/M metagenome (GOLD analysis project Ga0209536, IMG submission 187461) | Marine sediment microbial communities from White Oak River estuary, North Carolina - WOR-2-8_12 (SPAdes) (version 2) | ecosystem: Environmental > Aquatic > Marine > Intertidal zone >...
TGAGTTTGCTTGTCGTGGCAGGCCAGCAGTTAAAGGAAAAGGGAATCAGCTTTATGGACCAGATTGAAAAGATCTGGACGCAGGCACCGGATTTCACTTTTCCAATCGGAGTGACACAAGGCGCAGCAGTATTTAAGGCAGACGGCGTGACCAAAGTGGTCGGATTCGAAGGCACCTATCCCTAATTATGAATAGAATCCTGCGCTCTGTTTTTTAATTTTTATAGTTGCGAGAGATATTGGTATTCCAAATATTACAAGCATAACGATCCTGTTGCGTGTCCCATGCTTTCAAATAAGCATGGACACGCAACGCATTTACACGCATCGTTTTGAAGCCCACCACTAAACCTACCTGGCCATTACACATTAATCTGTGTTTTATAATGCTGCAAATGGCAGAGTTGACTTCTTCTTTAATTTTGCCTATAGATACCAGCTTAATTGTTTTCCATATTAAAGGAAAACCAAACTATATAAAATTGTAAAACGATTTTTTAAAGGAGCTAAAAAATGGTCAGAACTGAAATTTCACTATTTCTGAAGAATGTTCCGGGTGAGCTTGGAAAACTGGCAACCTTACTCGGAAAAGATAAAATAAATATCGATGCCTTAACGATACAGGATGCGTCGGCGTATGTGCAGGAGCTTTTTAAAGCCAGAGGCAAATCCCTCAAACGCATTGCGTCTGCTGCCAGTTACAACTCCATGCGCAAGGATTCCGCCGAGTTTGCCCTCATTCGAATGCTGGTGGATGATACGGACAAAGCCATCGATTTGTTGTCAAAAAAGGAATACATTTTCGACATTATGCCGGTGATCGCCCTTGAACTGCAAAATAAACCTGGGGAACTGGCGAGGATCGCCACCAAATTCGGCAAAGAAGGCATCAACATCAATTATGTTTACGGCTCGGCGTCGTCTCACGAGGAAAAATATCTGTTTGTCTTTTGCCCGGAAGACATTGACCTGGCAACCAAGATATTCAAGTAGTAACAGAAGACAGAAGTCAGAAATCAGAAAACAGATTACAGGTGTGATAAGGTGAAATGCAGAATTCTGTTTTCTGTCCTCTGTCTTCACTTATGTCGGCGGCTGCAGCGGCTTTCTCCTATCCTTAAAGATATGGTTGGATATTACCACCCGTTGAATCTCTGAGGTTCCCTCATATATTGTGAAAACTCGAGCATCCCGGTAAAATCGCTCAACGGGATACTCTTTTGTGAAGCCATATCCGCCGTGTAACTGCACGGCTTTTGCGGTAATACGATTGACCATTTCGGAAGCAAAAAGCTTGGCCATTGAGGCCTGAAGGGTGTAATTTTCGCCGTTGTCCTTCATTTCGGCGGCCGAAAGGGCCATTAATCTAGCGGCCTCAATTTCGGTTGCCATATCTGCAATCATCCAACGTAATCCCTGAAACTTGGAAATGGTCCGGCCAAACTGCTCCCTTTCCCGGGCATATTGAACGGAGGCGTCAAATGCCGCCTGCGCGACGCCGACAGACTGCGCCGCAATTCCGATGCGACCCCCGTCAAGACCGGTCATGGCAATCAGAAATCCGTCGCCTTCATTTCCCAACCGATCTTCAGCAGGTATACGGCAATCTTCGAAAATTAGATCAGCCGTATCGGAAGCACATAAGCCCATTTTATCTTCCAAAGGACCGACGGTTAACCCGGGGGTGCCCTGTTTGACTAAAAATGCGCTGATGCCCCTGTGGCGGAGTTTTTCATCGGTTTTGGCGGTTACGATGATAAGGCCGGCGTTTTTACCGGTTGTCGTAAATCGTTTTCGGCCATTGAGAATATAGCTGTCACCGTCGAAAACCGCTTTCGTCGTCTGTCTGGCTGGATCCGAACCGGCATTGGGCTCTGTTAATGAGAAAGCGCCTAATATTTCAGCGGTAGCCAATTGATTCAGGTATCGCTTCTTCTGATCTTCGGTACCGAAGCGCAAAATACTTTCGCATACAATGGAATTATGAACTGACATGATCACGGCGGTGGATGCGCAGGCATATGCCACTTCTGCAAGTGCCAGCACATAGCTGACGGTGTCGGCACCTGAGCCGCCGTATTCAGGTGGGACCATCATCCCCATGAGCCCGAGTTCCCCGAGTTTTTTTATGTTATCTGCTGGAAACTCTTTGGTTTTATCTCGTTCCATGGCCTTGGGAGCAAATTCTTTTCGGGACAGGTCTCTGACCATGGATCGAATCATGAGTTGTTCTTCGGTAAACTTGTATGTCATGATTCACGTCCTTTTATTGGTCTCTGGTTTCTGGCATCTGGCTACTGGCAACTGGTTGCTGGTCTCTGGTATTGTGATCCCGAAATAACATCGCATAAAATATTATTTATACACAGCGTCATAATAAACGCCGTATACGGCATTTGAATCGTTTGAAATATTGATTGGGAATCGATCCACTAGCTACCAGCGACCAGCAACCCATTACGGGGTGTAAATAACCACTAAAAGCTCAGCGGTTTCATCGCTGACACTTTTCAGTTTGTGCCGGATGCCTGAATTAAAATGCAAAGATTCTCCCGTTTCCAATGTATTTATGTGTTCGCCAACGGTTACTTCGATTTTCCCGGCAAGTACATAAACAAATTCTTCGCCTTCATGATGATAATCAACGCCCTTGTGATCCTGCTGCGCCTCGACGGTAACCAGAAACGCTTTTAAATGCTTATTTTCCGCACCCGGGGTCAGGGTGGTGTATGCGTAATTTTCCGTACGCTTGGTATGGGCTTTGATGCGGCTTTCCAATTTCGATTCAGGCTCTTTGAGGAGGGATCCGGAATCAATTTCCAAGGCCCTGGCGATTTGCAAAAGCGCCCCGACGGGTGGCATGGCTTTGCCGGACTCGATTTCTTTCAGATACTCAATGGAAAAGCCTGTCTCATTGGCGACTTGATCAAGCGAGAATTTTTTACTTGTTCGGGCCCGTTTGATTTTTCGGCCCACCGGTAGGGGTGCCTTTTTCTTTCGTGGCATAATTCCTCCATAAAATGAAAGTGACTAAAATTCAAAGTGCCTAAAATTTAAAATAAAGCTTTTTGTGGGAGCGGCTTCCAGCCGCGATTGAAAATATTGAATTGAACGACTAAAAATATCGCGGCTGGAAGCCGCTCCCACCTTTGTGAATTGAAAACTACATGTTGCGTCGATATTGCCCTCCGACATCGTAGAGTGCTTGCGTAATTTGACCCAGGCTGCAACATCGCACGGTGTCCATCAGTTCGGCAAAAATATTGCCGCCGGAAAGCGCCACGTTTTGGAGACGCTCCAATGCCGCGGGTGCTTCTTTTTCATGGCGTTTTTTAAACTCGGCCAGCCGCTTAAGTTGAGATTGTTTCTCCTCTTCGGTTGCTCGCGCCAATTCAACGCTTTCACTGAGTTGCTCATCGTCGGCATGCGGATCTCGAAACGTATTGACGCCGATAATGGGAAGTTCTCCGGTGTGTTTCAAGGTTTCGTAATAAATGGATTCTTCCTGGATTCTGCTACGTTGATAGCCGGTTTCCATGGCCCCCAATACTCCGCCACGCTCCGTAATCCGATCGAACTCCATTAACACGGCTTCTTCGACCAAATTTGTCAATTGCTCAAAGATGAAGCTGCCTTGATTTGGATTTTCATTTTTTGTCAAACCCCATTCCCGGTTAACGATCAACTGAATGGCCAGCGCACGCCTGACAGACTCCGCACTGGGAGTGGTAATGGCCTCATCAAAGGCATTGGTATGCAAACTGTTGCAGTTGTCATAGATGGCACATAGTGCCTGTAAGGTTGGGCGGATGTCGTTGAATTGAATGTCCTGGCTGTGCAGCGATCGTCCGGAGGTCTGGATATGATATTTTAGCATTTGGGAACGTTCCGATCCGCCATATTTTTCTCGCATAGCCAGGGACCATATTCGACGCGCTACCCTTCCAATAACGTTATATTCCGGATCCAACCCATTGGAGAAGAAAAAGGACAAATTCGGTCCAAAGCTGTCAATGGGCATGCCGCGGGATAAGTAGTATTCGACGTAAGTAAATCCGTTGGCTAGAGTCAGAGCCAGCTGGGTGATGGGGTTGGCCCCGGCTTCAGCGATATGGTATCCGGAGATGGAGACCGAATAAAAGTTACGGACATTTTTTTCAATAAAATATTGCTGAATATCGCCCATCATCTTGAGAGCAAAATCAATAGAGAAAATACATGTGTTTTGCCCCTGGTCCTCTTTGAGAATGTCTGCCTGAATGGTGCCGCGGACGTTGGGAAGCACCATGGAGCGGATTTTTTCATACTGTTCCTTGTTGGGTTCTTTGCCGTTTTCAGCCCTGAAGTGATCCATCTGTTGGTCGATGGCGGTATTTAAAAACATGGCCAGCATAATGGGAGCCGGGCCATTGATGGTCATCGAAACCGATGTATTGGGTGCGCACAATTCGAATCCGTCATACAGCACTTTGACATCATCCAGGGTGCAAACACTTACTCCCGAAGTGCCGACTTTTCCATATATATCCGGGCGAATGTCAGGATCGCATCCGTACAGGGTTACCGAGTCAAATGCGGTGGACAAACGCTTGGCCTCATAGTTTTCGGATAACATTTTAAAGCGTTTGTTGGTTCTGGCCGGATCACCTTCGCCGGCGAACATTCGGGTCGGATCCTCATCCACCCTTTTTAGTGGAAATACACCGGCCGTAAAAGGAAAGCGTCCCGGCACATTTTCTTCCCGCAACCAGCGGTAAATTTCACCCGGATCCTTGAATTTGGGTAGTGCGATCTTAGGAATATGTGAATGCGATAGAGATTCGGTAAAAAGCGGCAAGCGGATTTCCCGATCACGTACCTGGTAAACCAATTCATTCTTGCTGTAGGTTTGCTTTATTTCGTCCCATTCGTCCATTAGGTGAAGGGTTTCAGTATCCAACGTCGCTTCGGATTTTTGAATTTCATCTTTGAGCCGGGGCAATAATTCCGAAGCATCACCTTCCAGATTATCAGCGCTGAGTGCCTTGGCGGCTTCCTTGAGATGCCAAATGTTTCTGAGGCCATCAGATTGTTCTTGGGTGCATTTGCGGTAGTCCCTGATGGTGTCAGCGATTTCACTCAAGTAGCGCGTGCGTTCCGGAGGGATGATGATGGTTTTGGAGGTCGAGGTTTTGGTTGCCGGTCTCGGAAGACGGGCTTCAAATTGAACCCCGGTTTTATCAGCAATCGCATCGATAAGGGCATGATATAAAGCGGTGACCCCATCATCGTTAAACTTGGATGAAATGGTGCCGAAGACGGGCATATCCGCCGTAGATTTGTCCCACGCCTTGCGATTGCGTTGAACCTGCTTGCGCACGTCCCGGAGGGCATCTTCACCGCCGCGCTTTTCAAATTTGTTTACCACCACCAGATCGGCAAAATCGAGCATATCGATTTTTTCAAGTTGGGAGGCCGCGCCGAACTCACTGGTCATCACATACATGGAGACATCGACTAGATCGATAATACTCGAATCACCCTGGCCGATGCCGGCGGTTTCCGCGATTATCAGGTCAAAACCGGCGGCCTTCACCGCAGAAATGGCTTCGGTGAGAACCTCGGGTATTTCGGTCTGAGATTGTCGAGTCGCCAAGGAGCGCAAGTATACGCGGGGATTCCCGATGGCATTCATGCGGATTCGATCGCCAAGCAGGGCACCGCCGGTTTTACGTCGGGAAGGATCGCAGCTGATGATCGCTACATGGATATGTTTAAGATCATGCAGGATACGCAAAATCAATTCATCGGTTAGCGAGGATTTGCCGGCACCTCCGGTACCTGTGATACCAATCACGGGCGTTTTTCGATCGCCGATCTTTCTTGAAAGCTGGGCTCTGAGTGCCGCTAGATTGCCGTTTTCCTGGGCCTTTGCCTGTTCAACGGCGGTAATGATGTTGGCAACAAGCAACTTATTATCAGGGGTCAATTGATCAAAGGCAAAGTTGACATCGTTCAGTGTGGAAAAATCCATGGTCTTTGCCATGTGATTGATCATCCCTTGAAGGCCCATTCTGGCGCCATCTTCCGGCGAATATATTTTGGTAACACCATACGCTTCCAGTTCCTTGATTTCGGAGGGTATAATAACACCGCCACCGCCACCGAATACCTTGATATGGGGTGCTCCTTTCTCTTTTAGAAGATCCACAAGATACTTAAAAAATTCAATATGACCGCCTTGATAACTTGATACGGCCACACCTTGCGCGTCCTCTTCAATAGCGGCATCCACGATATCCATGACCGAGCGATTATGGCCTAAATGAATGACTTCTGCGCCGGTATCCTGAAGTATCCGGCGCATAATATTTATGGCTGCATCATGGCCGTCAAAAAGGGATGTTGCTGTTACCACCCTGATTTGATTTTCGGGCTTGTAAACGTCTACTTCAGCACTCATGCCGCCTCCTTATTGTCTGCTAAAGATGTGTCTTATTACATAGGTTAATAGTTCATAAAGGTTCACAGGTTCAGAGTTCAGCGTTCAGGGTTTCTTTTTTTTTCGATGACCGTGCCGGTTACCTGCCGGGTCAATTGCCATCCTTTAATATCTTCAAATAATATCTTCAAATTATTTCCTTCTCAAATCTTTTGCCTTCTGAGTTCACGAATCAAATGTTCAGATTGAACATTAACCCTGAACCTCTGAACCCAGAACGGTTACAATATGTTAACCTTTCTTCTGGGTATACGTTCCTATAATAAATTCGGTTTGAAGTTTGATATAATCTTCAATGCTGTAATGACGAGCCAAAAACCAGCGTCGAAACGTCCACATATGACCCAGGACCACAATATTGTGAGCCGCAAGTTCAATGGTTCGATCATCAACTTTGGGCAGTGCACCGGTTGCTGCGATACGCGCCAGTGCTTCCACAAACAGACCGGTAATGCGCAGTTCGTTTTCAAGCACCTTTTTTTGCCATTGGGACGGCAGTGATTGGGTTTCCTGGTAGATCAACAGTATAAAGTCACTCATGCGATCGCAGACTTTGAAATACTCCCGGATTACCGCTGCTAATGCATCCCGGCCTCCGGTCGCTTTAGACATGGCCTCTGTCACACCGCGTTCAACTTCAGCATGAATCGAATCGCATACCAAGTACAATATATCTTCTTTCGATGCGAAGTATTCATATAATGATCCAATGGAAAATCCAGACGCCCTTGCTATTTGTCTGGTTGTTGTTTTATGGAATCCTTTTGCAATAAAGAGTCTAACGGCGGCATCGGTAATCTGGCGCCGTCTGCGCTCAACCAGATCGGGATTTTTGACTTGCGTGGGAATATCTTTAATTCTGTTTAATTGTTGCATGGCAGCTGAAAAATAATGATAATCTAATAATACATCGGTTTATACGTTCCGCGTAACTGAACGAGCGCTCACTCGACATAGATAGCATGTTTCCAATTTGCTTGTCAAGTATTTCTACGGTTTAAAAGCCTTTTCGATTTTTTAAATCAATTATTTGTTAATTATATGAAATGATTGATAATATATAAAATCTAAAAAATATTTTCCGGGGATTTAAGCGATCAAGAAAGCTATTGACAAACTAAAACGAATAAATTAGAAAAACAAAGAAATGACCGAGCGCTCGCTCAACGAAAGATATTTTAAATTGTCAATATTCAATAATCAATACTTCACTGAAAGGAGCGGTTATGAATGAAGGTGTCTTATTAGTAGAAAAAGAAGATGGAGTCGCTACTCTGACCCTAAACCGGCCGGAGGTGATGAATTCATTTAATTTTCCTCTGCTGCATGCGTTAAAAGAGCAGATCGAATCGTTTCGATTCAACCGAGATATCCGCGTGGTCATCATCACCGGAGCCGGGGACAAAGCATTTTGTGCCGGTGCGGATCTAAAAGAGCGAGCTACCCTCAGCCCGGATCAGGTCAGAGAATTTATTTTTACGATCCGCAATCTTTTCACATCTATTGAACAGCTGAACAAAGCCGTGATAGCCGCAGTGAATGGCGTGGCGCTGGGCGGCGGAACCGAGCTTGCTTTGGCCAGTGATATACGCATTGCCTCCCTGAATGCCACAATGGGGTTGACCGAAACGCGTCTGGCAATTATACCGGGTGCAGGGGGTACCCAACGGTTACCCAGGCTGGTCGGAAGGGGAAAGGCCAAAGAGCTGATTTTTACCGGTCAGAGAATCGGCGCTGAAGAAGCGCTAAATATCGGACTGGTCAATAAAATTTGCGAACAAAAAGACTTAATTGATGAATGCAAAAAAATGGCGGCCATGATTTGTGAAACCGGACCGGTTGCCATCGAGCAGGCCAAATATGCCATCAATTATGGTATCGAAGCCGATATTCATACCGGGCTGGCCATCGAATCGAGTTCCTATTGGGTGACCATCCCAACGGAAGACCGTTTGGAAGGACTGGCTGCGTTTAAGGAAAAGAGAAAGCCCCAATACAAAGGCAAATAAGGATAATTTGGGAATTTGCGGAATAAATTTACATTACTTATAGAAAAGGAGACTAATCTATCATGACTGAATATGACTATTGGAAAATCTTCCCGAGAATGCCAAAAAAAGTCACCATCGGCGATATTACCGTCAGAGACGGTTTTCAGCATCTGGAGAAGTTTGTTTCCACCCGGGCAAAGATATTTTATGCGCAAGAGCTGATATTTGCCGGTTGTCGCAATATCGAGGTTACCAATCTCGGCAATCCCTATCTGATGCCGCAGTTCAGCGATGCCGAAGAAGTGCTGGCGTCATTGCACAGTGATCGATTTAAATCACGCTGTGCAAAAAAGGGGCTTAATTATGACGACCTCTGCATCACCGCCGTCACCATCCGGGAGGGAGCCGTGGATCGTGCTATTAAATTAAAAGAGAAGGGAATCGGCCCCGATCGATGTTTGATGATGGTTTCCACCGAAGAGGAACATCATTTTGCCAACTCTGGAACCACCCTTCCGGAATACTGGAAAGAGGCTGAGCGCTGCATAAAGAAATGCTCCGACGCAGGGATCAAAATGTGCGGGACGGTGAGCACCATCTGGGGCAGTCCCATCGCAGGTGCCACGGAATTGAAAGATGCCGTGGAGTTTACCAAACGCTGGCTGGAGATCGGTGCCGCTGATATCGAACATGCGGATCATGACGGCAGTGCCTCAGCGCCGGATGTCTACCGCTATTTTTCAATGATCCTAGACGAGATACCGGATACCTCGCTGCATATCGCCCATTTCCACGAGACCAAAAGGGTGGCGTCTGCCTCGGTTCTGGCCGCACTTCAAGCCGGCATAACCTACTTTGAGGCAACCATCGGCGGCATGGGTGGCCAGCCGGCCAATTTTTTAGATGACACCCCCGTGCCGGGAACAGGGGAGTATTATTACGAGGATCCGCGTTTTGTGGGTCTGACCTGTTTAGAAGATATGCTGGTCCAGATTGACGAAATGGGCATTGAGCATGGTTACGATGTTGACCGGGTACTATGGTTGGGGCGACAAATGGAACGCACCGTCGGATACAGACTTCGCAGTGAAGCGGCAATCAATGGCCGGACACTCAAGGAAGGTCATCCGAAATTTGCACGACCCGGGCTGAAGAAATTAAAAGAAAAATTAGGAGAAAAGACCGGACAACGCTGGCCGAAAGAATGGGATGCCGAACCGGTGCTGCCGGAACAATACAGACCGCAGTAAATGATCAGAGGTCAGCAGGAATCGAATTCGGAATTGGGAATGCGGAAATCTTCTGTATCAGCGAGGTGGATGTCGCGCCAGTGTTGAAAGCCATGCCGGGCATAAATGCGGGCGACAGTTTCACCTCTTGTTTCGGATTGTCGTGCGGGATTAATAGAACGCTTCCCCTGATGAAACGCCTTTAAGCACTGCAATAGCGCCATGTGGTGATTTCCATCTGAAAATACAACTAAATCTGCTTTCATTGGATCGCTATGAAAGTCCAGCACACGGTTTGACCCCGGTTGGTGCCATTGTTCAATTTTATCTTCAGCCAAGACCGTTTCAGATGGCCACTTCAAAGCCATGGCACACCTCGCCGTTAATAATAAGAGTCAGAATGATATGATAACTTGCAAAATATTTAACGATCCGAAGTCGTTAAAAAATAAAATACATCATTCATTGCAACTTGTAAATTATTACAATATTTCGAACATAACCTTGCTAATCCGAAAAGTTGCTGGTTGTATGTAACGTACCTGTTGAAAACATTCAGAAAGATTTAAGCAGTTATGTATTAGACAAAGCAATCTTCAATGAGCGAATTATCATAATAGTTGTGCAAATCTAAAAAGAAAAAATCGGCTACCCATATTTGTTACCTGGATAGCCGGTTTATACAATTCAGTGATTTATTATTACAGCAGGATACCGATTAGTTGGAGATATATGGACTCGTAACGGAAAGCTAAGCCGCCTGAAAAGTGAGCTTTTTCAGGTCGGTCTTGAGCGGCTTGTTAGGCGAAATTTTATACAATCATAGTTATATATGTTGAATGTCGATGATTAGAATCTACGGCCA
>Ga0209536_100016315_pt1 | contig 10565 bp, 7 predicted proteins | sample DeeMarSeWOR28_12_FD_187461 | JGI IMG/M metagenome (GOLD analysis project Ga0209536, IMG submission 187461) | Marine sediment microbial communities from White Oak River estuary, North Carolina - WOR-2-8_12 (SPAdes) (version 2) | ecosystem: Environmental > Aquatic > Marine > Intertidal zone >...
ATTTTCCTTCTCCTGTCCTGGATGCAGGCAATTTCCAAACGGCCAAAGCTATTGAAACCACAAAAACCAATCCTGTCACCACAAAGGTTAACGGATATCCTCAACCCGTTGCCACCGCTGCTCCCAAAAACAGCGCCAAACCGCGTCCAGCAACTGTAACTGAATTGTCCATTCCAAAGGCCAGACCCTCATCTCCAGCGTTAATGTAGTTCGCTACAATTGCACTGATAATCGCTATCTCGCCTCCCAGCGCTACTCCAACTAACGCTTGTAAAACCAGAAACTGCCAGTCTATAGTCACATACCCTTCGGTGGCATATCCAACTGCTAGCACCATCATCGCAATCACCAAAATCCTACAGTATCCCGTTCTGTCACCAAGTTTGCCAAGGAATACGGTACTGATCATAGTGGCCCCAGAAGTTACCCCCATCACTAGCCCGGTAAACGCGTTTCTGTTGGCTGAATTGCTCAATAAATCTTGGATGAACAGTGGGATGAATGGTATTGTCATCACGCGTTATTTATAAAACGTTCAACAATGAAGGTTTGTTCCCATTTACACTCATAACCCCCGTACCTTTTTGTCCGCTCATGCGTCATAAAAGATGCCAGACCAATGTTGTCGGTTGTATTTGTTATTCGATAAAGGCAAAACCACCGTGAAACGGGGGCGCAAAGTCATGGATCTGCCGCACACAAATCACATGGTTTGCTGTGCATCAGACCGCCAAGCTGCGGAAGTTTTCCACTTTGGCAGTTTATTTGCTTTTTGTAGAAGCATATTTATCGCTACAAATACAGGATGTGCCTATTCATAAATGTTCATTTGTAGATTGTATGTCGACCAAACAATAGCAAACAAAGAGGAGCATCATCGATGAAAGGGAAGTTGTTCCGCACGTTTTTGGTGGCATCCCTGATGCTTGTTTTGGTTGTTTCGGCAGCTAAGGCAGCTTTCATGGCAAACCGAGAGAATTACGATGACCCTGAAGTTGCAGATGCGTATTATATAGCGCTAACTTCTCCAAATGTTATTGATGAACTGACAACAATATCCCCAGCAATCATACTTATTGATGCTGGGGATATTGATTCTGCACGACTTTCCATACCCAATATTCTAAATAACACCCCAAACTTGAAAGTGTATCGCTTTGACCCAAACAGCGATCATATTAGCATTTTTACAAGCGAACCGTTAAATTTCAATCGTGCAAATATATTGGTTGAATTCATGCAAGCAATCTCGATAGATCACCAAAGCGTATGAAAATCAGAAGAGTTTCATTTATCTTGTTAATCGCCACTTTCCTGGTGTTGATATGCCTAGTTGTCAACCAGGGCTTAGATGCAGAATTTCAGTCTGTCCTTGCTCAAGAGTTTCAAACAACCCCAATTCCAGGTTCAGAAAGTCCGCATGAAGACACATCCAAATGTCTCGGGTGTCATTCCGACCCAAACATGGTGGGCAGGTTCCAAGATGGAACGACCATTTCGCTATATGTTGACCCTGAGGTGCCTGAAGGCGCTATCAGGCATTTGATGCGTTGCCCTATCTGCCATCAGAGTCAGCGGACTTACCCCCATAAAAATTCCCGGCAGGCTTCCTGCAGTGTCTGCCATTGGGAGAAGACGCATGATACCAAACCAGAACAACTTGTATACAACATTTACTACCCTGATAAGCGTGCAATGTCCCTACAGGTAACAGACTCTTGCAAGAAATGCCACAAAGAGAAATTTGCAGAAATGGCGGACAGTGCGCACCTAGAAATCATGTCTGATGGGAACCGGTATGCACCAGTCTGCGTAGACTGTCACAGCAGCCATGAAATCGCATATGGCATGCTGACAAGAGAGGTGGTTGCCAAGATTTGCAGTGAATGTCATCTGGCTGTTTACACCAGCTACCAAAGTAGTGTTCACGGTGTAGCGCTCGAACAGGAGGCAAACCCAGATGTGCCAACTTGCGGGGATTGCCATGGGATTCACAGGGTGAATGGGCCATCTAATGTGACTTTCCGCGCAAATTCGATCGTAACGTGTGGCAACTGCCACTCCGACCCGCAACGAATGGAGAGGTACAGCATCTCTTCCGACGTTCTGACTACTTACAAAGAGGATTTCCACGGGCGTACAGTGGAATTTTTTCGCAAGACGGAAGAGACACAAATCACAAAAGCGACTTGCTATGACTGCCATGGAATCCACAATATCCGCAGCCCGGAAGACGATGCCTCAACCGTGTATCCAGACAATTTACAGCATACATGTCAGCAATGTCATCCCGAGGCGGATATCACTTTCCCCCAGGCTTGGCTTAGCCATTATGCACCCTCTTGGGAAAAGACCCCAGTCCTGTTTGGAGTGAACCTATTCTATAAAATCCTGATTCCTACAGTAATTGGCGGTTTTGGCATCTACATCTTGCTGGATGCTAGGCGCAGAATTTTCCATGCTGCTAAAGCACGCAGGAAAAAATAAATCTTTCGAAAGTGATATCGAATTATGTCTGAAGAAGGAAAGAAGAAAGTCGAAACCAAAGCTGAAAAGCGCATGGGGCGTTTTATCACTCGCAGTGAAGCCATTGAGGCGGCCAACCGCTTGAGAGTTGCTCTCGATGGCAGCCGTTATGTAATCCGTTTTTTTCTCACCCAACGCGTGGAACACCTGATCCTGCTTGTCTCGTTCACCATGCTAGGCGTCACTGGCCTTTCGCAAACATTTTACGACACCTTGATTGGGGATTATATTCTCAATTTATTTGGCGGAATCGATTCGATCCGTCAGGTTCATCGCGTTTTCTCCTTTCTGTTAGGGGTACAGTCCATAAATCATGTCTGGATATTTCTTTTCAACCCGGTAGCATACCGCCAGATCAGCAAGTTCTGGCCAAATTGGAGTGACCTAGAGCATTTTTTCCAGACGATAAAGTTAAATCTTGGTCTCTCCGAACAGCGTCCGCGATTTGACAGATATACCTTTGAAGAGAAAGTAGACTACTGGGCACTGGTATTGGGTACAGTCATTATGGGTGTAACCGGTCTGATGCAGTGGTTCCCTATGCTCGTAACAGAATTTTTGCCGGGCTGGGCTATCCCAGCAGCGCGAGCCCTGCACAAGTGGCAAGCTATCCTGACCGTGTTAGCTATCATGACCTGGCATTTCTACCATGTGGTACTCAAAACTTTCAACACAAGCATCTTTACAGGCGTTATGACAATCAAAGAAATGAAAGAAGAACATCCAGCTGAGTTGCTCTATCTTGAACGTGCTGCTGCTATAGCAGGAAGCAAAAAATGGCCGGTTTTTATCAATTTGCAATTCGAGGAGAATACCCCCTCTGATAATAAGAACAACCCTGAAAAGAAAGCAAAGATGCAAAAAATCCCAAGAAACGAAAGACAACCAAGGCGAAATTGAAATCAATTGTGGAAATATTTAAAACCCATAGATAGGCATGCAAGTAAAAGGAAACTTAACCATATGAAATTGAGTGATTTGTTCAAAGATAGCCACCAACTCACGCGCATTATCATCCTGACCGGTATTGCGCTGGTGCTGGTAATTGTCAGTTTTGGGGGATATTACTACTACGACCGTTACGTAGACAAGAGTAGTAATGTATCGCCCATCCAGCAATCCATTACCGATTTAGAGCAGGCTGTACTTGAGAACCCCTCAGATGTGGAATTGCGCCTGAGTCTGGCTGAAACTTATATGACAAATAGACATTATGAAAACGCAATTGCACAGGCCGAACAAGTGTACCGAACTGATTTGGAGAATGAGCGCGCTCTGTTTGTGATGGGAATTTCACTGGCTTCTACAGCACAGTACGAGCAAGCAATTGAGCCTCTAAACAAATTTGCTACTATCCGGGAAGAGGGTACGATGGCAAACAGTGACATGGCTCTAGAAACTGCGTTGTATTTCCTGGGCGAGAGCTACCTGCAAACCAGACAAGCGAGGGAAGCCATCTCAGTGCTGGAACGTGCCTTGGAGATCAATCGCACTGACGCGGACGCAATGTATAAGTTGGGGCAGGCCTATGCTGCGACTGGGCGACACAAAGAGGCGCTCGCTTCCTATGAGAACGCCATTCGCTTTGTTCCCGATTTCGCCGAAGTCTACCAAGGGATGGTGGAGAGTTTTATTGCTCTTAGCCAGCCGAACCGCGCGGCGTATGCGCGCGGGATGCTGGCTTTTTCCATCAAAGATTATGAAGGCGCGCGAGTCGAACTCGAACAAGTAGTGATGACCGAGCCGGATTATGTGCCTGCTTATTTAGGCCTGGGATTGACGTATGAGCAACTGGGTGACTCTCAATACGCGCTGGCGTATACCGACCTGGCACTACAATTGGATCCGAACAGCCAGGCGGCTCTGCAACTAAAGGGGCGCCTAGAAGCCGCTGCGCAGGAGTAAACTACGAAAAATGTCAAACGATAACATCGATCCCTATTTGGAAAATCTTGAATCCGAAGAGCAGGAAGAAAGCCGCCGCAAGCGCTTGCTGGTGCTACTCTTATTGCTCTTGCTATTACTTTGTTGCGCAACAGGCCTGTTCCTGCGTTACCTGGCAAACCCAGCCCCCTTACCAGAAATGATAGCTCCTCAGGTAAACATCAACTACCCACCCCACTATTTGTTTTCGATCTATGGCGTTGACCAACCGGTTGGGGTCGCCGTTTCGCCTGACGGTTCCCGAATTTATGTATCTGAAACGGGCGGTGAACGCCTGGTCAAGATCTTTGACCGCAATAGTAATCTGTTGGGTAGTTTTGCCCCTCCAGGCACTACAGCCGATGACCGCTCCCCTGTATACATTGCCGTCGATGCCACAGGACGTGTTTTTGTGGCAGATCGTATACAAAATGCGATTTTCATCTATCATGCAGACGGGAATTACATTGACAGCATCCTTGGCTCGGATATGACACTAAGCAAATACCTTGATCAACATCTGAGTGGTTTAATGCCTGAAGGGACTACTTATTATTACAACACTCGAAAAGGCATGGTTAACCTGACTCAGCCGGGTGAGACAGAAGATCAAGCCTTGCCGGCACCTGACCTGACATCATGGGATCCGTTGGGCGTACGTTTTGACAAAGACGGCAATTTACTGGTGACAGTGGTTACAGATCAAAGTGTACGCATCTTCCGTGCAAACACCTTGCGTCCTGACATGCTTGTAAATTTCAGCGGGCAGGTAAAAACCTTTGGCTCCTATGGACAGGGAGCCGGACAGTTCTTATTCCCTAATGCAGCCGTTGTGGATAGCCAGGGACGCATTCATGTGTCTGATGGTAATAATGGTCGCGTATCCATTTGGGATGCGCAGGGCAATTATCTACTTTATTATGGACGCGGAACCGGCGATGAAGCCCTTAACCTGCCACGTGGTACGTGGCTGGATAATAAAGATCGCCTGCATGTGACGGATGCAGTCGGGCATACCGTGCGTGTATATGATGTGACCGGCGATGAGGCAACTTTCCTATACAAATTTGGCGATTTGGGTAATACAGATGGCTTGTTCTATTTCCCCAATGACATCTGTATGGATAATGCCGGCTTCCTGTTTATCGTGGATCGTGAAAACAACCGAGTACAAGTATGGTCCTATTAGGTTTTTACATGAAAGTATTTTTAGTAAGGAGGTGATGCTCATCGCATATTGTGTTGAACCTGGCCCCTGCAATATAAAAGTAAGTAAGGAGAATGAGTATGAGAAAGATTTTGTTTGCTCTGGCGCTGGCAACGATCCTGTTGGTTGCCACAGCCAGCCTGGCACTCGCCAATGGTGGTCCGCATGGTGGTTTCACCGCTACCACGGATGCCTGCGCGGGTTGCCATCGAGCCCATACAGCGACCGGTCCCCGATTGTTAACAGTTGACCCGAATACAGTTTGCCTTTCTTGCCACGGTGCGGCTGGTTCCGGTGCCAATACCAACGTTGAGGACGGCATATACCTGTCTACCCGCGACGACGCTGGCGGCGACTATAACCACGGCGCAGGTAATACCCCTGATAACAGTGCTCTGCTTGCGGGTCCCTTTGCTGCTGCTGGCACGACCTCCGCACATACGTATGATGGTACTAGCGTCGGCGCGTGGGGTGATGCCGCCAACCGCGGTGTTCAAGGTGCAACCGCTATGGTTATGAACTGTGCGTCTTGCCATGACCCACATGGAAATGCAAACTACCGCATCCTCAATACCACCATCAACGCTGTCGCAGTAGCAGTCGCCCAGGTGGATGAAGGCGCTGCCAAGGATTACGACACCGAACAGTGGGGTACCGGTCAGAGCGCCGTCTGCGCAGCCTGTCACGGCGCATACCATCGCACTGCAGCTGGTCAAGGTAGCACGCCTGACGCTGGAACCTACACTCACCGTGTGGATATGACTTGGAACGATGTATCTGCTGGTGTCACAGTTGGTGGTAACAATCCCGAAACCGTAGGTTATAGCGCGGCGGCTGGTGACGAGGTTCCGCTGGCCGAGACAGGGGTTAATGATACTGTTGTCTGTCAGACCTGTCACTTCCCGCACGGTACTACAGCCACCATGTCTGCATTGGCAGACGATCCCATCATTGGCGGTACAAACGATAGTGCGCTCCTGCGCCTTGACAATCGCGGTGTGTGTCAAGCCTGCCACCAAAAACAATAACCGTTACCCACAAGTACCCGGACCACATGTTAGTGATGGGTAAAGTTACTGTAAGCGATATAGTGCTTTCCAGTAAAAATATACTTGAACGGATACAAGGTTAACGAAGGGACGGGAGGGGCGTTGGCATAAAACCTCCTTCCCGTCCAGAGAATACGGAGCTTACCGTGCAATACGGGCTTCTATTAAATCAGCAGTCAGCACAGCAATGCCCAACTGGGGCTGGGCATTGCTGTTGCGCTGTCACGGTGGCTCCGCTTCGCTATTATAAAACTTAGTGTTTTTGTTTCTAAGGCATGATGAGATATCAGACACACACCCGAAAATCATTCTTGCTGACCCTGACACAGGTCGGGTTGGTGTGTCTGTTCATATTTAACGGCATCCTGCTTCTTCCACAAACCGCAAGGGCGGAGGGGGAAACGTCCACCTCGACTCCCACAGCTACAGCCACTTCAACGGCCACACATACGCCAACTCCGCCAGCGGAAGTGACTCCCAACTATAGCTGGTTGAGCTACCCGGAGGAAGCCTCTGCACTGGCTTCCGCGCGCTCAATGGCTATCCTGGCGGGAAAATTCATCAATTATGGGTTGGTGGACGCCTCTTCCTGCGCTGATAAAGGCCTGCTTGAAAATGGGGCAGCCAGCCCGTGCGGCGAGAACGTGGCACGCAATGCTGTGATCCTCTGGCAGAACCAGTTCGATCAGGCTATCTTGGAAGCTTCCCGGCAAGCGGGTGTACCGCCATTTGTGATCAAGAACGTAATTATCCTGGAAAGCCAGTTGTGGCCTTCTAGCTTCCCCACCATCTACGGATATTATGAATACGGTCTGGGGCATATCACCCAGATGGGCGCGGACACCCTGCTGCGCTGGAATACAGGTTTTTATAACGATTTCTGTACTCAGGTATACAGTTCGGATACCTGTCAAGAACGCTATGCGTTCCTGCCTGCGGATCAACAGGCTGTCCTGCGCGGTGCTGTCATTCGTATCCTGGATGCAGATTGCAGCAATTGCCCGGGCATGGTCGACATACAAAAAGCGCGTGAGAGCATCTTCACAATTGCTTCTGTGCTGAAAGCCAACCGCAGGCATACCGAATGGGTGATCGAAGGGATTACCGGAAAACCGGCGGCAGGCCGGATCGAGGAGGTGAACCTCTGGCGCTTTACGGTGGCAGGTTACAACGCCGGGCCTGGTTGCCTGGCCAATGCGTTATACAGCAACAACAGAGCCAGATTATCCTTTTCCTGGAAGAATGTTTCCAGTCAGTTCGATAAAGGCTGTGCCCAAGCGATCAAGTATGTGGACAAAGTCACCGGTGTGTACACTACCACACCGGAAATCCTGGCGAATGCTTCAACTGACACAAGCAGGGCGGCTGCGATTGTCTTTACGGTTGCACCGCACCTGCAACCACCGGCTACCCCAACGCCCACGGTAGCAGCCTCAGCAACTCCTTTCGTTGCGCTTGACCCTGTTGAGGCTGCGGACGGCATAGAAACACCTCCGGTTGAAGCTGAGGATACAGAAGATGAAAAGCCTTCCTTAGAAGGTACCGGGCAACCTCCGATTGAAAGCGAATTATCAGACGACACAAGCGAGCCGGTTATCACTGAAACATCCCCTGTCGAAAGCGAGGTGCCAGGCAGCGAGGGCGAACCACCTGGCACTGAAACTCCGATGATTGAAACCGAGGCATCGGGCGATGAAGCTGAACCCACCATGATTGAAACACCCCTGGCCTCGATAGGAGGAGACCATCCTACATTGGCAAGTAGTGAGCATCTCCCACTTGAAAGTAATACAGCAGAGACTGTGAGCCAACCTGTTGCCACCGTAGCCCCTCCGGGCGCTTTGGAAGAAACCAACCCTACCCAAACGAGCACAGAACCTCTATCCGTAGCACAAAATAATCCAGCTGAGATCGTCCTGAAATTCAACGGGTTTATCGCTGAATGGTTTGCAGTGAACGTCATCGACTCGGTCGGCGCCACCGTAGAACGAGAAGTCAACACCCTGAACGCAATTGTCATCAAAGTGCCTGAAGAAAATATCCCTGCAGCGTTGGATGAGTTGAACAACAATCTGCTGGTTGATTACGCTGAACCGAACTTTACAGTCAGCGCATTCTATACTCCCAACGATCCCGGGTTTGCCAACCAACTTTATCTGGGTAACATCCAAGCCCCCGAGGCTTGGAACATAGCACACGGGGCAGGTGTGGTAGTAGCCGTGCTGGATACAGGTATGGCGCTGACTCATCCCGACCTGGCCGGGGTGAACTGGATCAACATGGGTGAATTCGGGCCAGACGGTAATGGTTTCGAGCGCCAAAGTAATGGACTGGACGATGACGAGAACGGCTACGTGGATGATTGGTTTGGTTGGAATTTCGTAGGCAATAACAATAGTGTGTTCGATGACCACGGTCATGGCACGCATGTGACTGGTTTGATCGCGGCGCGCATAAATAACAACCTGGGTATTGCTGGTGTGGCGCCAGAAGCGACTATTATGCCCCTCAAGGTACTGGACGCCTCAGGCCAGGGCTCCTACGCCGAGGTGGCCGCTGCCATCACCTATGCTGTGGACAACGGCGCTAATATTATCAACCTGGGTCTTGGTGGCACGTCGCAAAGTGATATTCTCAAGGCTGCGATCGATTATGCTGAAACGCATGGCGTGTTGGTAGTAGCTGCCGCGGGTAACTCAGGGGGGAATGCCTTGATCTACCCAGCTTCCTATCCTTACGTACTCAGTATTGGAGCTGTGAGCGCTGATCTTGCCTGGGCATCCTTCTCTACCTTTGGCTCTGGGATAAACCTGGTAGCCCCTGGTGCAGGCATCTACTCGACCCTGCCGGGCGATACTTACGGCCTGATGAGCGGCACTTCCATGTCATCCGCCCAGGTTTCGGGTGTGGCAGCTTTGCTGTCGAGCCTGCCACAGTTCGACACAGCAAACAAAGTGCGTACAGCACTACTCGGTTCCGCACATGGCCTGGGCGATCCGGGCTGGGATATGTATTACGGTGACGGCTTGGTGCATGCGCTGGATGCATTGAATTTCGTTTCAATTGGCATTCCTACGCCGACCTTTACGCCTCCCCCCGTTGACACTCCAGGATCGGGTACAGGCGGGGTGAACGCTATGGCCAGTGAACAATTGTGGGGAACAGCTCAAACTTGTACCTACGTAATCACCAACCCGGGAAACAGTATCGACCTGGCTTTTAACAACCAGACCGCAACCTGCACAGGTACTTTTGCGAGCACGCCAGGAAGTTGGGTATATACAGCTATCCAAGATACAACCTTACCATCTATCGCATCTGCTTTTCTGAATATCCAATTTGGGGCAACCATTGGCAATGACACTATTTCACTGGACGTTTACGATGGAGCCGGGTGGACATCTGTTGATACAGTCAACACTAACACGCCTTTTGCACTGTATACCTATGATGTAAGTACCATCTTGGACACCACAACAAAAGTGAATGAAGCGCAAGTGCGTCTTTTGGGAACAAATCGACAAGGATCGCCAGATACTATCACAATTACGATGGATGAAATCCGCCTGGCTGTATCGGATACAATCAATACTGCGCCAAGTGTGAACATCATAGCACCTACCAATGGTTCATCCTTCACACAATGGACCCCGGTTACATTCGCAGGAACTGCTACTGATGCGGAAGACGGAAACTTGAGCGCCAACCTGCAGTGGACTTCCAGCATCGATGGCGTCATCGGTACCGGGGCAAGCTTCAGCATATCGGGGCTGAGCATGGGTACGCATACGATCATGGCACAGGTGACAGACTCCGGCGGATTGACGGGCACTACTTCCATTACCGTTACAATCACTACG
>Ga0209536_100016316_pt1 | contig 10564 bp, 4 predicted proteins | sample DeeMarSeWOR28_12_FD_187461 | JGI IMG/M metagenome (GOLD analysis project Ga0209536, IMG submission 187461) | Marine sediment microbial communities from White Oak River estuary, North Carolina - WOR-2-8_12 (SPAdes) (version 2) | ecosystem: Environmental > Aquatic > Marine > Intertidal zone >...
CCTGCCAACCGAACACGTCCATGCAGAGACTGTAGGCGAAGCCGACGAGAAATGCCGCCCAGATAGCTCTCTTCAGGGTAATTCCGGAGACATCCACATTCACCGTAGAGATAAACCAATACAGCATATCGAACAAGAACAGTACTGGCAGAAACCACAGCCAGTTTTGGCTGAAGATCCCGTTGTTGAAGTGGAAGTAGGTGGTCCAGCCTTCCTGAGGCAGATTCCTGGAGTGAAGAAAAACGACTTTGTAAAGCGTCGCGAAACAAATGAATGCCATAAGGTTGGCCACAAAAAGTATCTTCAAAAAATGAAGGAATTCCAGCTTTTGCTGGATTATATCATTGCTTCGTCGCTCAGCAGCGGGTTAAAAAAGGGCGATCCAGACATTTATCTGGCGAGGCAAATATCGAACGATATAATCAAGGGATTGTTCGAAAATGAGGAATAAGCTACTTTTTAACCCCGCAGCTTGAGCATGCCCCGTCCACGCACGTATCGCATGCCCCTCCTGACGTGCCGTATCTGTCAAGAATTTCAGCTTCTCCTCTTTTGAACCTGATCCCTGAAAAAAGCCTTTTAACGTCAGGGTTTTTGCATTTCGGACATTTTAGTCCGACGATTGTTTCGTTCATACCCTTGCTTATTTCAAAGACATTTTTGCAGTTAGAGCATTTATAATCGTAAAAAGCCATTTTTATTTCCCTTTAGTCGTAGATAACGATTTTTCCTTTACCGATAACCCTGTCGCCGGATACTACTTTGTAAACATATATCCCGTTCCCGGCATATCCGCCGAAGTCGGTTATCCCGTTCCATTTTACTTCATTATAGCCTGTTCTTCCGCCGTTAGCCTTAGGCGCAAACCTTCTTGTCCATGCTACTTTTCCGCCGATATCATACATAAATATTTTTACCGGCGCATCCGTTGAAAGCGTATAAGTTATAGTTGCTTCTCCTCCTTCTGAAACAGGGCTGAACGGGGTGGGGTAGGCAACGGTGGGGCCTATCATATGAACAGCACCGGGTATTACTTTTACTGTTTTAGGAGTGCTTGATCCTACATTCCCCAAAGCGTCCTCGGCGGTTATGCTGAATATATATTCTCCCGCGCCAAGAGGAGTGGTTAACTGGTGGTAAAGCTTGTAAACTCCTTCCGATGGAGAATATACAAAAGAGTCAATATTGTCGCCGTATATTTTGTATTCATCGCTGAAGTCAAGGATGATGGAACTTTTTTCTATAGTTGAAGGCGATTCAGGATATGTTGCTTCATCGGTTAAATCAGCTGTGATGAGCGGTGCGGGCCTTATAACGTCCCCTTCAACAAGGATTATTCCGTCAAATCTTATGTTGAATATTCTTGGGCCCAGCGTTTCATGGGTTGTTGATTCAGTTATAATGTTGCTTATTTCGGTAGAAATGCCGTTCTCATTAACGGCGTATGCCCTGAATTTATAAGTTGTGTTTGGAGTTAGTCCTGTAAAGTAATGGCCATAAGGCTCAGGCGGCGGAGAAGACACTTCAATTGTTGAGGCGTTGTCAAAGGTGCCGGCCTCAAGAGTTCCTTCCATGATATAGGTTGTGTCTAAAGGATTACTGTTTATGTTCCATTTAAGGCCTATGCTGTCGCCCAGGCGATCGCCGATCCTCAGGCTTGTCGGTTTATTTGCGTGGGTATATTCTGTATAAGTGTTTGAATACCCGGATTCCAAGGTTCCAAAAGCAGTTACTTTTCTTGTGTATTCGGTATTTGGAGAAAGACCGGGTTCTGTATGAGTGTTTATATTCTCGCCCATAATTGCCTTCAGATTATTTGATCCGTCATAAAGTTTGTAGCCGAACTCGCCGGAAATGTCATCCCAAGACCATTGTATAGTTGATGGTGACTGGGCAATCCCTGAGAAGTTTGTAGGTGTAGGAGGAACGGAAATATTTGGGATTCCTTTTCCAATAGCGTAATATCTTGAAGCAGTGTAGAAAGTGAAATCCCCTTCATCTCTTGTGATAAAAGATACGGGCCAATATCCCAGATTGTAACCGGTGTCCTCTACCCAAGTTTGCCCGTAATTTGTGCTTTTCTTTATGCCGCTCCAATAAACGGCATAAACCGTATATGGCACGGTCCAATAATCAATATATAAACTATAATAACGATTGGAATCTTTTTTGCTCCACGTGCTTCCTTCATTCGTTGAGACGTAAAGCCCGCTAATTGTATTGGTGCCATCATAAGTAGTTGCATAGATGTAATTTGAATTGGTAGAATCTACCGCAATATCTGTTAAAGAGGAAGAATTCGGGATAGTGCCGCCGTCTGAGGCATCAAGTACTTCCCAGGTTGTTTCGGTTTCGAGGTTGAATTTGAAGATACCGCCGTTCGCCGTTCCCGCATATAAAGAGTGCCCCTCTGTTGTTGAGTCAAGTGCCAAACAGGAAGTATTGGTATCTCCGAGCCCCGTGATTGGAAGCTGTATCCAAAAACTGACACCATTGCTACCGGCATCCCCTTTAAACACACCATCGCCTAAAGTGGATACATAAACGGTTGTTTGTCCATCTGCAGGATAATCATAATCTATAACAATGTCAGTTATTTCCTGGTTTAAAAGTCCCTGGTTAATAGCCGCGAAATATGATCCGTGATCTGTGCTTTTAAACATTCCTGCTCCGCTTTGTCCGCCTGCATACACATGGCCTGGATGTTCAAGATCTACTTCTACGGCATGCATGTCATAAGCCGAAAGAATGCCGTCTTTTAGTTTTTCCCAGGTTTCACCTTTGTTAGTGCTTTTCCATATTCCGCTTCCTCTGCCCAGGGAATTTGCGGATACCGCATAAATAGCGTGGGTTATCGGATCGATCGAAATATCCACAAATTGTGCGTTTGTAAAATCTTTTACTGCCCTTTCCCAGTTCAATCCGCTGTCGGTTGTTTTATAGATGCCGTCACCATTTGTAGAGACAAAAACTTTGTTTTCGTCCAAAGGGTTGACGGCTATTGATAATGTGCCATGAACGGCCGGAAGGCCATTGTAAGCATGGTCCCAGGTAAGTCCGCTGTCAGTACTTTTTTTCAATATCCCGTTCAGAACCGCATAAACAGTGTCTGTGTCAGCTGGGTTTACACTGACCCTGCTGACTGCGGAGGGAGGGATAGGGAGCGGATAGAAAGAATCTCCTTCATTTGTGGATTTCCAGATATTTGAGGTGTCAAATAAATATATTGAATCATGGAATGCACCGATAAAAGTTTGATTGCCCATTACCTGTTCAAATGAAGCACCTTCATTTGTACTTCGATAAGTTGTGTTTGCAGCTCCGGTGGCCTTGACAAAAATATTTGAATTATTCGGCTCTATCATGATTTCCCTTACGTGGTCCCTATCCACAAACGTTGTAACTACTTCCCAAGTACATGGGTCCGGGCTATTGCTTATGTCGATCCTGTATAACCTATTGTCATAGAGTCCGCCCATATATATTTTAGAGGGATCGTTAGGATCAATGGCTATGTTTTCTCCATTGTCGCCAAATGTTGATGTCATAATATTGGTATTTGTGGCTCCCGGGATATCTTTAACCCAAGTTGCTCCACGGTCAGAACTGTACCAAATTCTGTCCCCTGCAACACAGGCATACATTTTATCCTGATCCGTGGGATCTATCGCGACGCTTAAGAATGCTGCATTCGTATCCACTACCTTTTGCCAACTTGCCGCTTCATTTGTGCTTCTGAAAAGCCCTCCGCTTTTTCCGGGAGCTAAGATAACGATAGTCTCCTGTGTGGTCATTGCAAGATTAATGGCATAGCCTGTATAAGGGCCGTTTGTTTCTGACCAGTCGATGCTGTAGGCATAAGCCGACGAGGCCGTTATGAGCAATATTGTTAATATTAAGATTATCTTTTTCATTTTGTCCTCTCCCGGATAAAACACGGCTCGGATACCCGAATATTAAGCCCTGATACCCTAATATTTAATTCGTGAATCCGGATTAATATCCGGGTATTCGGGCGACGGGAACGTTATTCAAATACCACGATCTTTCCCGTTGTAATTACTTTTCCTCCTGAAACGATCTTATAAACATATATGCCGTTCCCGACATATCCACCGCCGATGTCGGATATTCCGTTCCATGTTATGCCGTTATAACCGGCTCTTCCTCCTTCACTGCCGGCATAGTAGTTTCTTCTCATAACTACCTGCCCGGATATATCATACGTGTAGATGGAAACGTTTGCATTAGTTGAAAGTGTGTAGGAAATTGTAATGTCTCCCTGGGTCTGCGGTTTATAAGGCGTTGGATAAGCTATTGTTGGGCCTATTGCTTCTATCTCTTCTCCCATTACTCTTACTTTTCCGGTCCACCTTCCGGTATTGTACCTGGGATATGCAATATCCTTTGCTTCTATCGTGCACATGTAGGTAGTTGAGCCGAGCCTGGCAGGTACTAGATAATTCAGATAAACTTCCAAAGTCGGATCTCCGGAAAGCGCAGAAGGGGGGACTTCAAAAACATAGTCGTTGAATTTTATTTTGACAGAAGTTACATCAATTCCTTCAGGTGTAATAACATCTGGTTCGATGGAAGCTTTATCCGTGATTATTGCAGAAACCCTTGGAGTATGGTAAATGATGTCTCCTTCCCCGTAACTGCCGAGATAATAAAGCCTGTCGTCAAATCTTACGCTTGTTATATCAGGAGGGATAACGTCTGCAGAAGGGGAGAGAGAACCTGTCGTAAAGAAATTTTCTCCTCCGAAATCAGTGTATATGTCGTCTTCATTAAGTGCTCGTACTTTAAACCAATAAGTTGCTTCCGGTGAAAGCAGCCTGTATGTCATTGTGCTAAATTCGGATGTAGTAACTGTAGCAAGATTTTCCCAGTACTCATGGTAGTGGGAGAGGGACTCTTCCGTTGACATCCAGACATCGTATCTTGTGTAAGAAGGATTAGAAAAGCCTTCCCAGGTTATAACAACATGTTGGGGACCTATGTTTTTTGCCTCCGGAGTTCCCGGGAGTTCCGCGAGAGTATAAACAACCGGGGATGCTTCGGATGTTGTTTCGCCGTAAGCATTATATGCCGCAATAAGTCTTTGATATCCTGTGTTTGTTGAAAGTGTACCTTCCAAAAGCTCAACTGTTTTGGAAGGGGTAGAATCAACTAAAGTATGGTCAAGTTTATAAAGTTTAAATCCGTCTTCATTGAGCGATGAATCTACCCATGTCCATTTTATAACACTTATTGATTCCGGAGACCCCTTCAGATTTATGGGGGGGATAGGAACGTCTCCGCTGAACACTGATGTTTTCCAAACAGATCTTGCGTTAATATCAGCATAAATAACGCTTGGAGAAGAAAAACGGTCAAAAATTATCGGCTTATAATGTCTTCCGTACATTATAGATGATGTCTGTTCAAGTCCTGTTTCTTCTCGGACTTTTCCTCCCCCCACAGTTGTGCGCCAGATCCTTCTGTAATAATCCTGCTGATATGATACCAATGGATTTGTGGGATCGTCTGCAACGGATAAAACTGAAGGGCCAAAAATTGTTAAAATGTCCCAAGACTCTGCCTCTATTGTTTTTGAATACAAAGCAGAAGTAACCCCAGCGTAAATAACTTCCGGGCTTGAATAGTTCTGTTCAAAATCATTTATCGTTATAGCCGGGCCTATCAATCCCCCGCTGACAGATTCAAAGGAAGGTTCGTCTGTAAATCTTCTGTATATTCCCATGTCTCCGCTGAGACCCGCATGAACAGCTGTTCTTCCTTCATATGATGTTGCAATAAGCTCCAACACTGCGTAGTCAGCAAGGTTGCTTTGCCATGCTTCCCATGTGCCGCCGCTGTCAGTTGATCTGTAAATACGACTTCCGCCGTTCGTTCCGGCATAAAAAACGCCATTTTCTCTGGGGTCTGATTCTACTACGTTGATCTGTGCGCCCATAGACAAGCTGGATACCCAAGTTGAACCATAATCAGTAGATTTGTATATTGTGGTTCCGACGCCTGCAAAGATTAAAGACGGATCGTTTGGGTCAAAAGTAAATGCGGAAGGATAAATATAAGATCCGAAGTAATTTAAACCTTCATTGATTTCTTCCCAGGAATTTCCCTGATCAAATGACCGGAATATTCCAAGAGCTCTCGTGCCTGCATAGATTATAGATCCGGAACCCTCGGTTGTTGGAACAGACATAAGTGCAGTGACATAAGCATTGTTAATTCCATCATTGCTGAATACCCAGGATTCTCCTTCATTTGTGCTTATAAAAAATCCTCTTCCGGTGCCGCATGCGAATATCCTTGATGTGTCCGTCGGATCGATCTCAACTTCAAAAAACTGCGAGTCTAAAATCCCGGCCTGAGTATTGAATTTTTGCGTTAAATTAAATGGGTTGTTTGTTTTATATATTTTGGAACCGGTAATTATCCCGGGAGGATATTGATTGGCATTAATAACATAAAGTGTAGATGAAATATATGCTGTTTCTTTTGAGGAACGATCCACGGCTATGGAAGAAACATAGTAATTTGTGGAGCTATAACCGGTCATGTCAAACCAGGAATTTCCTGCGTCGGTTGTTTTTTTGACTTTGTATCTTGCTTCGATCGTATTGTAGTATCCGACATAAAGATAAGACTCGGGGGCAGAGGGGCATGCTCCTATTGCGGTGACCCTTTCGTTCTGAAGGATGTTATCCCAACTTGATGCCCCGTCGGTCGATTTCCACACTCCTTCATCTTCTGTTCCTGCGTATATAACAGAATATGAACCTGTTGTAACAACATCAACGCAAGTTATTTTCCCTATGCCCTGCAGATTGCCTGATTCCCAACTGGCTCCGCCGTTCATTGATTTTCTTAGCCCCCAAAGTTGAGTGGCAGCATATAAGATTTGAGTATTTTGGGGATCTATCGCAATATCGTATATATTGATATCCAGAAGATTTTTATTAACGGTCGTTATCCAGTTGTTTCCCCCGTCTGTTGATTTTGCAAGGCCGTTTCCTGCAGAGCTCATATAAACAATGTTTTCGTCAATAGGGTCGATCTCAATATCATAAACAAGTGCGGGGAACTCTATCAAGCCGTTGTTTTTTATCTGCCAGGACGCTCCGCCGTCCATGCTTTTGTATATTCCTGACCACTCAGTGCCGATAAAAATTATGTTTGGATCTGTCGGAGCAACATCAAGACATTTCCCGTAAGCTCCATACGGTCCGTTTGTCTGCTGCCAGTAGAGGGAAGCTTTGGCTTCTATAGCTGATAAGAAAAGAATTAAAATGAGGAGCAGTGTGAATTTGGCAGCACAAAGCCATTTGTGCCGGGTGAAAGTTAGATGATTTTTTTTCTTAAAGAAAGATGTTTTTAACATTTTTCCTTATTATTTTGCACTTTTTTCAAAGGAAAGTCAAGCTATTGCTGGGTTTCTTCTTAACCTTGCGCGGAAATTTCTTTTATGCTACTATTTCCTCAAAATGAAAAGCAAAAAAGTTTTAACTTTTCAGGAAATACTGGCAAAATTGAACGATTTCTGGGCCAAGAAAGGTTGCGTGATAAGGCAGCCTTATGACATGGAAAAAGGCGCTGCCACAATGTCGCCTGCCACTTTTTTCAGGGTCCTAGGCCCGGACAAGTGGAACGTTGCTTTTATTGATCCGGTGCGCCGCCCGACAGACGGAAGATACGGAGAAAATCCCAACCGTTTATTTCATTATTATCAATATCAGGTTATTCTTAAGCCTTCTCCGCTAAATGTTCAGGACCAGTATCTTGACAGTCTCCGTGCAATAGGGATCGACCCAAAAAAACATGACGTAAGGTTTGTGGAAGATAACTGGGAATCTCCAACTCTCGGAGCTTGGGGAGTGGGTTGGGAAGTTTGGGCAGAGGGCATGGAGATAACTCAATTCACGTACTTCCAGCAGTGCGGAGGATATGACTGTAAACCGGTCAGCGTTGAATTAACTTACGGGCTTGAGAGGCTGGCCATGTTCATTCAAAAAGTGGACAACGTTTTTGATATAGATTGGACAAAAGGGGTTAAATACAGGGATGTCCACCTTCAGAGCGAAAAAGAACATTCTATATATAATTTTGATAAGGCGGACATTGCCTCTCAACAAAGCCTGTTCGAAATTTACGAAAAAGAGGCATCAAAACTTATAAAAGAAAACCTTGTGCTTCCCGCTTATGATTATACTCTTAAATGTTCACATTCCTTCAATATTCTAGATGCCCGCGGGGCAATTAGCGTCACAGAGCGCACCGCATATATCGGGCGCATAAGAAAACTTGCCCGCGCTTGCGCTAGGCTTTATTTAGAGAAGAAGTATCCTGAGATGTTTAAGAAAAAGGGCTAACTCGTCATCCTGAGCGGGATTCTGTCATTCTGAGGGAGTCCCGACGGAACGTCGGGGCGACCGAAGAATCGCAATATAGAAACGGAATTACTTACAACGCGATCCTTCGGCCCTCCTTTCAGTCGTGCCTCAGAATGACAGTATCAACGAAAGGCAAACAAGATGAAAAACGCTCTCCTCGAAATAGTTCTTGAAGAGATCCCGGCAAGATTTATGCCGAGCATTATTTTGGATCTTAAAAATAAGGCCAAAGAAAAACTTGAAAAGGCAAGGTTAGAACATTCAAAAATTGAAACTCTTGGAACATACAAACGCCTCACTTTGTATATCGAAGGCCTCCCCGTAAAACAAGAAGATATTGTTGAAGAGATAAAAGGACCTCCCAAAAAGATCGCATTCGATAAAGAAGGTAAATTAACCCAGGCTGCCCTTGGATTTGCGAAGAAACAGGGGGTAAAAGAGGCGGATCTAAAAGTTAAAGCTGTTGGCAAAGAAGATTATGTCTTTGCCAAAGTAAAAAGAAAAGGCGAAGAAGTTTCTCATATCCTCTCAAAGCTTTTTCCGGAGATAATTGCCTCTCTCTATATGCCCATTTCTATGCGGTGGGGGAGCAGCGACCTTAATTTTATCCGGCCGATCCACTCGATACTTGCTTTGTTTGACAGCAAAGTTGTTAAGTTCGAGCTCGGAGGAATAAAATCCGGCAGCACTACTCTTGGCCACAGGTTTATCGGCAAAGGAAAACCTATAGCAGTAAATTTAAAGAAAGGAATAAACCTTAAAGAATATAAAAAATTGCTTTCAACAAACGGCGTTATAGTTGATCAGGAAGAGCGAAGAGAGATCATTGAATCAGAGGTCAAGAAAACCGCTAAAGGAAGCCCTCTGATCGAAAAGGATCTGCTGGAAGAGGTGAATTTTCTTGTTGAAAAACCTGTCGCAGCGCTCGGAGAGTTCAAGCCTGAATTTTTAAAGCTCCCAAAAGAAGTTCTCATAACCTCTATGAAAAAGAACCAGAAATATTTTCCGGTCCTTGATAAAGGAGGCAAGCTCCTTTCATTTTTTGTGATAATAACGGACGGAACGGATAAAAAAGACCTGAAAAACGTTGTTGAGGGAAATAAGAGGGTCATTACCGCAAGGCTTTCTGATGCCGAGTTCTTTTTCAAAGAAGACAAGAAAATTTCGCTATCAAGCAGGGTAGATGGGCTAAAGAAAGTAGCTTTTTATGAAAAACTGGGGACGATCTTTGATAAGAAGGAAAGATTAAAAGCGATCTCGGAAGTTATTGGGAAAGAACTTAAGGTTTCAGAAGATGAGAAGAAGACGATCGAAAGAGTTTGTGAACTTTGCAAAGCCGATCTTGTGACTCAGATGGTATTTGAATTCCCTGAGCTTCAGGGAACTATGGGCAGGGAATATGCCGGAGCTTCAGGGGAAAATAAAGAAGTCGCGGACGGAATATTTGAACATTATCTTCCAAGGCATGCGGGAGACGAATTGCCAAAAGGAATTCCCGGCACAGTTGTTAGTTTGGCAGATAAGTTTGATTCCATAGTCGGATGCTTCAGGCTTGGACTTATTCCTTCGGGCTCTGCTGATCCGTTCGGTCTTCGAAGGCAGGCTCACGGGATAATACAGATTATACTTACCAAAAAGTTGGACCTTTCGCTTGAAGATGCGGTAGAAAAGGGCTACAAGCTGTATGATTCGGTCCTGGGCGATAAAGAGGAAAAGGATTTTGCAAAGGTAAGAAAGGCTGTTCTTGATTTTATTGCGCAGCGGCTCAAGATAATCCTTCTTGAAGAAGGAATTAAGCACGATGTTGCCGATGCTTCTCTTGCAATGTTCAACAATATCCTTGATTCATATGAAAAATCAAAGATCATTTCAAAAGAGTTTGGGAGCGATGCCCTGAAAGGCGTTGTTTTTACCCATGACAGGATAGTTAGGATCGCAAAAGATGCGCCGAGAGAAAACATCATTGAAACTGATTTTGTTGAGGACGGGGAAAAGAAGCTGAATGAACTTTATCTGAAAGTGAACTGGGCGGTTGGGGAAGCGGTGGGAAAGGGGGACTATGAAAAGGCCATTGCTGAGCTTGCAAAAATGACAGATCCTGTTGAGAAGTTTTTTGAGGATGTTCTTGTTATGCATGAGGACGAAAAGCTGAAATTGAACCGCCT
>Ga0209536_100016317_pt1 | contig 10564 bp, 8 predicted proteins | sample DeeMarSeWOR28_12_FD_187461 | JGI IMG/M metagenome (GOLD analysis project Ga0209536, IMG submission 187461) | Marine sediment microbial communities from White Oak River estuary, North Carolina - WOR-2-8_12 (SPAdes) (version 2) | ecosystem: Environmental > Aquatic > Marine > Intertidal zone >...
GGGCGGCTCGAGAAGCTCGCCGACGCGGAGTTCCTCGTGCTGCGGGACTACGCCCACACCCCGGACGCGCTCGAGCGCGCGATCGCGGCCCTGCGTCCGGTGGTCCGCGGTCGGCTGATCGTGCTGTTCGGGGCGGGGGGTGACCGCGACCGGTCGAAGCGCCCGCTCATGGGACGGATCGCCGCCCGCGACGCCGATCTCGCGATCGTGACGTCGGACAATCCGCGGACCGAAGCCCCGGAGCGGATCATCGACGAGATCGAGGCGGGCATGGGGGCCACGCCGCACGTTCGCATCACCGACCGTCGGGCAGCCATCCACCACGCCCTCGCCATCGCCCGCCCGGGCGACGGCGTGCTGCTCGCGGGGAAGGGGCACGAGACCTATCAGGTGATCGGCACCGAGTACCGCCCGTTCGACGAGCGCGTCATCGTCGGCGATGCACTCCGCGGGGGGGCGGCGTGATCGACTGGTCGAGCGACCGCATCGGCGGCATCCTCGGCGTACGCGTCCCGGCGGACCGCCACTTCCGCGGCGTCAGCACCGACACGCGGACCATTGGCGAGGGCGATCTCTTCGTGGCGCTGCTCGGAGACCGGTTCGACGGTCATGCCTTCCTCGTCGAGGCCGCGGCCCGCGGCGCCCGCGGCGCCGTCGTGCGTGCCGGCACGCCGGTGCCGGACGGGCTCGTCGCGTTCGCCGTGCCCGACACCCTGGACGCGCTGGGTGCGCTGGCCCGCGCGCGCCGGCGGGAGATCGGCGGGCCGGTCGTGGCGGTCACCGGCACCAACGGCAAGACGGCCACCAAGGAGATGCTCGCGCGGGTCGTCGGGTGCCGGTGGCGCGTCCACGCTACCCGAGGAAACCTGAACAACCTGGTGGGCGTCCCGCTCACCATCCTCGGAGCGCCGGCGACGGCGGAGGCGCTGGTGGTCGAGGCGGGTGCGAGCGTCCCGGGCGAGATCGCCCGCCTCCGAGCGATCATCGAGCCCACCGTGGGGGTGATCACCAACGTCTCGCCCGGCCACCTCGAGGGGTTCGGCTCGTTGGAGGGGGTGCTGGCGGAGAAGCTCAGCCTGCTCGCCGGCGTGCCGCTCGCCGTGGTTGGCGGGTCGCCTCCGGATCTCGGCGTACGCGCGCGCCAGACGGCGCGCCGCGTCCTCGTGGCGGGGACGGCCGCCCATGCGGACGTCCAACCGACGGCGTGGGCACTCGATGGATCGGGTCGCGCGGCGCTCTCCTTCGGCGACGTGCAGGTCCGGCTCCCGCTCGTGGGACGCCATCAGGTGGAGAATGCGGCGCTGGCGCTGGCGGTGGCGGGGGCCCTGGACATTCCGCTGCCCGAGGCCGCGGGGGCGCTCGCGGGGATCACGCTTCCCCCGGGCCGATGCGAGGTCCTCCGGCGGGGCGACCTCGTCGTCCTGCACGACGCGTACAACGCGAATCCCGGATCGATTGCCGCGTCGCTGGCGACGGCCCAGGCGATGAGCGACGATCGTCCGCTGGTCGTGGCGCTCGGCTCGATGCTCGAGCTCGGCCCTGACAGTCCTCTGCTCCACGCCGAGGTGGCGCAGCGGGTGATGCAGGCGGGTCCGGCACTGATCGCGGTGACCGGGTTGTTCGTGGAGGCGTTCGCCCGTTGGGCGGGTGAGCTGGGCGACCGGTTGATCGCCGCGGACGACGCAGCCACTTTGGGTGAGCGCCTGGCCGCGCGACTGCGGGGGAACGAGTTCGTGCTGCTGAAGGCCTCCCGCGGCGTTCGCCTGGAGCGGGCGATTCCGTTCCTCCTGCCCGAGTAACGAGGGGTCCGTGCTCTACCACCTGTTCGCACCGCTGCGATCCGACTTCATCATCTTCAACCTGTTCGCGTACATCTCCTTCCGCACGGCGGGAGCTGCCGTCACGGCGATCGTGCTCTCGTTTCTGATCGGGCCACCGATCATCCGGCGCCTGCAGCGGCGTCACGTGGGGCAGGTCATCCGCGCCGAAGGACCGGCGACCCACCAGTCCAAGCGCGGCACGCCGACCATGGGCGGCCTCATCATCCTCATCAGCACGCTCGTCCCCACGCTCCTCTGGGCCCCGCTGAACAACCAGTTCGTGGTCGTCGCGACCGTCGCCACGCTGTGGATGGGCTGCATCGGGTTCGTGGACGATTACCTCAAGTTCATCTCGGGCAAGACCCGCGGGCTCGTGGCCCGATACAAGCTCATCGGGCAGGTCACCTTCGGCATCGTCCTGGGGACGTATCTGCTCGTCGCGCCCGTGTGGGATGGCGTGCCGGCGAACACGACCACCCTCCCGTTCTTCAAGTACGTGCTGGTCCCGCTTCCTGCGGTCCTGTACGTCGCATTCATCACCTTGGTGCAGACGGGCACGAGCAACGCGGTGAACCTCACGGACGGTCTGGATGGTTTGGCGACCGGGCTCACGGCGATCGCCGCCCCGGCGTTCGCCATCTTCGCCTACCTGTTCGGCCGCATCGACACGGCCGCGTACCTGTTCGTGTACTATCTGCCCGGGGTCGGCGAGCTCGCCGTCTTCTGCGCCGCCCTCATGGGGGCCGCGCTCGGGTTCCTCTGGTTCAACGCCCATCCGGCAGAGGTCTTCATGGGCGACACCGGCAGCCTCGCCATCGGCGGCGCGTTCGGAACCGTGGCCATCCTCCTCAAGTCCGAGTTCCTGCTGCTGCTCGTGGGCGGCGTCTTCGCCGCGGAGGCCATCTCGGTCATCATCCAGACCGGGGTGTTTCGCTGGCGCCGTCGCCGGCACGGCCGCGCCTATGCCGAGCAGCACCGCGTCTTCCGCATGGCGCCGCTGCATCATCACTTCGAGAAGCTCGGGTGGGCGGAGTCGAAGGTGGTGGCCCGCTTCTACATCATCGGCATCCTGTGCGCGCTCTTCGCGCTGTCCACGCTCAAGATCCGATGATCCCGGCGCGGTGGCGGGCCGGCGAGGTCGCCGTCGTCGGACTCGGCCGCAGCGGCCTCGCCGCCGCCCGCCTCCTGGCGAAGCGGGGGATGCGGGTCTATGCCTCCGACGCTTCCGTCACCGACGCGCTGCAGCGAGCCGCGGGCGAGCTGCCCGCGGCGTGCGACGTCGACCTCGGTGCCCACGACCTCGCGCGGATCGCCCGGGCCGCGGCCGTCGTGGTGTCGCCGGGGGTGCCGCCCGAGGCGGCGCCCGTCGTGGCCGCCCGGCAGGCGGGGGTCGAGGTCGTCTCCGAGATCGATCTCGGCGCGCGATTGCTCGAGGGGACCCGGCTCGTCGTGGTGACGGGCACGAACGGCAAGACGACGACCACGCATCTCGTGGCCCATCTGCTCAACGCGGTCGACATGCCGGCGACCACCGCCGGGAACATCGGTCGGCCGCTCACCGACCTCGCGGACGATCCCGCGCGTCCGGGGTGGGCCGCGGTGGAGGTTTCGTCGTTTCAGCTCCACGACTCACCGCATCTCGTGCCCGACATCGGCGTGCTCACGAACCTGGCGCCCGATCACCTCGACCGGTACCCGAACGTGGCGGCCTACTACGCCGACAAGGCGCTGCTCTTCCGCAACGCGTCCCCGAGCACCACCTGGGTGCTGAACGGCGACGACCCGGCGGTGCTGGAACTCGCCCGGGGAGTGACCGGCGCCCGGCGTCAGTTCCGGGTGGACGGGCCCGCCGACGCGTGGCTGGACCGCGACCGCGCGCAGTTGATCTGCGAGGGTGATCTGGTGCTGCCGCGGTCGGAGTTTCCGCTGCTGGGCGATCACAACGTGGCCAATGCGCTGGCCGCCGTGCTGGCGGTCTGCGCGGCGGGGGCGCGTCCGACGGATCTCGGGCCCGGCCTCAAGGCGTTCGCGGCACCGGCCCATCGTCTCGAGCCGATCCGCACCGTGCGGGGCGTCCGGTGGATCAACGACTCGAAAGGGACCAACGTGGCGGCGACGGCCGTTGCGCTCCGCGCCATGGACGGCCCCTACGTGCTGATCGCCGGCGGGCACCCCAAGGGCGAGGCGTTCGCCCCGCTCGCACCGCTGCTGCTGCCCGACTGCCGGTATCTCGTGGCCTACGGCGAGGCGGGGCCGGCGCTGCACGAGGCGCTGCACGGAGCGGTGCCGACGGACGTCGTCGAGGGGTTCGATGAGGCGGTCGCCCGCGCGGCGCGGCTCGCCCCGGACGGCGGCGCAGTCCTGCTCTCGCCGGCCTGTGCCAGCTTCGATCAGTTCCACAATTTCGAGGAACGCGGCGCGCGATTCCGCCAACTCGTGGAGGGAATGTAGGTGGCCAAGTTCAGAGGCACGGCCGTGTGGGAGAGCCGACTCCTGGGCATCCTCGCGGCGGCCCTGGGGCTGTTCGGCATCGCTGCCGTCTACGGCGCGTCGAGCATCTGGGCGGTGCAGGAGGGGGGGGCGGGGTCCGAGTTCGCGCTGAGGCAGCTGCAGGGCGTGCTGGTCGGGGTGGTGGTCCTGCTCGTCTTCTCTCGCGTCGACTATCACTACTGGCGGCGGTTCGCCTGGCCGCTGCTGCTGGTCGTCGCCGTCGCGCTGTTGGTCCTGCTGCTGCCGTTCACGCACGCCATCGCGCCGGAGCGCAACGGCGCACGCCGCTGGATCGAGGCCGGCATCCGGATCCAGCCCTCGGAGGCCGCGAAGTTCGTCGTGGTGGTCTGGACCGCCATGCTGGCCGCAAAGAAGGGAGACGGCATCCGCCATCTCAAGAAGGGCGTGCTTCCCTTCCTGGTGGTGCTCGTCCCGATCGTCGGGCTGGTGGTGCTCGAGCCCGATCTCTCCACCGGCGTGACGATCATGGCGGTCGCCGGCACGATTCTCTTCGTGGCCGGTGCCCGAATCGGACACTTCCTGCTCCTCGGACTGATCGCGCTTCCGCTGCTCTGGCAGCAGATCGTCTCGGTGCAGTATCGGATCGCCCGCCTCACGGGATTCCTCAGCTTCGGGGGGGACCAGGCGGAGGTGAGTTGGCAGGTCAAGCAGTCGATGGTCGGGATCGGCGCCGGGCAACTGTTCGGGGTGGGGTTCGGCGAGGGGATGCAGAAGCTGGGCTATCTGCCGTATGCGTACGCCGATTTCATCTTCAGCACGATCGGCGAGGAGTGGGGATTCGTCGGGGTCACGATCCTGCTGACCCTGTTCGCGATCTTCCTCGTCCTGGGATTCCGAATCGCGCGGGAGGCCCCGGATCCCTTCGGCACGTACGTCGCCACGGGGCTCACGGCCATGCTGGGGTTGGCGGTCGTGCTGCACGTCGGCGTGAACATGAACCTCGTTCCCGCCACCGGCATCTCGCTGCCGTTCCTCTCGTTCGGGCGATCGGGCCTGGTGGTGACGTTCCTGGCGACCGGGGTCCTGCTCAACATCGCGCGGCAGGGCAGAGAGGCGCCGCTGCGGTGACGCGCATCCTCCTGGCCGGCGGCGGAACCGGCGGGCACCTCATGCCCGCGCTGGCCATCGCGGAGGCGCTGCGCGAGATCCGGCCGGAGATCGAGCCGGTGCTGGTCGGAGCCACCCGAGGCGTGGAAGCCCGCATCCTCCCCGAGCGGGGGTTCCGTCATCATCTGCTGCCGTTCGAGCCCATCTATCGCAGGACCTGGTGGAAGAACGTCCGCTGGTTCTCGCTCGTCCCCCGCATCCTCCGGGCGGGGAGCAGGGTGCTCGACGCGGAGGCTCCGGCGGTGGCAGTCGGCACAGGCGGGTACGCCTCCGGGCCGATCCTGTTTCAGGCATCCGTTCGCGGCATTCCGGTGGTGCTGCAGGAGCAGAACGCCTATCCGGGCGTCACGACGCGGTGGCTCGCGCGGCGTGCCCGTCACATCTACCTCGGCTTCCCGGAAGCGCGCGGGCGGCTCCGAGCCGGTCCGAACACCCAGATGTTCGAGTACGGGAACCCCATCGTCCCGCCGCCGCGGACACGGGCCACCCCCGCAGCGGCGCGAGCGAAGTTCGGGCTCCCGGCCGACGGCCCGGTGGTGCTGGTGATGGGCGGAAGCCAAGGGGCGCGCAGTGTCAATCGGGCGGTGGCGGCGGCCCTCGACGGAGGGCTCGTGCGGGACGTGGCAATCCTGTGGAGCGCCGGGCCAGGGCAGTGGCAGGAGTATCGCGCGTACGATCGGCCTCCGCGATGCGTCGTGCGCCCATTCATCGACCCCATCTCCGAGGCGTACGAAGCAGCGGACCTGGCGGTCACGCGCGCCGGGGCGATGACAACCGCCGAGCTGTGCGCCTGGGGCTTGCCCTCGGTCCTCGTTCCGCTGCCGACGGCAGCCGGCGACCATCAGACGCGCAATGCCGAGGCGATGGAGCGCGACGGCGCCGCGGTCCACCTGCCCGAAACGGCGCTCAATGCCGAGCGGTTGAGTCGGGAGTTGCACGCGGTATTGGGGTCGGCCGATCGGCTCTCCGGGATGGCGGCGGCGGCGGCGGCTCGGGGACACCCGAACGCAGCCCAAAACATCGCGAGAGAGATTCTAGGCCTGGTGGGCTAAGTCCAAAGGCTTTCGGAACTTTCGCGATCGCCTTATATTCTCTGCCCACCGATGCACCTGTTCGCCCCCGAGGATCCCCGACCCCTCCATTTCATGGGGATAGCGGGCGCTGGGATGAGTGCCCTGGCACTTGTCGCATTGCGCCGCGGGGTGCCCGTCACCGGATGCGATCCCAGCCCGGACGGAGCGGCGGACGCCGCGCGCCTCGGGGCCAAGGTGCAGCCCACCCACGACCCGGCCCACGTGGCGGGCGTCCGGGCGGTCGTCCACACCGTGGCCGTTCCGCCGGACCACCCGGAGCTCGCAGCCGCACGCGCGGCCGGCGTCCCGGTGCTCTCGCGGGCGGCGGCCCTGGCGCACGTGGTGGCGGACGGCCGGGTGATCGGGGTTGCGGGGACGCACGGCAAGACCACGACGACCGCGATGATCACCGCGGCCTTGGTCGCGGCCGGCCGGGATCCCATGGGGCTGGTTGGCGGCCGCGTTGCCGCGTGGGACGGCAACGTACGCTTCGGCGATGAGCGCCTCTACGTCGTGGAGGCCGACGAGTATGACCGGTCGTTCCTCCAACTTTCCCCTGCCGTGGCGGTCGTGAACAATGTCGAGCCCGATCACATGGAGTGCTACGGATCGGTCGGCGATCTGGAGGCGGCGTTTGTCCAGTTCGCGTCCGGGGCGGAGCGGGTCCTGATCGGTGCGGATGACGGCGGCGCCCGACGTGTCGGATCGGCCGTGCGCGCGCCGATTTGGAGCGTCGGAGCGGCTGCGGACGCGGACGTGCGCCTCGACGGCGTCGTCCGTGAGCCGGGTCGAACCGCTGCCCGCGTCCGGCTGCCGGGTGGGGGTGATGTCGCGCTCGAGCTCCGGGTGCCGGGCCTGCACAACCTGCGCAATGCCGCGATGGCGCTCGCGGCGGCGGTCGTGGCGGGAGCCGATCCGGCCGCTGCCGCCCGGGGGCTCGCCGCCTTCGATGGCGTCGGGCGCCGGTTCGAGCTGCTGGGGACCGCGGGCGGCGTGACCGTCATCGACGACTACGCACATCACCCTTCGGAGGTGGCGGCGACGCTGGGTGCGGCGCGGCAGCGGTACCCGGCCCGGAGGCTGGTGGCGGTCTTCCAGCCCCATCTCTTCACGCGGACGCGGGATCTCGGACAGGCGACGGGCATCGTGCTGGCAATGGCCGACGTCGCGATCGTGGCGCCGATCTACCCGGCCCGAGAGGCGCCGATCCCCGGGGTGACTGGCGAGATCGTCGCCGACGCGGCCCGGCAGGCGGGCGGCGAGGTCCACTGGGTGTCGGATCGGGGCGCGGTGCTGCGGCAGGTGGAGGACGTCGTAGCCGTTGGGGACGTCGTCGTCACCCTCGGCGCCGGCGACATCACGGACGTCGGGCGCCAGTTCGTGCGGCGGCGCGGCACGGTGTCGGTATGACGCGCCGGCGCGCGATGGTGATCGGGGCCGGGGGACTCGCGGCGGCGGTCTGTATGGCCTGGCTGGTGCCGCTGGGGCTGCGGCAGGTCGAGTTCTTCCGGGTCCGACAGGTCGAAATCGTCGGCCTGCGCTACCTCCCGCCCGCGGAGGTGCTGGCGCGGATCGAGCTCGAGCGCGAGCGCAGCCTGTTCGACCCGCTGGGGGCCCTCGAGCACCGCGTCGCGGCCGTCCCGGGGATCGTCGACTTCGACATCGACCGCCGGCTGCCGGGCTCGCTGCGCATCACCGTGCGGGAGGAGGCACCGATCGCGTTCGCGCGGGGGAGGGACGGCTTGGTCCCCATCGACCTCGCAGCGCACCCGTTGCCGTACGATCCCGCCGAGACCGGCTTCGACCTCCCGATCGTCGAACGTCCCGACGTCGAAGTCACGCGCCTGCTGGGGATCGTCCGGCGGGTAGACCCCGATCTGTACCGTCAGATCGATGGGGCGAGGCGCGGCGGAGGAGAATCTGTTATTCTGGAGCTTGGTGACAAGCGGTTGCTGTTGCGGGCGGCCGCTGGCGAGGAAGACATCAGGGAAGTGGAGACCGTCCGCCTCCATCTGGACCGGAACGCGGTAGCCTACCGGGAGCTGGATGCGAGGTTCGAGGGCTGGGTGGTCGTCCGTCGGGAGAGAGCGTGAAGCGCGAAGCCTTGATCGCCGGCCTGGATGTCGGCAGCACGAAGACCTGCGCGGTCATCGCGGAGGCGGTCGGCGAGGGACCCTCGGTGACCGCCAAGATCCTCGGTGTGGGCATTGCCAGGACCACGGGCGTGAAGCGCGGGGTGGTCCGTGACATCGAGGAAACCACGCGCTCCGTCGCCAGCGCGCTGCGGGATGCGGAGCGCATGGCCGGCGCCAAGGTCCCCGGGGTCTTCTGCGGGATCGCGGCCGAGAACGTGCGCACGCAGCTCACGAGCGGGCTGGTATCGGTGGCCGGAGAGGAGATCAAGGCGGGAGATGTGCGGCGCGTGCACGAGGTGGCCCTCTCCGTGAGCCTCGGTGACGAGCACGAGCTTCTGGTGCCGATCCCGCAGGAGTACACGGTGGACCGCCAGGGCGGTGTGAGCGACCCGGTCGGGATGACGGGGATGCGGCTCGAGGTCGAGATGCGCCTCGTGGCCGTGCACAAGCAGGCGGCGCAGAACCTCAAGAAGTCGGTGGAGCGCGCGGGGTACCGGGTGAACGAGCTGGTGCTCGAGCCGCTCGCGGCGGCGCAGGCGGTCCTCACCGACGAAGAGAAGGAACTGGGCTGCGCGCTCGTCGAGCTTGGCGGCGGATCCACGACCGTGGCTATCTTCCATGACGACAAGTTGCGGCATCTCTCGTCGGACCGCTGCGCCGGCGCGTACGTCACGAGCGATCTCGTGCACGGTCTCAGCATCACGCAGACGGACGCCGAGCGATTGAAGGAACGGTGGGGGGTCGCCTACACACCCATGGTCGACCCGGACGAGATGATCGAGCTTCCGGGAACGCCGGGGCAGGGCGTGCGCCACGCCAAGCGTGAGCTGCTGGCGCACATCGTCCACCAGCGGCTGGACGAGATCTTCGGCCGGGTGCTCGACCAGGTCGAACAGGCGGGGTACGCCGGGCGCCTGGCGGCAGGGGTGATCCTGACCGGCGGCGGGGCGCACCTGGCGGGTGTGGTCGAGCTGGGGCGCGAGGTGTTCGCGATGCCGGTGCGGAAGGGCATGCCGGAACGGCGGATCAAGGGACTGGTCGACAGCGTGCAGGCGCCGCGGTACGCCGTTCCGGTGGGGCTGGCCCTGTACGGCGTACGGCGCAGCGCCGGTGACGGCGGGTTGGATACGACGGTGGACAAGGTGTTGGGCCCGGTCAAGCGCTGGCTGCAAGAGTTCTTCTAGGGGAAACTGGCGACGACGAGGCACGCATGGTCTTCGAGCTCGAGGAAACGGTCGCGCGCAACGCTCGCATGAAGGTCACCGGAATCGGCGGCGGCGGCGGCAATGCCGTGAACCGGATGATCCAGGAGCGGCTGTCGGGGGTGGAGTTCATCTCCGTCAACACGGACGCGCAGGCGCTGCTGCACAACCGAGCGGACAGCAAGATCCAGATCGGCAAGAAGCTGACCCGAGGCCTCGGCGCCGGGGCGCGTCCGGAGATCGGGCGGCAGGCCATCGAGGAGAACCGGGACGACGTGCTGCACGCCGTCGAGAACGCCGATCTGGTGTTCGTGACGTGCGGCATGGGCGGCGGCACCGGCACCGGGGCGGCCCCGATCGTGGCGCAGTTGGCCCGGGACGTCGGGGCGCTGACCGTCGGCATCGTGACCAAGCCGTTCCTGTTCGAGGGTCGGAAGCGGATGCGGCAGGCCGAGATCGGCATTGCCGAGATGCGCAAGCACGTCGACACGATGATCGTCGTGCCGAACGAGCGCCTGCTCGCGGTGGTGGGCAAGAACGTGCCGTTCCAGGACGCGCTGAAGAAGGCGGACGAAGTCCTGCTGCACGCGACGCAGGGCATCTCCACCCTCATCAGCGTCACCGGCCTCGTGAACGTCGACTTTGCCGACGTGCGCACCGTCATGCAGAACGGCGGCTCGGCACTCATGGGCACCGGCATCGGTCGCGGGGACGAC
>Ga0209536_100016319_pt1 | contig 10563 bp, 10 predicted proteins | sample DeeMarSeWOR28_12_FD_187461 | JGI IMG/M metagenome (GOLD analysis project Ga0209536, IMG submission 187461) | Marine sediment microbial communities from White Oak River estuary, North Carolina - WOR-2-8_12 (SPAdes) (version 2) | ecosystem: Environmental > Aquatic > Marine > Intertidal zone >...
ACGGCTTCGACAGCGCCTCCTTCACCTTCGCGGATATGAGTCGCCCAGACTCTTTGGGGTGTAGGCACTTCGCGCTGTATCTGCCCACCGCCCACTTGACGGCCGCCGTGGTGATGCCGGGCACAAATGCCTCGGCCTCCTTAGTGGCCGCGTAGTCGCCGGCCAGGAACACAGACGGGACGCCGTAGAAGCCGGCCAGCGCCGAGTTCAACCCGAACTCCCCAGTCTCCCTCCCGTTTATGTAGACGCCGTCGACGGCGCTCCCCGATATGGTGTGGCACATGATGCCTTTCTCCGTGCCCTTCATGCTGTGGTAGCCCACATATAGGGCGGCGTCGAAGCCGCCGTCTATGCCCTCCATCATGCTATTGGGCTTTGGGCTGCCCCTCACGAGGTACGCCGCCTCATGCACGTCCTCCGGCCTCATGTTACGCATTCCGCCGTGGGCGTCCGAGACCACGATCTCCTTGGCCCCAGCCGCCAGCGCGCCCTCCACGGCCGCGTTGAGATCCCCCACCATCAGCTTACGGGCGAAGGCGTACTCGCTGTTGTTCCTGTCCACCTCTGCCCAGTCGACTATACCGCTTATGCCCTCCATGTCGATGGAGATGAAAACTTTACCCGGTTTAGACATGGAAACTACATACTTTCCGCGCTTGTAAGACTTGCTGGTCGATGTTGTGCTTGCAGGAAACATGAACCAGTGTTCTGTTTCATGAATCCGTTTCTAATATAAATTTACTTGAACGACTCTGTCTCAACAACGGCGATAGGTGTCAGACATTTCCACGTTTCTGGGTATCTTCGAGGACGAATCTGAGAGCACGCAGGGGTCAGAAGGTAAACCGTTAGCCGCTTTGAACCATGAGGAGGAGTTCTTTCTCCAGCAGATGAAGGACCTCAACATCAAGAAGGTCCTACCCAAGTTCACGCCCGACGGCATTACCTACGGCGAGCTCGCTTCCCTGCTGACTTACTATGATAGCGATCAGATGAGAGTGCTGCTTGAGATCCTATCCCAGAAGGGATACATTAAGAAGATGAACTACGGCACGGTCGCCATGTGCCCAAGCTGCTACAGCCCAGTCGTGATGATAGTACTATCCTGCCCAAGATGCGGGTCCATGAAGCTCACAAAGAAGGAGGTAGTTAAACATAGGGCCTGCGGTTACACGGGCTACGCCGAGGACTACTTCGACGGTATAGAGTGCCGTTGCCCTCTGTGCGGCGCCATCTACGACACGGCCGAGCACCATGACCCCGACGCCGAGGACGACGCGAGCTTCACGATTGCCGAGTCTACCTATGAGTGCGATGACTGCGGCTCGGTCTCAGGGAAGCCGTCTGTCACCTATAACTGCATCAAGTGTAAGACGAAGTTCCATAGCAAAGACATCTGTTTCGAAAACCCGAAAGGATACGAGATGATCGACCCAGAGAAGATAGCTTCAATGAAAGAGGAACGCCAAGAAGTGGTGCACCTAGGAACCGTAGAAGAGGAAATAATCACACCTGATGAGACCACAAATGCTAAGATAAAACATTTTGAGAGGCTTGAGGAGACGCATATCGAGGAGGAGCCGGAGCAGCTTGTTATCGCGGAGGAGCCGGAGTACGAAAAACCAGAGTCGATGCATGTCACCGAAGAGTCGGCCAACGAGGAAGGCGAAGCCGAGGATTTTCAGTTAGAGTACACGGAAACCAATGAAACGCAAGAACCGGAAGAGTCCGGTGGATTAAAAGAGGAAGACATAGGGACGTTCCCTGAACCAGCGGTTGAAGAGGAGACATCAAGACAGGAGAAGAAGGGTCTCTTCGGCGGCCTTTTCTCGAAGAACGAGAAGAGAGAGAAGCCCAAACCCATCGAGAAGAAACCCATGCGAGTCGAGCGGGAGGTCGTGCGTAGAAAAGAAACCTCGATCCTCCTCATCGAGCAGAGCGAGGAGACGGCGGCTAAGATACTGGAGAGGCTTGAGAAAACCCAGCTGCAAAACGTGGAGGTCCGTCACGCCTTCACTGGAAGGCTGGGCCTCAGGGAGCTCCGCAAGGAGCACGACGCCATCATACTGGACACGGAGCTCGACGATATCGATCCGAAGCTGATACTCCTGGAGATGGTGAGGTGGAATATCGATACGCTCTTGATAGTGATCTGCGATGACGAAGCAAAGCTGAAGAGTTACATGGGATACAAGCTGAGCAGGGTGGAGTTCATCGACTCATCCGAGAAGTCGTTGAAACGCATTTCGGCGATAATAAACGATCTAATATCATAAGGGAAGGCTTCGGAACCTATTTCTCAAGTTTCTTAGGCATCTTGAAGAGTATCGGGGAGCCGCAGTAGAGGCAGAGCATCGTCTTTGGTACCACGTGTTCACAGTTCTTGCAGACGATGAGCGCCCCGTCGTCCTCGTCCTCCTCGGACGTCTCCGATGGAGCCTCGTATACTAGTTCCTGTGCCATGTTTCTCGGGCTCGACACGGGCTCCAGGCTTTTAAGTGAAACGGATCGGTTTCACGGATAGAGATCAGTGAAAGTGAACTGTCTTACATGTCAGACACTCTTATAACCTGAAGGAGAGGAGAACCACACATGGAACCCAAGCCCATCCACGACCCGGCGAAGGGCAGGATGCGGGTAGCCTGCTTTGCCAGCGGCTCAGGTACTAACGCGAGGAAGATCATCGAGAGGAGCCTGGAGTCCGACAGCCTCTATGATGTCGTCCTCATGTTCAGCGACGTCAGGGACTCGAGGACCAAGAAGAGCGGCGACAAGATGTGCAGAGCTAAGGAAATAGCGGAGGAGTACGGTGTAGGGTACGAGTGCGAGGACATCAGGGACTTCTACAAGGCGAAGGGAGTCCCCCGAAGAGACCTCAGCGTAAGACATGAGTTCGATGAAAGGGTCCTGAATAAGATTGCACCCTACGACCTAGGCCTCATCTGCAACGCAGGGTACATGACCATCATGACGCCGCCCATCCTGGAGGCGTACTCGGGCAGGATAATAAACGTCCACCCAGCCGACCTTACCATATTGGAGGGCAGCGAACGCAAGTACGTCGGCATCCACGTGGTCGAGGAAGCGATACTAGCTGGGGAGAAGGAGCTTAGAGGAACCACCCACATCGTCAGGGAGAAGGTGGACCACGGGGAGATACTCGTGCTGAGCGAGCCTCTGCCAGTCAAGCTGCCCCCGGGCTTCGCCTTGGGACAGCTGTCGGAGGACAAAACCCTATGGAGACGAGTGGTAGGCGAGCATCAAGATCGGTTAAAGAAGAGAGGCGACTGGGTCATCTACCCGTTGACGGTCCAGCTGATAGCCGAGGGAAGGTTCAGCCTTGGCCCCGACGGAGTGTATTTCGACGGCGAAAAGGTGCCGCACGGGATAAGTCTACCTCGTGATTGAGGCCACCACGGCGCCCGTGGCCCTTATGACTTCGTCGCTCCGCAGCTCCAGCAGCCTGTCCCTCGATCCGCCTCCGCAGAAGAATGTCTCCATGGCCGCCGTCTCGGTATCTATGACTGTCCGTAGCTTCATCTTCAAGCCGACCGTGGGGGTTCCCCCCGGAGGGTAGCCGCTTACCTTGTGGGCCTCGCTGAAGGGGAACAGCTTCACGTTGGCGACGCCTAGCACTTTCGCCGCTTCTTTCAGGTCTACCTTCCTGTCCCCGGGGACCACGAGGAGCACGCGCTCCCCCGTGTTGGTCTCGGATACAAGGTTCTTGGTGATCCTGTGGAGCGGTACCCCTGTGGCTTCGGAGGCGTCTGTGGTGTGCACAGTCTCGGCCTTGTCTGTGAAGCGGAACCAAAGCCCCAGCTTCTTTAGCTCTGCATCTAAATTCATGTCAATACCTTAAGATTCAGGTATGGGATAAATGTTTAAAAAATCAGATGGAAGGACATCGTGGAAGACGAAGATTTTATCCCCTATTCAACCCCGCAGGGAAGGAGATAGGGTTGGTCTCCTTACTTATCAATGACCATATTATTTATGTGCTCAAATTATGCAATTTCCTATTTCTATTTGATTTTTAATAACTAAATGGGTATACAATGCTCGTTTCGTGCCGTTATTTATTTTCTAAGGTCTCTCGTAAAATTTCTTGTATCATGTCCGATGTCTCTAACAGACCGGGAATTATCTCCTTTATCTGCTCAATCTCCTTCTCCGGGTCATTACCTGTTTCAGGAGCATTTAAAAACACGAGCTCTCTCTTGCTCTCTCTTTCACCCTTTTGACCCCCCAAACAATATGAAATCGTAAGATCCACTACCATGGTCCTCCTCCATTTACTTGGAGTTTTTAGAGTAACTTTGCTCTGCGGATAGATAATCTCAATCATATCGAAGAAATGTTCATTTTCGTCAGTATTGTATTCATTTCCATACATAATGACGCTGAATATGGGAAACGTGCTAGAATTTTCAATTATGATGTTCTCACATTCATTGGTTCTTATGTAGATTATTGGCTGTGTGGTCTTTTTCAGGATCTCGTATTGCATACTTGTATAACTTGATTGAAGATATGCAAAATAGAGCAAAGCCAAGGTAAATGTGTATTCTATTAAGATCCTTGACCGCTCAAAATCCACCAATACGCCGTAAATAACCATTATGGATAAGGCGAAAACGCTTAAAAATATGGTCAAACGTTTATGTGGAATTCTTTCCATCAAACCTTAATCGAATAACATACTTTGAACCTTTCTGGACCCCAAATAGGTATTATAATCATATCGCTGCCCAAACGTTTACACTGGATGAGGAAGCGTTTGTTCGTTCTTCGGTGATGAAAACCGGAGTAAATGAGACTCCACTAATTTTAGTTATTTTTTTATTATTGTGTAAAATTTGCGTTATTTTGAACGGTTCATTATTTTATCTTTAAATATTCATAATATTTAGTTTAAGACGTCTTGTATGTCTGATAAGGATATCCAGAAGACACCTAGTTCTAAGAAAGACTTAGACGTTGAAAAAGCCTCCAGCGAGAAAACTCTGGACACAGGCAAGGAGCCTCCTTGCTCTCCCGGTTCACCGGCAGAACCAGTTGACGCCCCCTACCCTGAAACCGATCGAGTCTCAGATACAAACACAACAGAGAAAGTGAAAATTGATGGAAAGAAAACAGCGACCAAGGATAACATCCCTTGGAGTATAGGCGATGAACCCGGCTCTTCTTTCCCTGATCTTTCAAGAGTCGAGCAGCTCAAACAGGTGAGTGAGCAACTCGTCAGAACTTTTACCAGTCTCGGTCCTGCTGGCCAGAAACTTCTCGCGATCGCTCTAACGGCTGGGCTAGTCGTCGGGTATGGATCATCGGCTCTAGTCTACAGTAACCAGAAGAAAACAATCCAAGACCAGATAGATGATCTCACCAACAGTTACCAACAAGTCACAGGGGAAAACGACCAACTACAAGGCCTCAACCAAAAGTTACAAGACGGCCTACAAGAACTCGAAGACGAGCTCGATGAAATAGATACAATGCTTCAAGGCTGCCAGGAAACCAGCCAAGACCTACAAGGACAGATCTCCGTCCTAGGAAACCAGATAGAAGAAAGAGACGAAGAGTTATCCATACTGAACCAAGGGTTGTCGGGCTCGGGCGACTTCCTCGGCTTGTACATCGTCCACGCCGAACTCGATGAAGAGAAGAGCATGATGAACGTGTTGGTGGGCAACTCCCTCCCCGTAAACTCGATCATAGCCTCCATCTCCCTCTGGAACACTACGCACCGCTACACCGACAGAAGCGAGAACGCCACCGGAATCATAATGGGCTCCATGACGGTGCCGGTCTACAAGACCTTCACCTGGAGTCCGCAGCAGGCCCAAGCACCGGAGGGCTTCCTAAACGTGGACGACTCCTACGTCGTCACCGTCATCAGCGTCACCGGATACAGCGACAGCCATATCTATCAAGCCGTCAAGATGAGCCTTGACGTCATTGATTGGGGGTTTAACGACGACAGCCTTGTCGTCGCAGTCTATAACGACGCCCTTAGGTTTCCTTTCCCACGGGCCTCCGTGATAGGCGTCAGGAAGACGGGCACAGGCGTCTACTACAACGTGTCCATGCCGGTAATCGTAGAGGAAGAAACTTTGGGTGGAGCCCATTATGCTTGGAACGCCTCAGCTTCGGGAGCCCCGGAGGGGTTCCTTAGAAAGGACACCAAGTACTTCATTAGAGTTACTTACAGTGCGCCTGAGAGCTGGTATAACTGGGACAAGGATTATAGCGAGTTCGTAGTTTGGTCGCCTGAACCCCAAGAAAAAGATGACGGCAACGGCGGGCCACTCGAGCCCCCAGGAGAATTCTAACCAACCACTTTTTTAGTGTATGCTCAGACACGTTTTTCATGTTACATCTCACGGGGATGGACTGTGGAGTCATGCACGCGCAGTATTTCCTACAATTGTAACTAAGTATGCTCGTCTTCATCGTAATAGAACACATCGAAGGGAAAACATTAGTCCCTCAAGATGGGGCATGTCATGCAGTGGGGCCCACCGCCGCCTACGCTGAGCTGGCTGCCCGGGATCGTTATGACGTCGAAGCCCCAGTCCTCCAACAGCGGAATGATACGCTCGTTCCACTCGTAGCTTACACACTTCCTGTCACCGAGGCCGATGATGTTGCTGCCGAAGACCCTGATCTCCGTGTCGTTGCAGTATATGAGCTCGACGCCCCTCTCCTTGAGGTAGTCCTCCAGCCACATGAGCTCGACGCCGTCCTCGCTGTACACGTACGCGGGGAACAGCCTCAGAGCGCCTGGGTAGAACAGTGCCAGATCAGGGGCCATCATCATGAGGGCGCCGTCGAGGTGCACCCTCCAACTGGGAAGCGGCTGCGCCACGAACTTCTCCACGCAACTCCCGAGCATGCTGTCCCTCATCTGGTGTACACCGTGCTCGTTGCTTCTTGTACCGAAGCCCATAAACACGGTCTCCTCGTCGAACCAGACGAAGTCACCTCCCTCCACCAGCCCCGGAGGCGTAACCCGGTGAGCGATCGGCACTCCAAGTTCATTGAACGCCTTCTCCATCAGCATAGGCTCAACGAACCGCGCAGGGTAAGTCATCCTGAGTATGTTGGCGCCCAGGTTGTTCACCATGGCAACATCCCTGGTGTAGACGAGGTTCGGCAGGGCGTCGGCGATTAGTGAGTGGCCCTCGTCTAGGAGGTCGGTGAGCAAAACCACCTCCACTCCCTCGGCCTTTAATGCGGCTGTGAAGGCGTCGTGCTCCTCTTGGAACGCCTCCCAATAGACGGGGTCCCTGAAGAGGTAATCATCTTTGTTGCCGGCCGTGACCACCCTCATGCCCTCCCCGGGGCGGTGCATCAAAACCTTGCGTAGCTTACCGTACTCTGTCTGAGCACCAAACTTCATGGATATCACCAGATAGGGCTCTGCAACTCTATTTAACGGTTAACACAGTTGATGTTTTACCGGAGTCGTTGAGATGGTTTATAGCGTCTGGATGAACAGGTCTCAGACCATGGAATAGTCGTCAATACTGTGGAACATTGAACCACGTTGTTTTTATTTCAGGCGACGGGAGAATTGTAGATATGTAGTGACTCTGAGGAGAGATCTGACTGACAGCGACGTCCACCGGATCGTCAAAGACTCACTCGATATGATCTCCAAGGCTCAGAGTCAGCTCAAACTACCCGTTGCTCCCAACATCTCGAGGACGAGGAGCATTCTAAGCCGAGGCTCCTTCAAGGCCTTGACCATGAACGCCAGACGCGGCAACAGGAACTCCATGGAGTATGGTTCGTTCCTGCCTCCGGCCACCATAATACTGGACAAGCGTCTACCAAAATCGGATCACCCCCTGGATATGCCGGACTTCGTGGAGACCCTTACCATGTACAGCGCCATCCACGAGGTCTTCCACGCCGACGACCACATGGGGGGAAACAGGCTTCTCGTGGCCACACGGAGCCACATCCTGGATAGGCATGAGGACAAGCTGGAGAAGAGCTTGAGCATTATAATGGAGGAGGGAGGCTCGCCCGCCATCAAGGACTACGGCGACCTGGCCAGCCTATGGGCCGTGCAGTACGTAGAGATGGTCACCCACTACAGAGGCTACGTGGTCATGAGGCATATGAAGTACCCCAAGCTGGACAGGCTCTGGTCAAAGCTGAGGAACGACTACTTCCCGCCTAACCTCCTGACCTGCATCGAGGTGAGCAAGGGCACCGATTACGTGTTCAGCCTCTTCACCGAGAAGCTGGGCGAGTACTGTCTGATAGAGGCGCTCAACGAGTACAACGCCATAAAGGAAAAGGACGCGTGCAGCTACACCGTATAAATACGTGGTCCACCGAAAGGTATCTGTTCAGAGATGCTCTACGATACCCTTGTCGAGTACTACGTCAAGCTGGAGTCGACTACCAAGCGCCTGGAGATGACGGACATCCTCACGGGCCTCTTCAAGGAGGCTAAGGCGGACGAGGTAGACGAGATAGTCTACCTGACTCAGGGCAAGATACACCCCGACTGGAAGGGGGAGCCTGAGATTGGGATGGCCGAGAAGATGGTCGTCGAGACCCTCACCAAGGTCACTGGGCTCAAGAAGGCGAATGTGGAGCGGCTCGTCTCAGAGCTGGGCGACATCGGGCTGACGGCGGAGGAGGCTCTCAGGGGTAAAACGCAGGGAAGCTTCTTTCAGCGTGACCTCACAGTCACCGAAATCTACAGTGGGCTGGACAGGATCGCTAGACGCGTAGGGCAGGGCAGCTCCAAGCAGAAGATGGACGACCTGGGGAGCCTCCTCGCAGACTCGTCCCCCCTGGGTGCTCGGTACCTCTCCAGGATGGTGGTGGGGAAGCTCAGGCTGGGTATCGGAGACATGACCATACTGGACGCCCTGTCTCAGGCTCACACAGGCTCCAAGGAGAAACGGGATGTCTTGGAGCGAGCGTATAACCTTAGCAGCGACCTCGGCTTGGTGGCTAAGACCCTCGAGGAGGAGGGTCTGGAGGCCATAGAGAACTTCCGCGTCAGGGTGGGCTCACCGATAAGGGTCATGGCGGCCCAGAGGCTCTCCACGGCTGAGGATATCATCGAGAAACTGGAAGGCCAGTGCAGCGCCGAGTACAAGCTTGACGGCGAGCGGTTCCAGATACATAAAGATGGAGACAAGGTAACAATCTTCAGCAGGCGCCTAGAGAACATCACCTACATGTACCCCGACGCGGTTCAGCTGACACGGACCCAGGTGACCGCCATGGACGCCATCATAGAGGGGGAGGCGGTAGCCTACGACCCTGACACGGGCGAGGATCGTCCCTTCCAGACTTTGATGCAGCGGCGGCGCAAATATGGAATAGAGGAGATGATGGAGAAGATACCCGTCAGGGTTTACCTTTTCGACTGCCTTTACGCCGATAGCAAGGACCTGACCCTAGAACCTTACCCCGAGAGAATAAAAGCGTTGGAGAGAATAACCAAGCAGAGGGACGACTACAGGCTCGTCGAGCGCCTCGTCACCTCCGAACCTGAAGCGTTGGACAGGTTCTTTCAGCAGAGCATAGCGGACGGCACCGAGGGCCTCGTCGTCAAGTCCACCGGAAAGGACAGCATCTACAGGGCGGGGGCCAGGTCGTGGCTCTGGGTGAAGCTCAAACGAAGCTACCAGAGCAAGATGCAGGACACGGTAGACTTGGTTGTAGTGGGCGCGTTCCATGGCAGAGGCCGCCGTGCAGGGGCATATGGCGCATTGCTGGTGGCCGCCTACGACACCGAAGAAGACGTCTATAAGACCGTTTGCAAGGTCGGCTCTGGATTCACAGACGAAAACCTAGAGCAGATCCCGGGAATGCTAGAATCACACAGGTTTAATCACAGACATGCGCGCGTCAAGTCGCTGATGGACGCCGAGGTATGGTTTGAGCCCGTCGTCGTCATGGAGGTACTCGGCGACGAGATCACGTTGAGCCCGTTGCACACGGTAGCTTTCGACGAGATAAGGGAAGGCTCCGGGCTGGCCATCAGGTTCCCCCGGTTCACCCGGTGGAGGGAAGATAAGTCGGCTGAGGAGGCCACCACGGTACAGGAGATCATGGACATGTACAGCTCTCAGCTCAAGACGCTGAGTTAGCCGCCGGCGATGGGAGGGAAAAGCGCCACCCTGTCTCCGTCGGCGACTCGATGGTCGAGGTCTCTTCTACGCCCGTTTACTATGATGTTCTTCACGTCCTTCTCGTGGACGCCAAGCTTCTCAAGGACGTCTTTAACGGTCTCAGCTTGGTCCATGTGGATCGTGCCTTCACCATCTGTGTACTTTCTCAGCGTCGCGTAGACCTTCACCAGTATAGCCATCGGTGTCACTCCTTGGTGAAGTGCCACTTGTAGAGAAGGTTCATGTCGTTAGGGAAAACGCCCAGCCTGCCCCCCTCGTCTATGGCTCTGTCCAGCGACGAATACTTTCCATTGAGGAAGATGTTGGTGCCCACCTCTTCCGTGGAGACGCCCGCCTTCTCTAGGGCTCCCCTGATGGTCGTGCCGCCGGGCACGTCGATGTTTATTATAGAGGGCTT
>Ga0209536_100016320_pt1 | contig 10563 bp, 9 predicted proteins | sample DeeMarSeWOR28_12_FD_187461 | JGI IMG/M metagenome (GOLD analysis project Ga0209536, IMG submission 187461) | Marine sediment microbial communities from White Oak River estuary, North Carolina - WOR-2-8_12 (SPAdes) (version 2) | ecosystem: Environmental > Aquatic > Marine > Intertidal zone >...
AAAAGATCGGTCCCGGTTTTCATTTCCTGTGTGTTCACACTGCCCAAATCGTACTCGATTGCCACGGTGACCGTGTCATTCGGCCCGGCAGATACGGTACCTGCAAGAAGAATCAGAGAAAATAACAAAAAAATACGCGTTTTATAATTCTTTTTTTTTTGCATCATAATGCTCCCCTCATATTTGGATTTAAAAAACATTTGTTTTAGATTCCTCTAAATATTGAAATCTCCACTCTAGTATAGCAATATTCATGCCAATTAATATTATTGCCAACAGTACACCTTCAGAAATGTAAAACGGTTTAGGTTTAATACTTATTGTGAAGCAAAGACGAAACAAAAGCCCTTCACGGGTTAAAAGCAGAGCTAATAGAGGCAGTAGGGGAGAAGGAAGAAAGCCTGATCGCACGAAATATCTACCACAATGGATATAAGCAGGAGATGAAACTCGCAGGGGATTGAATGTGCGAGAGGACGAACTCAATTAACATGAATACCTCATCCATCGTCTTCTCGTCTGACGTCTTTCATTCTTTTATACCACTCCTCATCTCCATATGTGTCGTCCATGCACGCTTGACACATTCCGTGTGAGAACTTGGCTTCGGAATGACTTTCAATATATTCCTCTACCTGTTTCCAAAAACCTTCATCATCGCGTATTTTTTTACATGATGAACAGATAGGAATAATACCTTGAAGTACCTTGACTTCCGCAATGGCCTCCTCAAGTCCAATTTTAGCTTTTCGCTCTTCTTCAAAAAGGATAAATTGGCCACGGCGTGATCGATTCATCCGAATGGACATGAACATGCCATACACATTTATAAAAAGATATATAAAAAAGAACATTCCCCATTCCAACTGGGTCAAATACGAAGCCTTAGTAAGCAGACAAATAACAAAAAATCCAACAGTGAAAAATAACGCCAATAGTGTTTGTATGTGAAAAGAAAACGGAACAACAGTATATACAGCGAAAATTACAATAACATACCACATATTGGCGAAAAAAAAGATATAGTCATTGTATGGTCTAATTGCAAAGCCCAATAGTATAAATCCAAGTATTACCAAGCCCATCAGAGTTGCAATTAGGTCAAAGAAGCGGGTACTAATTTTGCGGTATGACATCCAGATGGCAAATAAAATAAGTGTAATTATTATACAGCGACCGGCAATGGCTGTATATAGTAAAGGATTTTCCCCCAGATAAAAATATTCCATAAAATTAATTGAGATAAAGAGAAATAAAGCTAAGTAACATATTGCTCGTCCCTGAGCCTTGTCTTGGGAAAGCATCGCAGTTCTAAAATGCGACTCCATTTCTTTCGATTTGAACTGAGATAAGAAATTGTACATTATAAGAGTTTCCTTAATTTACATTTGCCGAGATTTGATCTGGCAGGTATGGGAGGTTAACTAAGATTTAATCAGATAAACGGCTAACCGATTCCGCCTTCTTCAAGCCATTCAATGGCTTCATTTATATTGTAGAATGCTTTGGCGATTTATCATAGCGGATTGGAATATACTGCTTGTAAGCCACACCTTTTTTGCTCCGACAAGCTTTAACCAGCACTCTACTTCAACAATGGGATACTCTGCGTCTTCGGTGAACGATGCGAGGTGGTAAGTCGTTACGTGTATACGGCTTGCTGGAGGATCAGTTCCTGGGAAGCCACTCTATCGCAGCCTGCCGGTCCTCAAACACACGTAAATTCCAGCCACGGTTTCTAGCCGCAGTTTCTAAAAACCGCAAATCCTCCGGTTTCATTGTCTCCTCGGACACAATGACTGCCACTCTGCCTCTTTTGTTTCTCCCGGCTTCCTCCCACTGGCTCGTGATGTTTAAGATATCCATAAAGGATAGCTTAAAACGTGCTCCCGATATATCAGCTAGGTAAAGATTCGGCCTATCTGGATTTGTCAGGGAGAGCACTTTCGCTGTTGCGTCGCGAACGTCCTTATTCGTGATAGTGCCCGTATACACAATCTCCATGAAACCCAGTTCCTCGTTTTCCTCAATTCGCCATGGCAATGTTTATACTCCTCCAATATAATAGATTTTGTGGATTCTTCCTTTTTCTTTCCTTTGTCAGAAAATATATTAAAATCAGAAATAAGAAGCCACTTATCTATTCCAATGGAATAAACCTGCCTCTGGCTTCCTGTTCTTTGAGCACCCAGTCCATCGCTTCTTCCATTGTTTTAAATATCGGATGTTTTTCTTTTGTGAGTACCATGAAAAACTGAGCCGCAATCCGCTCAAATCCTTTCTCACAAATAATGCAGTAGTCAGCAACATATTTATTTATTATCGGAGTGACCTTTTTCTCATAATAAGAAATAAGTTTTGGATTCGCCAGTCTATTTTTGGATATATCGTTTATGGCCCATACCTTGTTTATTCCGCCTTTTTTTGCCCAATGCTCAACTTCAGCAACCATGTAGTCAGCGTCTTCATTAGAAAGCGCCTTGTCAATAAAATGTACGATCGTTATATTTTTTTCAGCGTCATATTCGCCTTCAACCTTGACATTTATCATTGTTCATATCTCCTTTTTTTATTAACATTGTTTTTGAAACGGTTATCCTTCGAGATAACAGATAACTCTATTCCTACCTTTATCCTTGGCCTTGTATAAAGCTTGATCAGCTTTTGAAATCAATTGGTCAAGAGTCTCCGCACTCTCTTTGTTATTCTTTTGGGCGATTCCAATACTGACAGTAAGAGAAATCGAATAATTCTCATAATAGACGCGCGACTCTTCCACCAATTGGCGCAATCGTTCTGTAAAAAACTTTGCACTAACGTAATCTGTTTCAGGCATCAGTATAATGAATTCCTCCCCGCCATAACGGGCCGGAATATCCGGTTCACGTGTCTCTTTACACAGTAAATCCCCAATGTGGACGAGCACCTGGTCGCCGGCAAGATGGCCATACGCATCATTGATATTCTTGAACATGTCAAGATCAAGAACAACCACGGACAACGGTCTGTTATAACGGGATGCTTCCGCGAATTCCTTTTTAGCAATCTCAAAAAAATAGCGCCGATTGAACAGCCCGGTCAGCGGGTCTGTCCTGGCAAGCTGTTGCAGTTTAGTTTGTGCGCGTTTACGTACGGTGATTTCTTCAGCAAGTTGAGTTATTAATTTTTCAAGCTCCGATTCAATACGGACACGTTCATCCAATTCGCGTTGAGCATTTTCGAGGGCTTTAGCGAGCGTTTTTATCAAAAAATAAACAACAAAAAATATTAGGATAAAGACAATCGTCAGATCAATTGCGGTCCGATAGGCATCAGCGATATCAGGAACCAATAATCCATTTATTTCAAGATAAGCCAGCCACCATATGGCGGCAATACTGGCCAGCGTGTATACAGTAGCGATTCGCCATCCCAGAAGATAGCCTGCCGCAATAATTACAATTACATAACCAAAAACTGCCTCATCATTGACGCTACCTACTTTTCGGCAGATCTCAGTCATGACTGCCCATCCTACAGTCAGCAGAATAAAACTGGCTGCATTTACATATCCTCGCCGAATCATCAACTGGACAATGATTTGCACCAAAGCGATCAATCCCACGAGCCAGTTTGCGGCTTTTTCAGCCTCCGATCCAAATGTTAGATTAATCCAGAACTGAATCAGCATGAACATGAATAAAAAGATCGAACCGTAGTGAAGACTTTCTGCGCGGAGCTTTTTTGCGTTATCAGCAAAGGTCGGTGGAGAAAATAAGTTTTTTACCCGATCAAGCATAAATGGTTTCCCTTCAGCATACACCAGCAAGAATATCAACTATCACTTGAATCTAATCTAAATAGTTAAAGAGGAATAAACCTGCCTCTGGTTTCCTGTTCTTTGAGCACCCAGTTCATTGCTTCATCTATGGTTGTGAAAATCTGATGCTTCTCTCGTATAAGCACATTGAATAACTGGGCTGCAATACGTTCGATTGTTTTTTCACTAATCACACAGAAATCAACCAGATATTTATCTATTATCGGTTGCACCTGTTTTTGATATTGGGAAACATATTTCGGAGAGGCCACACCCATTTTGGTTATATCGTTTATTAGCCATACTTTGTTTGCTCCGCCCATTTTTGCCCAGTACTCAACCTGACTTACTGCATAATCTACATCTTCACTGCTTAATGGCTTATTGATAAAATAAATTAAGACAATATTTTTTTCGGCATCATATTCGCCTTCAACTTTTACATTTATCATTTAAATTCAATTCTTTATCTGTAGTAATATTAGTATAAAATATATTTTCCCCCGATAAAAATTGAAATCATCGTTTAAACGACAAAACATGTGCCAAACTACACTGCAAAACATGTGCCAAACTATAGACAATGAAGGCTAATGTCTAACAAACTTATTAACGATACACTTCAGTTCAAAACAATTTATTATTCATTTTAATTTAAGAAAAAGACAGAGAAAAGTCCCTCACATGTTAAAAGCGGAACTCATTGAAGCAGTTGGCGAGAAAGAAGAGAGCCTTATCGCAAGAAATATCTATCACAATGGATATAAACAGGAGATGAAGCTCGCGGGGATTAAATAATAAAATTGAGGGTAAACCAACATTCCGGCAGATTTTAGTCATACTCATCCATCCTACAGTCAACAGGATGCAACTGGCTGCATTTACTTATCCGCGTCGAATCAAGATCTAAATAATGATTTGCACCACAGCGATCAATCCTAACAGCCAGTTTGCAGCTTTCTCAGCCTCCGATCCAAATGTTAGATTAATCCAGAACGGAATCAACATGAACATGAATAAAAGGATTAAACCGTAGTGAAGACTTTTTGTATTGAGCGTTTTTGTTTTACCAGTAGAGGTTGGCAGGAAAATTATGTTTTTGAACCTATTCCTGATAAATATATTCACTTATTCACCCAGAGTAAAATGTTATCCCCCAATCAGATGAATAACTGACTCCATTCTTTGAGAAAGCATACTTCATTCTAAATACCGTAACACCTGTGGATTTCCAATCGTATTGGGCATGTGCAATAATGTCCATCACCATATTCAACGCTGTACGCACATCGCCACCTGTCGAAATCGTCTATCTCTTGATGAACAACTTTGTCCCCTATTTTGCCGAGGACACTTCCGCATGATTTCCTTTTCGATTTCTGACACCAAAAATTGTAGTCACAGTGTGTTGTCTGATTCTGGATTTTATCAGATATAGCTACTTTCATATTCAGAATTCCGTAGACACTAAAACGGATTCTCATTTTCTATTTCCATGTATGTAGGCATCCCTGTGGTAAAATTACTGTTAGTTATACCAGGCACCTGATTTCATCACGTTACGGACAGCAGATGTGGGAAGCAGGCCGACCAGCAAACGATTCAGCGCAATTCCTATTCCCCAGTGTACTTTTTTACCGTGCGCTGCTTTCCATATCAGTTCGGCAACCTGTTCAGCCGTTAAATGGACGCCGCTTTTCTGTTGAGCCATTGAGGTCTTTTTCTGGTTCAGCAGCGGCGTTTGAACAAAAGAAACCATGATATCGCTGACCATGATGCCATGGCGTTCAAATTCGATATTCAGCGCCTGTGTCAATCCACGCACTGCAAATTTCGACGCTGAATAAGCTGCAATTTCAGGCACACCGTACAGGGCTGAACTGGAACACATGTTGATAATTCGAGCGCCCGGCGTCCGTTTAAGCGCGTCAAACGCAAAATGAATACAGTTGATAACACCCAATACATTTATCTTTACTATCTCCGTCTTATCATCCAGGTTCATTTCTTCAAAAGGATCCACCCGGTAGATACCGGCATTATTAAACAGGATATCCATTTGACCTTCAGTTCTCTTTTCAAAGAACTGAACGGATGCTTCAACTGCTTTTGAATCTTTAACATCCATAACCTGATAACAGCAAGTATCCTCGCCGATCTGTTTCGCAAGATCTTTCAGTTTTTCTCCGTCAATATCAAAGAGCCCCACATACCAGCCTTTCTCTGCAAATAACAACGCTGTAGCCCTGCCGATGCCCGAGGCAGTTCCTGTAATAAATATTGTTTTTTGATCTTTCATTTCAAATTCCTTCAAGTATTCTTTAATGCACAAAAAATAACGGGATTATCGTTTATAAAATATTTCCAGTAGCACCTTAAAGGGCGAATCGTCTAATATGTGTATTTTGAAAATCGTATTCCTCGACGTATTATTGACTTTGAATATGTTTGACAAAATCCTCAAATGCGGATTTCGTATTATATACATACTCAAACCCGGTCTGTTTGATAAATTTTTCCGGAGAGGCAATCCAGGGATACCGGGCCATGTTCAATGATGATTTTTTTGTATCTTTCAGCCTTAATGCGTATAAAAGTGTCGTCAGCCCATTCAACAAGAAATCAGGCAGGTTGACGGTCTTATGTCCCTGCACATCCGCCATTTCCTCGAATGTCATGGTTCCGTGTCCGGCAATATTAAATACGCCCTTTACCGACTTTTCAAGGCAATGAAGAATAGCGCGAAGCAGATCGTCTTCATGCACAAACTGCATGGGGGCTGTTTGAGAAGGCAATGGTATTTTCCCCTGGGTCAGATAGCGTGACATACCATTGTCAAAGCCCGGCCCCACTACAAAACAGGGACGAAGAACCGTTACGTTAATTTCCGGATGTTCTCTTATAAACTCCTCAAAAACATCCTCAATCTCTCTTTTGTTCTTGCCGTATGTAAAATCTTCATTACCCCTTAACGGACTTTCTTCAGTCAGGGGGATGGGATTGTCCGGATGAAAGCCGTAGGCCGTGGTGGAGCTGGTGTACAGAATGCGTGAGACATTTGTTTTTACACAACAATACAAAACATTCAATGTGCCTGATTTGTTAATATCTTCAGCTTCAGCAGTATTTCGCATCTGCTCTACAACCCAGGCTGTGTGTACCACGGTATCTATCTGATGCTCTTCCAGAATATGATCAAAAGGTTGCCGGATATCTTGTTTTAAAAAAAGCAGTCTTTTAAAAGGAGTCTTCGGCTCCCGAACATCCAGACCTGCCAGGCATTCCACCTGATCATTCTTTTCTAAAGCGCTTGCCAATTTACCTCCAATATAACCGGAAACGCCTGTTATTAATACTCGTTTCATACGTATTCCCTTCTCATCTATCTTTTATGACAATGCTTTGAACGCAGATAAAATACAGCTCATCGACATTAAAGGATCCCCGCCTTCTAGACGGAGATCCTCACATTTTTATTCTTACCTTTTCACCATAATGCAGTCATATAATAATGTTGGTATGTTGTCAGATGTTTATTTTAATTACTCAACCATTTTTATTCTATGAAGATCTAAAGGGTATCCCTGAGCATTCGCCCACGTGTAATCAATCCTGTCGCTCATGGCGTAAATCTGTTTCAGGCCGAACAATTGGATGCTGCTTGGTTCGTTATTAATTATCGTGTGGATTTTTTTCAAAATCGCCAACCGCTTGGTTTCATCCGTTTCCCTGGATTGCGCTAAAATAAGTTTGTCCAATATATCTTGGCTCGGTCGATCCGAATACGTTGAATAAATACCATCTCTCATAATGCTCAGCATCAAGCGTATTTGAGGATCTCCGCTTCCATGCCACGCATACATGGCCATATGGCCAGCCCGGCGATCTTTGTTCCTTATATACGTAGCGAACGTATCATAATCCAATTCCTGGAGCTTAACCTCGACGCCAACATCTTTTAAATATTTTTGAATAACTGTCGCAATTATTACAGCATTTGGCACGCCGGTGTTATAGGTAAGAATCAAAATATCATCCTGTTTATATGCAGATGCCTTAACGAGATTTCTGGCTTTATCAGGAGAATAGCTATACTTGATGTTCGGGTCATAACCGAGTTCCGTTCTATCAGCATACATATAAATCGGGAACCCTTCACCTAAAAACACTTTTTCAATCAATGCCGGACGGTCAATCGCATGGTTGATCGCTCTCACAAAATTGGAATCTTTCATTATCGGATAAGACATCGGACTGATGAACATGGAAAAGAAACTGGGAGTTTTGGAAGACTTTTTAATCCTGATGTTCTTCTTTTTTTCCAGCCGTTTTGCGTGCTGGGGCAAAATATTATAGATCAGATCAACTTTACCTGATTCTAGCATTTCCACTTGGGCAATCGGATCTTTGACAACTAGTAGTTTTAGTGTCTTGAAGTTCACCTTATGTGCGGAGCCGTCATAGGCTTCCATGATAATATTTTTACCTCTATCTCTCGATACAAACCTCAACGGCCCGCTCCCAATAGGCTGTGTGCTAAACGCATCCCTTCCTACGGTTTCATAATATTTTTTTGAGCATATCCCTATTTGCAGCGGTAGCTTCCAGGGTGCAAATTTTTCATAAAAATGAAAAACAAGGTTATGGTTATCTACAACCTCTATTTCTTCTATTTCCTCTATGAGACCGGCAAACAAATGTGCGTTTTCAGGCGCAACAGCCTGTTCAAATGTCCATTTCACGTCCTTGGCCGTGACTTGATCGCCATTATGAAAAAGATGGCCTTTTTTTATTCTGGCAGCTACATCCTTTCCATTGGGCATCACCTGAACTGTTTCGGCAAACACGGGAAGTATTTCGGCTGTCACAGGATCAGCGCGCATAAGGGCTTCATGCATATTGACGGTCAAAAGATCGTTTCCTGTTTTAACTTGCATTGTGTCAACGGTGCCCACATCGTACTCTATGGCCACGGTGACCGTATCATTCGGTCCGGCTATAACGACGGTACTGGTGAGAAAAATCAGAATAAAAAACAAACAGATGTACGTTTTATTTTGGAAAAGTTTATTCATTTGTATGTCCTCCTTTAATTAATAATAAAGTGATATATCTGTACACCTCTTCACAAAACATAACGCACTCTTGTCATCACGAGTCAAAGCCGAAGCAATCTCTATCCTATACGGTATCTGTTTTCTAGATTACGTTGTCGCTAAGGCCGCTTCCAACGACTCCTTACCTTCCTTCTATGCTACCCTTTCCAGAATATGGATCCCTATGGCTGCAGCTTCAAAGCCCAGGTTACCGCCCCCGTTTTCAGCAAGAGCCAGACGGCAGTCCTCGACCTGACGGTCTCCGGCCTCATGGCGAAGCTGAGTCACGAGTTCATGAATTTGACCCAACCCGGACGCGCCAATGGGATGACCGCGGGATTCCAGACCGCCGGATGTGTTGATGGGGATCTTGCCTCCCAGACGCGTAGCACCTGACTCAGCAAATGGGCCGCCTTCTCCCAAGGGGCAGAAACCCAGTGCTTCGGTTTGATGCAGCTCACCAAAGGCCGTCGCGTCATGCACCTCAGCCAGATCGATATCCTCCGGTCCCACACCGGCCAGTTCATATGCCTTTTTTGAGTACCGGATGGAAATATCCAGTTCTTCCTCAGTATACGACCGGCTGGTACCGGAGCCCAGAACAGAAGCCCTTATCCTAACAGGCCTGGGCACGGACAATTTCTTAAGATAATCTTCAGAGCAAATAATTGCGGCTGCAGCCCCATCTCCCAATGGCGCGCACATGGGAACCGTTAGCGGCCAGGAAACCACTCGGGCGCATAGAATCTCCTCAACACTCATCTCCTTTTGGAACTGGGCATACGGATTCATGGAGCTGTGGAAATGATTTTTAGACGCAATGACGGCCAACTGCTTTTGAGTAGTTCCATAGGTGGACATATGCAGCCGGGCGCCCGTAGAATAAATATCCATGAACGCGCTCCTGTTCTGTCCGGCACCCCCGTCATCCGCCACAGGAATATCCAGCTTGATGTTGTTTAGGATCGCCATCAGGTCCTTCATCTGGTTTTCCCTGTTTTCAACATCCGTTCCGCCCCAAAAGGCCTGAAACGATTTTACCTTGTCTTCGTTATAAATTTTCTCCGCGCCAATGGCCAGAACACACTCATAAAGGCCGGAGGCAACACCCATCCACGCGGAATGAAACGCGGTCGCTCCGCTGGCGCACGCGTTTTCCTCATTGTAGATGGGGATCCCCTCGATACCGGCGTTTCTAAGTGCTACCTGACCCTTGATGCAATGCTGCTGACTGAAATGCCCCCACATGGAGTTTGAAAACCAGACCGCGTCAAGGCAATCTTTCTTCACCTTCGCGTCGGCCAGTGTGTGATCAAGTGCGACTTCGCTTAGATATTTAATGGATCGATCCAGATGTTTGTCAAACCTGGTCATACCAACACCCGCTACATATACGTTTCTCATTTTTTATCCCCTTCCAGTTAATGCAATTAAGATTGTCCTTCCAGGTATTACTTTCATCAATTTTCTATTAAAAAACATCGTGCAAGTGCCCTGTCTCGTTAAGGCTCACAATGCTGTGAACACCCGAGCTGGAAGCCATAAAGCGGTTGATACTCGTATAGCCAGGATTGAAAAAGAGATTTTTTTCCAGCCCGAGTATGTGAGCGGCCCATATATTAACGACACCTCCATGGCAAACTACCGCTACTCTTTTTCCTTTATTTT
>Ga0209536_100016321_pt1 | contig 10562 bp, 8 predicted proteins | sample DeeMarSeWOR28_12_FD_187461 | JGI IMG/M metagenome (GOLD analysis project Ga0209536, IMG submission 187461) | Marine sediment microbial communities from White Oak River estuary, North Carolina - WOR-2-8_12 (SPAdes) (version 2) | ecosystem: Environmental > Aquatic > Marine > Intertidal zone >...
GGGCGGCAAGGTCTGCATAGACCTGAATCCCACTCTTCTCCAAAGTCACTTTGGCTTCAGGAAGCTTTCCCTCCTTCTGATAGGCGGCCACCATTTTACGGGCCAGGACTTTGGCCGACTCCACATTGGGTTGATCAAAGGGGTTGATTTCCAGGATATGTCCGGCAACCGCGGTCGCCATCTCCCAGCGGAAGCACTCGCCCCCCAAATCATAGGGATCTTTCAGGCTGAAATGCACGGCCGGATGACCTTCCGCCTCAAATACTTTCAATTGGATGCCGTCCGTCTTTTCATTCTCTATGTCCAAACAAACGAAAAAGCGATCGCCGGCATAAATCTCCGGAGACCTCAGTGTTTCTCCGTTTACAGGCAGGATGCCCTTGCCTTCTTTTCCGGTACTTTCGGCAATCAACTGTTCAACCCAGGCGCCAAAATGCGCCGTGGGCGGCGTGGTGATCAGCGTGAGTTTATCGTGGCCCTCAATGGCCAGCCTTCCGATCATGGCGCCCAACCGGGCGGAGGCATTGTCTCCCTTGACGGGGCAGTTACATCCTTCTGAATTACAAGCCACGGTTGCCGCCCTTTCCAGGAGGGCACCCATATCCATGCCGATCAAGGCGGCCGGCACAAGACCAAAGTAGGACAAGGCCGAATAGCGGCCTCCAATATTGGGATCATTCAAAAAGATTTTCCTGAATTTTAATGCCTGTGCTGTTTCCTCCAGCGCGCTCTCGGGATCTGTGATCGCAACAAAATGCTCACCGGCATTCTCCAAACCAACTGCATCAGACATCCAGTTGTAAAAGTATTTCATGAAAGAAAATGTCTCAACGGTCCCCCCCGATTTGGTGGACACGACAAAAAGGGTTTTTTTAGGATCGAGCTTCTCAGCATGGGCCGATACTGCGCCGGGATCGGTGCTGTCCAGCACGGTTAGATCCAGATAACCTTCCTTGACGCCAAAAGTGAGACGAAACATCTCCGGTGCCAAGCTGGATCCCCCCATACCCAGGAGCAGGGCCTGGGTATAGCCCGACTTTCGCACCTCGTCCACAAAAGCGTTGATCTCGGGAATCGCCTCCATCATGACCTCAGGGCTGTGGAGCCATCCCAGACGGTTGGCGATTTCCGTTGGATCATCCTTCCAGACGGTATAGTCATGGGCCCAGATCCGATGCATGATCTTTGCATCCCGAAGTTGTTTTGAAGTCTCGTCCACGGTGGACCGGTACCTCCCTAAAAATTCAATGGAATCCGTTTTGCCCGCCTTTAGACGATCCATCTTTTCAGAGATGCCCTTCATGAGTGATTCAAAGGATTTGGCGAAGGCCTCCACCCCCTCGTTGAGCAATGTTTGTGTAATCGCGTTGAGATCAATGTTCAGGGCTTCGAGTCGAGACAGTTGATCCTCGGCCTCTTCGATCCCTTCGCTCAGTGTGGTCTCCACCTCGCCATGATCCTCAAAACTGCTCAGGGTAGCGGGCGGGAGCGTGTTTACGGTATTGGGGCCGATCAAATGGTCCACATAGAAAGTATCCGGATAACGGGGATTCTTTGTGCCCGTACTGGCCCACAGAAGCCGTTGCACATGTGCCCCTTTCCCCGCCAGTTTCTCCCACCGGGGCCCGCTGAAAATTTCTTTAAATTGAATGTATGCAGCCTTGGCGTTGGCAATGGCGATCTTACCCAAGAGATCCATGTTTCCTTTTGCTTTCAATGCCAAGTCCACGGCCGAATCCACCCTGCTCACAAAAAAGGACGCCACCGAAGACACTTGATCCAACCGTTGACCGCCTTTCACCGAGGGCCCTTTATTGGCCAATGTTTCCAGGCCTTTTAAATAGGCCTCGGCCACTTGCTTGTAGTATGCGGTGCTGAAGAGAAGGGTTACATTGACATTGACACCCGATCCGATCAATTCCGGGATGGCCAGAATCCCTGCCGTTGTAGCAGGAACCTTTATCATCACATTGGGACGCTCGAGGATCTCAAACAGACGTTTCGCTTCCGACACGGTGGCATGGGTATCATGGGCCCGTGAAGGATCCACCTCCAAGCTGACATATCCATCTTTACCGCTGGTTGCCTCGTGGATCGGCCGCAGGACGGCTGAGGCCATGACTATGTCCTTGAGGGCCAGGGCTTCATATATTTCCTGTGGGGACCTTCCCTCTTCCATCAGGTGTTTCAGGTCTTCATCATAGTCGGCGCTGCCCACAATCGCTTTCTCAAATATGGAAGGGTTGGAGGTGACCCCGCGCAACCCATGATCGACCAGGGCTTGCAATTCACCCGAAAGGATAAAAGAACGTCGAATGTAGTCATACCAGATAGACTGTCCCACCGCTGCAAGTTCTTCCATTTTTGACATCTTAACTCTCCTTTTGAAGGCCGCAAATTTGCGACCAGTTGGAGGCTCGCTGCGCTCCTCAAAACTCCAACTTTTCTATGGCGCAATGTGCGGCGCCCAGCAGGGCGGCCTTATCATTGAGAATCACCCGGACCGGTATTTTCTCTAAAAGATCCTTAAAGCGCCCCTTATCCGCGAAGGCCTTCATGAAACGCCCCTCCCTGATTGCGGAAAGAATCTTCGGGGGGATACCCCCGCCCAAATAGACCCCACCTGTCGCCATGCCGGTTAAGACGAGATTCCCGGAAACAGCCCCAAGAATGGAGATGAAGACATTTAGTGCCTTTCTACAAATGGGGCTTTTATGGGACAACGCAGCCTGGGTGATCGCCTTTGCCGGATCCATTTCATGAATCATTTTTGTCAGAGAAGGAATTTCCTTGTATTTTCCAGACGCCTTGAGCCATGAATAGATATGGTAGAGACCGGACCCCGACAACACCCTCTCAATACTTACATGCCCGAAACGACCATGCATGTATCGCCACAAATCAACCTCTTCTTCATTTCCCGGAGAAAAGTCGACATGTCCACCCTCAGAAGCTATGGGAATATATCGTCCCTTATTATAAACCAGCAGCGCCTGCCCCAAGCCTGTCCCTGGCGCTATGAGGGCAAGGTTCTGGGCGCGTCCTTTTCTCGTTTCATTCAAAAAATACATTTCTTCCCTTCTAAGAAGGGGGACGGATAGAGCAGTCGCGGTCAGATCGTTGATCAAACGAACCCGGCGCCACTTGAAATACCTCTTTATTCGATCTTTTGAGATGACCCATGAGAGGTTTGTGATTTTGGATCTTCCCTTGACAATCGGACCGGCTATACCGAAACAGGCGCTTGTGATCTGTTGATCCTGTCTATCCATAAAACGGGTGATGATACTTTCCAGATTCGACGCATCCCGGCTGGAAAAGCTCTCCATCCTTTCAAGCCGAGGTCGTGTTTTCCCCTTGGAAAAAAGACCCAAATTGGTTTTGGTACCACCTATGTCACCGGCCAAAACCAATGACTTACGCCTATGAATTCCCATGGAACACCTCTTTTGTAATTCCCACAGCAGCGTCCCGGTCGATCAGCCATGTCAGTTCCCCATTTGTGGGTTTGATTCCTGCGGCCGGCAAGCCGGTCTGCTTCTCTTCAAACAGGGTCTTCAGAATGGCGGCCTTTCCCTTACCACTAACCAGAATAACAATAACTCTAGCGCGGTTCAATAGGGGATAGGTCATGGTCAGTCGGCTGACATTAGGATCCCCCCCCTTTACGGCGACGATCCATTGTTTTTGCTCCTTTAAAGCCCTCTGCCCCGGGAAGAGAGAGGCCGTATGTCCGTCGGTTCCAATGCCCAGAAAGATCAAATCAAATTCCGGGATTTGTTCTTCTCCTACCTGAAAAAAGTTTTGTATTTCCCTTTGGTATTCTTGGGCCCCCATATCGGAGGGCACTTCTACAGGCATGGGATGAATCTGAGACATGGGAAGCGGAACCTTGTCGAGAAGGTCCCGTTTGGCTAATCCATAATTGCTCCTATCGTCCGTTACCGGGACACATCGCTCATCGACCCAAAAAAGGGAGGTCCTCTTCCATGGGACTTCTGAACGATGGGGTTCTTCGGCCAGCAACCTGTGCACACCTCTCGGCGTGGAACCCCCTGAAATGGCAACGGCAAAGTGCCCCCTCTCTCTAACCGAAGCCAGGGCGACCTTGGTGAAGAGTCTGGCCCCCGCTTCTGCCAGTTGTCTTGAATTATCTTTGACTATGATTTCGGTTTTTGACATTCGATATCAGTTTTTCTCGCCCCAGAGCAACAGATGCTGCAGTTATTAAAACGGCAATTAAACAGGTTTATTCCGTCATGCCGGACTTGATAAGCCTGCCCCGGACTTGATCCGGGGGCATCCAGTGCCCGTCTGGATTCCCGCTTTCGCCGGAATGACTACTTTGATGTATTTAGTCGCCGGAGTAATAAAATATCGAATATCGAACAAGGAATAACGAATGTCGAAGGAAAACCACTTCATAATTCGAAATTCCTTGTTCGTTATTCTGCGGTTCTATGTCTTTTTCTCTCTTAAGGGCGTTGATCAACAGTGGATTCTTCGGCTGCGGTAATTTCTTGGGGCCTTCCCTTTTTGGTCCGATACCACTTCATAAGCTTTTTGACGGTAATGGGGAACAGACCGAGAATGGCAAAGGATATAAGCAGGCTGGGGGACAAAATTCCTGAAAGAGAATCAATTTTGGCCAGCTCCTTTCCCGCGTTGATGTAAACCATCGTTCCCGGAAGCATCCCCAACTGTGAAACCCAATAGAAAGTCCTGAGAGACATCTTGGTGAGTCCCATAACCAGATTGATCACAAAAAAAGGGAATACGGGAATCAACCGCATGGTGAACAAATAGAATGCCCCTTCATCCTCAATCCCCTTGTTGATGCTTTGGAGTTTCTCACCGAATTTTTTTTGAACCCACTCCCTCAACAAAAAGCGTGAGACGAAGCAGGCGAGGGTGGCACCGATCGTGCTGGCGAAAGACACCACGATTGTCCCCACAACAAAACCAAACAAAGCCCCCCCGGCCAACGTCAAGACGGCCGCACCGGGCAGGGAAAGGGCGGTCACCACGATGTAAATAAACATGTAGGCGCCAATCACCAGGGCTTGATGCTGTGAATACAATGTTGTAAAGGATTCCTGAGACGTTTTGAGATAGGACAGAGAAAAATAACGTTCCAATCCAAGAATCTTGAAAACAACGACTAAAGCGACCACACCGAGGAGGATGGCAATCCTTTGTATTGTTTTTTTACTCATTCTTCTCTCTAGTCGATACTTGTATGTTCTTATGTTTTCACCCTCTCCCCGCCCCTCCCCCTCGTCGAAGATCCCGAGCTTGTCGAGGGAAGGGGGAGGGTTAGGAGGTGAGTGGGCTTGCTGTAGTAAAAGGACCCGAACTCAGGTCTTGATCTCCCCCCCTCAAGTGAACCCCGCACCCGCAGTGCAGGTAAAACAGTGATCAGCAACGACAATGGGACTTCCCTCTTCGGGAGGGCCCGTCATTTTGGAAACATGAATTTGCCGCCCCCCCAAATGAAGGCCCCGCGCCAGATTAAAATCACAATCGTAGAGGTACCCGTCCCAGGAGACGGAAACCAGGGTTCGGCACATGAGCCCTTCAATGGCACAACGGTTAAACCCGGCGGCAAGTTTGTCCATATATCCCGCGAGATTGCCTGATCTCTCTAGCCATTGTCGAAACCTTCCCAAGGGAACATTGGCAAAATTAAAGAGGTTGTTGAAAACAATACCCCATTTGCGTTCAAGGACCTGGCGGAATCTCTTCTCTGTCTGAGCCTGGGATGGGGGAAGAAATGCACCGGTTGGATTCGAAACCAGGTTGAGCTCCAATCCCGATCCCTCTTGCCCATAGCCCATTTGATTGAGCCTCTTCAAGGTTTCAACACTGATCTTAAAAACACCATGACCCCGTTGAGCATCGGCCTGGGCCTCATTCAAGGAAGGAAATGAGGCAACAATAACCACCTTGTGGCCTTTCAAAACTTCTATCAGATGTGCCCGTTTGTCGTCATTCAGCGCGGAGAGGTTGGAACGCAGCATGACCCTTGACGCGAGTGGCGAAATCTCATCAATCAGTTTTACAATATGGGGGTTCAGCTCAGGTGCTCCGCCGGTGATGTCAATGGTCTCAAACTTACCCCTCTCGGCATAGGATACCACCTCTTCCACCGTCTCTGCGTCCATATTTTCGCTTCTACCGGGGCCGGCACTGAGATGACAATGTCGGCACACCTGATCACAGAGAAGTCCCACGTTGATCTGCAACGTGGTGGTTTTGGCTCGATACAGTTTGAGACCATGTTTGGATAGCGTCTGGGTGAAAGGCTCTATGGTTGAAGGCCCTCCCATGGACTCATTTTCAAGTTTGCTTAATGTTTGTTCCTGAATCATTTTTACTCACTCATTTATTATTACATTGATAGTTTTTCGGCAATGTTCCTCATTTGAATGCCATGCACCAAGGATGCCCCGCCCCTGATGGCTGTAACCACGTGAACCGCCTCCGTCATTTCTGACAGGTTAGATCCCTTTTCCAGACACGTCTGGGTAAAGGCGTCGATACAATATGGGCATTGAATGGTGTGGGCGACAGCCAGAGCAATAAGCGCTTTCTCCCGCTCCGTGAGATCCCCCTCAGCAAATACGGCCCCATAGTAATCAAAGAACTTCTCGGCCAGGCCTTGGGCCTCTTTTCCAATTTCTTCAAACTTTGGCAGGTCTTCCGGTTTGTAGTATGTTTCCATCTAAACTGTCCCTCCTCTTGATTTTTTTATTGTTCACCACCCACTTCGTCCAGACGCCGAGTACACAGAGGTGTACAAATTTAGACAGGATTAACAGGCCCGCCCTGTCGCGACTTGATTGTAATTTGCATTAGACTCTGGAGTTTTGCATGGTAAAAATCATGAAATCAGTGTAATGTTTTCTCGGTCTGGGCCAGGGATCTCTTTGATCAACGATTTGCGAATCGCTCGAGCGCCCCGTTACACGGGGCCTCCCAATGTGTAACATTGGGAGATATGGAGAAACCTATGACAAAGAATAAGCTGGCTTATTATTTGTCATACGGTTCTCCATATAGCTGCAAGCATATTCCTGTCTATGCTTGTCTGCGTGCTTCTGCGGCTAATAATTATTACCCTATTACCCCTCCGTGATCTATGTGGCTCTGTGGTGAAATCGTCTTTTGATCTGCGTTTAGCTGCGTTCTATAAATATGTTCTCTTACGTTCTATTGAGTCCTCCTCAATGCCTGGGCGGCCTCCGGCCCCCAGCTTCCGGCCTCGTAGGGTAAAAGTCTGTCCTCCCGATTGCCGCATGTCTCACACTCCGTCAGAATGGGCGTCAAGAATCCCCAGCAGCGTTCCACAGCATCTTTACGCCAGAAAAGCATCTGATCGCCCAGCATGCAGTCCAAAAGAACTTTTTCATAGGCCTCCAGCACTGGGCCTGAATAATCCTGATGGTAAAGAAAATCCATGGTCACCGTTCGGAGACAGACCCGAGCCCCCGGGTTTTTAGTCTGAAAGGTCAGGGTGATTTCTTCTTCCGGGTAGATGCCGAGAATCAGAGTATTGGCCGTCACATCTTCGCTTAGGGTCTGCCTAAACATGGAATGAGGGATTCGCTTGAATCGGATGGAAATCTCAGTCAGCTTGTTTCCCAAGCGCTTTCCGGACGTGAGATAAAAAGGCACGCCTTGCCAACGCCAGTTATCAATAAAAATTTTCATCGATGCAAAGGTGGGCGTGAGCGAGTCCTTTTGAACACCCGGTTCGTCCCGATATGCGGGGACCCTTTTACCCTTGATGGTGCCTGCTGTGTACTGCCCTAAGACCAGGGTATCCTTGATGTTCTCTAGGGGAAAAGGTCTGAGAGAACGGAATACCTTCACCTTTTCGTCACGGACCACTTCAGCTTCGAAAAGTGAGGGGGGCTCCATGGCGGTCAGGGCCAGAAGCTGCATCATGTGATTTTGAAACATGTCCCTGATAACCCCGGCCTCTTCATAATACCCGGCACGGTTTTCTACACCCAGCGTCTCAGCGGCGGTGATACTCACATGATTGATATATCTCCTGTCCCAGATGGGCTCAAAAATGGCATTTGCAAAACGAAACATCAAGATATTCTGAACGGTCTCTTTTGCCAGATAATGATCGATCCTGAAGATCTGATGCTCTCTGAAAAATTCGTGAAGAGACCGGTCCAAGGCTATGGCCGTATTCAGGTCTCGACCGAATGGTTTTTCAACAACGATCCGCGACCATCCGTTCCCGTTTTCCCCTTCCGAGGCAAGGCCGACACGCCCGAGCATCTGTGCCGTTATCTCGTAAAGCGTCGGGGGAATGGCAAAGTAGATGATACGGTTTCCGCCTGTCCCGCTTTTATGATCCAAAGCCTTGAGGCGTTCGCAGAGATCAACGAAAGTGGACCCTTGGTCATACTGGATGGGTTGGTATTGAATGGTACTCGCAAACCGGTCCCACTTCGATAAATCCAGTTTGGGATTCTCTGAAAGGGTCTCTTTTAGCCGGTCCCTGAAAATTTGATCCGTTAAATCGGTTCGGCTGCAACCGACAATTCGGAAAGGATCGGGCAGGGCATTCTTACGGAATAAATCATAGAGGGCGGGGATTAATTTTCGGGACGTGAGATCTCCCGACGCGCCGACGATCAGAATGGTGCAGGGATCGGAAGGGCTTTCCATGAGACAGGACTCAGGGGGGATCCCCAGATCCGTTGTTGTGGTCGTGGCCATGGTATTTAATGGTCTATCTCGGTCGTTAAGTGTATCTGTCATGGAACTATACCCCTCACTCAGTTAAGTGTTTTTAATATCCTCATGCCGGAGCTTGCCACGGTTTATGTTTACTTCTTTATTGTGCCCACGACAGCATGCCCCCCGAACTCCCGGCGAAGGGCCGCAACCACTTTATCGGAGAAGTTGTCCCTTTTCTGGGACCGAAACCGTCTCATCAGGGCCAGGGCGATCACCGGTGCGGAGACACCCGTTTCTACGGCCTGCATAACGGTCCAGCGCCCTTCCCCGGAATCCTCCACATATCCCAGGATGTCGGAGAGTTTTTCATTCTTTCTGAAAGCCGCTTCTGCAAGTTCCAGCAACCAGGAACGAACCACACTCCCACGGTTCCAGAGATGCGCGATGTCCCCATGATTGATCGATGAAGCGTAGGGTGAAGCCTCCAGGATCTCAAATCCTTCCCCATAGGCCTGCATCATGCCGTATTCGATGCCGTTGTGGACCATCTTGACAAAATGCCCGGCCCCCACGTCGCCACAATAAAGATACCCCTCTTCGGGTGCGAGGGTCTTGAAGATCGGCTCGAGCCGCTGAAAAACTTCCTTTTTACCTCCAACCATCATGCAATATCCCTTTTCGAGGCCCCAAATACCACCGCTGACGCCTGCATCCATAAATTGAATCCCTTTCTCGGCCAGAGTCTCTGAGCGACGGAGGTCATCCTTATAATAGGTATTACCGCCATCCACGACGATGTCCCCCGGAGAAAGAATTTCTTTAAACCGTTCGACATGATCATCCACCGTTGATCCGGCCGGCAACATGATCCAAACAACGCGGGGAGGGGACAATAGTGCCACCACGTCACTTCGAGAATAGGCGCCTTTGGCCCCCTCTTTCACGATCTCATCCGTCTTTGCCGGCGTTCGGTTGTAGGCGATCACGTCATGACCGCCTTTGAGCAAGCGCCTCACCATATTCATCCCCATCCGTCCCAATCCAATCATGGCTATCTGCATATCATTTTTCCTCCTAATAAGACTGTATTGCAATCCTCCTTTTGGGCTGTCTGATAACTCGTCTCCCCTCCCCTGTCGAAGATCCTGAGCTCGTCGAAGGGGAGGGATGTATAAGGTTGTCGAACAACCGGATAGCTGTTGTTCTTTCGAACAGATAGAATAAACCACGACTGATGGTCGTGGTTTCCTCAATTATTCACACGCCCTTCCCTTGAGATGAAAGAAGAATTTGAGGCCCTTCTTGACCCTGTCAGAAAATATCTTGGGCGAGAAATATGTCCCCGCCACCCGTTTGTTGATTTCACCCAGTGTCGGATAAGGATGCACGGCAGAGGCGAGCGTGGAGAGCTTGACCTTCCCGTTCAAAACGGCCACCCATTCACTCAGTAATTCTCCCGCCTGGGGTCCCAAGATTTGCACTCCTAAAGGCTTTTCCTTTTCATCCAAAATCATCTTTATCCGCCCGGTTCTCTCCCCTTCAGCCAGGCTCCTATCGTTGTCCTTGAATGCTTCAGTCCAGACTGAATACTTAATCCCCGAGGCCGAAGCCCGTTTCTCGTTCATCCCGATGCTGGCAAGCTCCGGATCCGTGTAAGTACACCAGGGCATGAATGTATAATTGGCTTTTCTGGGGAGGTGAAACAGGGCATTGCTGATCACAATCCCGCCCTCATAACCTGCAGCATGGGTGAATTGGTAGGTGCCTGTTACATCTCCGGCCGCATAAATATGTCTTTGATTGGTCCTTAGCCTGTCATCCACCGCAATGCCCTTTCGATCGGGTTCAACACCCGCGGC
>Ga0209536_100016322_pt1 | contig 10562 bp, 12 predicted proteins | sample DeeMarSeWOR28_12_FD_187461 | JGI IMG/M metagenome (GOLD analysis project Ga0209536, IMG submission 187461) | Marine sediment microbial communities from White Oak River estuary, North Carolina - WOR-2-8_12 (SPAdes) (version 2) | ecosystem: Environmental > Aquatic > Marine > Intertidal zone >...
GAAAGAAGGCGAGAAAAAAGTGTTTCCCGGAAATACGGCATTTCCGGGAAACGGGAAGGTTTAATATTTCTCGTCTACAAAGGTTTGTTCGTCGAAGGGGGGCCGGATATAGCCGGTGCCTTTGGTGCGCGGGGGCAGCTCAATGGGCGGGGGCAAGATGTCTTGGTATTCAATCTTCTTCAATATGTGGCTGATGCAATTCAGCCGGGCGCGCTTTTTATCGTCGGAATCTACGACATACCAGGGCGCCTGTTTGATGTCTGTGTAATCAAACATGCGGTCTTTGGCCCGTGAATATTCTTCCCACATCTGGCGCGACTTGATGTCCATCGGGCTGAGTTTCCAACGCCGGCGGGGGTCTTGCGCCCGTTGTTGGAAACGGTGCTCCTGTTCTTCATCGCTGACGGAAAACCAGTATTTCAAGAGAATGGTTCCAGAGCGGACCAGCATGCGCTCAAATTGGGGGCAGGAGCGCATAAACTCCTGGTATTGGCGCTCGGTGCAGAAGCCGTGTACCCATTCGGTAATGGCCCGGGTATACCAACTGCGGTCAAAGAGGGCGATTTCTCCTCCGGCCGGAAGTTGAGAGACCCAGCGCTGGAAATACCATTCTGATTTTTCCCGTTCGGTGGGAATGCCCAGGGCGACGACGCGCACAATGCGGGGATTCGTGCGTTCGACAATGCGTTTAATCACGCCTCCCTTACCGGCCGCGTCGCGGCCTTCAAAGACGACCACCGCGCGTAAGCCCTGGTCTTTTACCCAATATTGCAGTTTGACCAGTTCCTCTTGGAGCATTATTAACTCATGTTCGTAATAACTGTTGCGCAGCTTGCCATTTTTGCGGTATTTCTTGCGCCACTTCCCCCGTTGCTCGTCGAACCAGTAGTTTTCGGCCGGTTCGGGTGGCCCATTGCGCCGATACCCATCATGTGGCGCCCCTTCTGTTTGCTCATCCAGCTTAATTTCCGGCTCTTGCGTGGTCTCGCCTGTGGTCATCACATCCTCCTCTTTTGATGGACACCCGGTGGATCATAAAAACATGCACCTGCTACCATCCAGCATTTACCTTTCCTGAAAATATCATACCAGAATCAAGATTTATTTTCTACTTTGCCATTTTGCTTACCAGTTAGCGTGGCGGCTGAGCGCGGTGAGTTCCTGGCGCAGGGCGTGGGTGAGTTCATCGCTGCGCGGTTCATCCAGCAGGGCGAAATGGTGCTTCTTGTAAGCCAGGTCACTGCACAGGTGGTAGAAATGGCGCAATTGCCAATAGGCGCGGGGGCCGTGATTCAGGAGGGTTTGCCAACGGTGCATGGTGCGCGCCCGGCCGGATTGCGCGCGTTCGTATTGGGCGATGGTGATCGTGCCCCAGGCCACCTCTTCCCGTAAATAATCGTGGATCCAGCGCTTCTCCTGGAACAATGTCCAGACGACAATGGCCAGCAGGAGCCACACGCCGCCCCAATCGGTGAGGGGTAAAAGGAAACAAAGGAATCCGGGAGAGGTTGCGGCCAGATTGTGAAACGCGTGAAGTAGGACGGCCACAGCATACCCGGTCAGGGGTGCGGCAATCTTGACCCCCGGCCGGGGGCTAAACCGGGCGATGGCTAGCCCCAAGCCGGTCATGGCGGTGAATAAAGCGTGGTTCAGCCCGAAGACCACTGCACGCAAAAAAACCAGGCCGCTCCAGGCCTCTAATCCGCCCTCTGCATAAATGTCGACAAAGTAAAAGACATTTTCGACCAGGGCGAAGCCCATGCCCACCACCGCCCCGTAAATGATGCCGTCCAGCAGGCTATCGATTTCGTGGCGGCGAAGTACAACGACAGCCAGCACGGCCAGTCCCTTGACCGTCTCTTCTACCAGCGGCGCAATGATTACCGTTCCGGCGGCATTGCCGACGGCCTCTCCGCCAACCACATAGAAAGGCAGGCTGCCGACGAGATTAAACAGGATGGCGACCAGGATGGCCGGAACCGCGCCCCACAAAAAGGCCGCGGTGAGTAGCCAGGCGGGTTCTTTCTCGTAGCGGTCAAACCAGTAGATGATGAGGATATAGAGGCCGGTGGGGATGAGCGCGGCGATGATAGAGAGCAGAACGATCATAGAGGGACCATCGCCAGGCAGAGTCAGACCGGACAATTACCCTGATTCAGCCGGCAGCGGCTCGCCGGTAGGCGCGTTTGCTACCCCTGCGCATGATCAGCCACCCGAAGAAGAGCGCCGGCCCAACCCACCATAAATCGGTCGGTAAGGGTTCCGGTGTTGGTTCGTCGGTCGGTTCAAAGGTGAGCAAATGGTATCGTTCTTTCTCCTGCAGGAGGGAGTCGGCGGAAAGGTCGAAACCCATGCCGGCCCAGATACGCTGCCTGGCGGGGTTGGCAGCGATGTAGTCCAGCATGCTCTGCCATTCCACATCGCTGGTCACCCGCCGGGCCAGCATGGATTGGCTGCCGGCTGATGTTTGTATGGTGACATGCGGGTTGGCCAGCAGGTTGCGGTACCAGTCGGATTGGGGCCAGGCGGCCATGGCATGTATCCGGCCGTTGATGGTGAAGTATTCCACCGGCGTGTGGCGGGCCAGGCCGCTTTTTCGGCCCCTGGTGGTTAAAATCATGAATAACCGGCCCAGCAAGGGCCCCAGCCCCATACGCCAGAGCAGGAGCGGGGACTTAAAAACATATTTCATGAAAGGGTCTGAGGGGTAAGGTAAGTTTTCCGAAGCAGGCGGGGCCTGGCTATTCTGATCTGCTATATTCATCGGCTGCCTCCTGGCCGGCACGGAGTGGGTCCCGCCTGTTTTGGGGTGGGAACCCCAGCAGTAACCCAACCTGTGCCCTTGGTGGTTAATGCCGGTCTCCAACTCACCGGCCGGTAAGCCGGAGACCGGCCCCAGTGTCAAAACGATGCCGGACGGGTCAATGCGCCCTGTCGCCGGTGGTGGGCGTCAAACCGGCCAATCACGCAAGATACGCTCCGTCTCCTCCGAATGGCCGCTCTCATCGCGGACCATATCTTCCAATTGCACGACCAATCCTTTGTCGCCGTAAGCATCCGCTTCTTCCGCCCGTTGGGAGTAATCCTTGACTGCTTGTTGTTCGGCAGCCAACACGGCTTTCAACATCTCCCGATTTGAGTTGGCGGGGGGCACCGGCCGGGGGTTTGTCGTCGGCTCGCCACCCAAAGCGACAATCTTATTGGCCAGAAATTGGGCGTGTAACTGTTCGTCGGCCACTTCTTCCAGGAAAAAGGTAACCAGCTGCGGGCGGTAAGGGCCGGTGGCTTTGGCCGCGTAGGTGATGTATTGAATAATGGCGCTTAACTCGCCGGCTAAATCATTATTCAAGTGGTCGATCAAGGTTTGCTTATCCATTTAAATCTCCTTCACATATTTTCATTTGTTACCCTATCATACTGGCCTTTGCCAGATTCGTCATTTAGTTCTTAAAAACCGCCGGTAGTAGGCTCTCCATGTCCAGTACCGGCGGGATGAATCCATGCGGGCCGGGACCGGCCGGTTGGCTGCTATGGCATACAGTGCAGGTTTGCAAAGTACCAGCATGCCCCTGCAGGGCGATAAACTTGATGTTGTCATTCGGCTCCATGCTGGGAGCAATAGCGTGGGGGCTGTCGTGGCAACCGGCGCAATAAAGCCCGCCATGTTCACGGGAAAGCCGGTAAAGCGGCTGATCCTGTTGGTAGGCGTTGCTATGGCAGCCGGCGTCGGCACAACGGGGTTCGATTAGCCACGGCTCTGGATTATCAGCCACGTCTTCCATGGTTCCATGGCAATCTACACAGTCCATTCCTGCTGCGGCCATTGTGTCACGCAGGCAGCGGGTTTCCGGCCCGGGATGGCAACTATAACAGCCATCCAGGTCATTGGATACTTCTTCTTCATGCCCATCATGCATGGCTTTGGACAGATTGGGGATGCCGGGGATTCCCGGTGCGCCCAACGCATTGGAGGCGTGGCATTCAGCGCAAAGGATCGGCCGGCGGTTCATCAGCGGGATTTCATGGCCGGGTGGGTAATCTTCGGCGTGTTCCTCGTCATGTAGCGTTAGAATATTGGTTTCTATCCGGCCGGTGGCGATGCCGCCGATGGCTCCATCATAATGGCAAAAATCACAATGCATCTCCGTAGAAACCGGAGCAACCACCGTGGCGCGGGTCAGCTCCATCCCGCTAGCGGTTTCGTGGACAATAATGGTGGCCAGCTGGTATGGATAGGGATTTACCAGGTCGCTATCCCGGAATTCAGTCAAGGGGATACCTTCGGCTACGAAGTGATCCCCTTCCCGGTCCATGTCGCCGGACAATCCCTTACCAGTCAAGCCCACATTGGGAGGTAAATCAACACCGAACAAGGGTTGATCATAATCCCAAAAATTCGTCTTACCTACAGAATAGGTGTTATCGGCGAATTCGTAGCTGACATTGATGCCGTTTTGCACCACACGCGGGGGATCTCCTACCTCAATGACCTGCGCCCAAAGCGTATTGAAGGGCGGCAAGACAGCGAGATCCTGAAAATCCCGGTTGTAACAGTGCATGCCCAAATCATTCCAGGCCAGAACCACATAGGTTGAGTCGGCGTCTGGATATTCGCGGGGCACAGCGGCATTGGTTGTATCGGTTGGGTGGTTTCCCAGGACAAAAATGATACCCAACAGTAGCAAAATAAGAGAACTGATCCGGTATGCCGGTATTGATTTCCTATACATGGCAGCCTCCTTTGCTGAACGGCTTTATTCCTCCAAATAGGTTTGGAATACCAAAATCAGTTTAGCATGATTCAATTGGGCACCGTTAGCGAAGAAAATCATCCACAATGATGACGTTCATCACTAACACCTCCGGCCGGGGAATGGTTATCCTACTGAAGAGAGATACATTACCATATTTCATTCCCGCAAACTGGCTGGTAATCGATCCCAGGGGCGTTCACGCGACGCCGTGAGGATACGGACCGGGAATCCATGAAGGTTGCCGCCAGAAAGGAGCACCATGAAAGTCAACAGCCTGCATCTATTGTTAACGTACCAGTGTAATCTAGAGTGCGAACATTGTTTTGTATGGGGCAGCCCCTGGCAATCAGGGACCATGAGTAGCAGCGATATACGCCTGATTATGGACCAGGCGGAAGAAATGGGCGGTATTGATTCCTTCTATTTTGAGGGCGGCGAACCGTTTTTCTACTATGCCACGCTGGTCAATGCGGTGGAGATGGCGGTCAACCGTGGTTTTAAGGTGGGCATGGTCAGCAACGGCTATTGGGCCACCAGCGTAGAGGATGCGCGCTTGTGGTTGGCCCCGTTTGAGGGCAAAATACAAGACCTGTCGATCAGCAATGACTTTTATCATTGGAACGAGCGGCTGGCCCAACAGGTCCAAAACGCGCGGGTGGCCGCCGAACAGTTGGGGATACCGGTGGGCTATATTACCATTGCCCAACCGGAAACAGCCGCCGAGGAAGCGGTTGGGCAGCTACCTACCGGCGAATCGGCGGTCATGTTCCGTGGCCGGGCGGCGGAAGCACTGGCCCCCCAGGCCACCCATTTCCCCGGAAGACAGTTTACCCACTGCCCGTATGAAAATTTGCGCGACCCCGGCCGGATTCATATTGACCCGCTGGGCTTTGTGCATATGTGCCAGGGAATCGCCATCGGCAATTTATTCCAACAGCCGTTGGTGAAGATCGTCGCCGAGTATGACCCAGACAACCATCCGATTGTTGGTCCTTTGCTCGCCGGCGGTCCGGCCGGGCTGGCGGAACAATACAAGTTGATTCCACTTCAGAAAGCCGCGGATGCCTGCCACCTGTGCTACGAGACCCGGGTGGCCTTGCGCGCCCAATTTCCCCAGGAATTAGCACCGGACCAGATGTATGGTGTAGTATAATGGCCGGATCTTGAATGTCGATTTTCTAGATGGGATGTGCAGGATGACTGCTCCTTTGGGGTGGATGAATCCTGCTTGTGCCCTGATTAAGAGGAGTTCTAAATGAATCGAAACCAGATAATTGGGCTCGGTGTGCTGGGTGGCGTGGCTGGATTAGTCGGCGTGGGTGTTGCCGGTTTGCAGGTCCGCCCGCCGGCAGTCAAACTACCGGCCGGGCCGGATTGGCAGGCGTCCGCGGAGGAATTGCCGGAAAGTCTGCCGGCGCCGGTGTTCCGCCATTTTCAGCAAGTAGTGGGTCGCCGGCACCCTTATATACGTACGGCGGTGCTGGGGGCGCAGGCTCGTTTTCGGATGGGCTTATGGCTGCCGATGCGTTTTGTGGCCTATCATGTGATCGGCCAGCATTTTATCCGTGACATGGAAGTAACCTGGTTTGGCTACACCGTGTTTAGTGGAGAGGATCGCTACGTAAACGGCCAGGGGTTGATGAATATCGGCGGCCAGATTTCCCACGGGCCCGAAATTGACCAGGGGGAGGCGATGGCGATGTGGGCGGAAGCGGCCTTGTTGTTCCCTTCGGCGACGATCAACCGGCCGGGCGTACGCTGGGAGGCGGTAAACAACACCACCGCCCACCTGTACTTTCCGGTTGGTAGTGATGAAGAGATGGCCACCGTTACCTTTGACCCGCAGACCGGTTTTGCCCAGCGCTTTTCCTGCCTGCGCTACAAAGAGGTGGGGCAGGAGAAGGAGCCCTGGCATGTGTTGTTTAAGGGCTGGCACAAGCATGAAGCGATGATGTTACCCAGCCAGATTGAGGTGCTATGGGAGCGCGAAGGGTCGCCCTGGTTTAAGGCGGAAATTACCGGCGTGAGCCTGAATGTGGATTTGTCGGCAAAATTCCCGGCCGAGTAGGCCTATTGGTTTATGAAATAACCTTGCGGTTTACTCCACCATCACCTGAATCAGTGCCGATCAGAGATTTCTGAAAATAATCAAGTCTCCAGAACCATCCTGGGCAAAAGGCCTCTCCATTGATCGGAGAGGCCTTTTTGTTTGTCTTTTGGACTGAAAAGCGATAAACATCGAGAGGATTATCTAACTGCAAACAGAAAATAACCTCCATGTAGTTTTTAGTGGACCATCGCCATTTCGCTCATTTTTAGATAATCTACTAAATATGAGATTTTCATTACCCCGCAAAAGCATTTATATTTTGTTAATCGGGTTTATTCTTTTCCTGCCGGGTATGCAGACCATTGCCCAATCAGTTCATGATATTGTTTTGACAGATGGGCAGGAAGTGTATCCCCTTGGCCTCCATTTAGAGATTCTGGAAGATAAAGAAAAAGAATGGACCATTGATGATGTAATCTCTCCAGAAATTTCGGCAAAATTCGAGCCCAGCCAGGAAGAAACGCCTGGTTTTGGTTTTACGGATTCAGCGTATTGGGTACGCTTTCAGGTGCGAAATGAAGCAAATGCGGATGTGGACTGGTTGATATTATATGACTCCATAGCCTTCAATATCGATTATTATTATCCAATTGACAGCAATGAGGAAGTTTTCGAGGTGGTGAATACGGGCACAACCTTGCCTTTTGAGACGCGGGATATTCCGAACAAGCTCTTTGCCTTTAGACTCCCACTTGCCCCGCAGGAAACAAAAACAATATACATGCGTTTTTCCTCTGAAGGTTCACTGATTTTATCTTTGAAAATTTTAGATGATCTCACCTTTAGCCAACAATCTTTGCAGGAATACATTACTATTAGCATCCTGTATGGCATTCTCATCATCATTGGTGTTTATCATTTCATCTTCTTTATTACGCTGCGGGATTATAGCTATCTACTATTTGTGTTGTTTATCAGTTCTATCCTTATCGCCGTAATGGCTTTGGATGGATTTGCCGCCCAATATCTGTGGCCCAATCAAGGGGGGCTCTTTACCGCCGCTGCCCCTCGCATTTTTACTACTCTGTCGGTGGCCATTGCCCTCCTCTTTTCCACTGCCTATTTACGCACACATGAATATACTTTTCGACTACACAAAGTCATGATTGGCCTGGCGGCCTTCCTTATCCTATTTGTAGGCCTTCTTTTTATCTGGTTTATAGAAACTGGTTTTATCCATGCCGTCCTCGCCTTAATCGGTAGTATCATGATGATCATTGCCGGCGTTATGGTCTGGCGGAAAGGGTATGAGCCCGCACGATTTTTCCTATTTGCCTGGTTTGTGGTCCTGGTCGCCTTGATTTTATTTTCCTTGAGTTTAATCGATTTCATTCCCACCACAGGACTCTCAGGACTTGTTAATTCTAATTTACTACGCATAGGATTGGTCATATTGGCCATAACTTTGTCCTTTGGTCTGTCTTATCGAATAAACCTGTACCGCCAGGAGCGATTAGCGGCGCAACTAGCCCTTTCGAGGCAACGGGTGGAAATTGCCCAGGATTTGCATGATTCGGTCACGCAATCCCTTTACAGCGCCAATCTTTTCGCCGAGGCCGGCCGGGAAACCCTGGAGATGGGGGATGTGTCGGGAGCCGGCCATTATTTCAACCGCATTGGGCAAACCACCCTACAAGCATTGAAGGAGATGCGCTTGTTTTTGTATGAATTAAGGCCGCCGGATGTTGCGGCAATTGGCCTGGTGGATGCAATACAAAAAAGACTTGATGCGGTGGAAATGCGCTCGGGTACGGAAGTCCGCTTGTTATTGGCGGGATCACCTAGTTTTACTCCTGAGATTAGCGATCAATTCTATCGAATTGCCCAGGAAGCGCTCAATAATGTGCTAAAGCATGCCCAGGCGGATCATGTAACGGTGTATTTGCGGTCTGAAGAGGGTATGATGGATTTAGAAATCGTTGATGATGGGTGTGGCTTCGACCTGGAACAAGCCGGAAATGGCGGCATGGGATTAAGGACGATGCAGGAGCGAGCGGAAACAATAAACGGCCGGTTTACCATCCATTCACAACCTGGTGAGGGCACCTCCGTGAAAGTGGAAGTGGGAAATCATCATGAGTGAACAACAACCGATTCGCGTTCTCGTCGTGGATGATCATGCTGTGGTCCGTGAAGGCCTGGGTGCACTCATTCGTCTCCAGGCGGATATGGAAGTTGTGGGCGAAGCTGGAAACGGCCGGGAAGCTGTGGAGCAGGCGCGTAAACAACTACCAGATGTCATTTTGATGGATATGGTGATGCCCGTTCAGGGTGGTTTAGCGACCATTGAACAACTTCAGGCGGAAGAGAATCCGGCTCGGATCCTGGTGTTAAGCAGTTTTGCCGCAGACGAACAGGTTTTCCCGGCCATTAAAGCGGGTGCCTTGGGTTATATATTGAAAGATTCCTCATCCCGGCAGGTAATCAATGCCATCCGTGATGTCTACCAGGGTCAATCGTCGTTACACCCCACGATTGCCCGAAAATTGATCGGCGAACTGACCATGCCGGCGACGCAACAGGATACAGCCGCTGGTTCACTAACCGAGCGGGAAGTGGAGGTTTTGAAACTGGTGGCGCAAGGCTATTCTAACCAGGAGATAGCAGAGAAACTATCGGTCAGCCCGCGTACGGTGGGGAAGCATGTCAGCAATATATTGGAGAAACTCCACCTCGCTAACCGCACCCAGGCGGCCCTATTTGCCCTGCGTGAAGGCTTAACTTCACTGGATAAAAATTCATAGCCTACGTATTTTGGCGTAGCGCAGTACCCATTATTACTACCACAGACCGCTGAAAAAGTGGTCTTTTTTTTATTCCCATTAAGCCTCAAATTGTTTAATGTAGAGACAATGCTGTCTCTAATTCTTGCCCGGCACGGTCCGGTACGTGATGGTTTGCTGGCCGTGCTGGAAGCTATGCCGGATATTGATCAAATCGTTCAGGTTGAAGGGGCAAAGCCGGCCTGGAAATTTGTGCACACCCATTGTCCAGATATCGTGGTTATTTACAGCACCGTTCTGAAAGTAGACCTGCTGGGATTCATCGCGAAACTAAAGGCCGCCTGTGATTGCCCGATACTGACTATCGTTGGCGGTGATGCAGATCGTCAAACGGTACTGGCACATGGCGCGGATGTTGCCGTTATTGAAGGCATACCCTCAGCCAAGCTAGCAGCACATTTGCACGCCATGGTGCAGCTGAAAAGCGAAAGAAATTAATTGTTCAGGTCAACCTATTATTCTAAGTAAGGAGATATAAAAATTCGAATGGCATTTATCAGGTGACAACGATTAGGTAAAAGTCAACTGGAAGCGAACGCGCTTCCCCATTGATTTCAATGACGTCAAGGAGATTGTGAACAACTCTCTCCTTGATGACCATATCAAACAAGGAGAGATTAAAATGGCAGGTGGAAAAGTAACTTCAAAGACCGGTACAGCACCAGACCGGTATGTTTATTATCCCGGCACCGAAGAATTGGGTCCGGATGAAATGCGGGTCATCGCCTGTGGTACAGGTATGCCCACTGCGCGCCGTGCCCAAGCGGCAGCCTCCTGGGTGGTGGAGTTAGGTAATGGTGACAAGTTCATTGTTGATATTGGTAGTGGCTCAATGGCGAACATCCAGGCATTGATGATCCCGGCCAATTTCCTGACCAAGATTTTTTAGACCCATTTGCATACTGACCACTGGGC
>Ga0209536_100016323_pt1 | contig 10561 bp, 10 predicted proteins | sample DeeMarSeWOR28_12_FD_187461 | JGI IMG/M metagenome (GOLD analysis project Ga0209536, IMG submission 187461) | Marine sediment microbial communities from White Oak River estuary, North Carolina - WOR-2-8_12 (SPAdes) (version 2) | ecosystem: Environmental > Aquatic > Marine > Intertidal zone >...
ACTTGGTGAGCGAGCTTATCGCGCACTTCAGCGAGCGCGTCCCCGCTGAGCCCGCTTTCCGAAGGCACCTCGATCCCGAGGACGAGAATGGTGATCACGACCGCGAACACACCATCGCTGAAGGCCGCGGCCCGGTCCAACGGGAAGAAGCGAGGAAACGGATCGAGCTTCACATCGTCATTCCCCAGGGCAAACCTCGCCGGGCCCAAGGCGTACGAACCGGGCGACGATCAGCACGATCTCCTGGCCAGAGCCGTCGAAGCGCGGTCGATAGTCGATACCGCCCTCCACTGTGACGACGAGGGGCGCCCCCTCGGGAACTCCGGATGCGGCATACGCCTCCTCGAGGGCAACACTGTCGCCTTCATGCGCGACGCTCCACTCCTCGCCCGTCGCGCAATCCCGAAAAGTGCCGATATCGCCCACCTGCGAGTAGCTACCATGGAGACTCATCGTCCCCGAAGGCGATGCAGGGCGCTTTGGCGGCTCGGCGGCGGCGGTTTCAGTCTCTTTGCCATTCTTGCAGGCGGTCGCCGCGATCAGTCCGCAGATCGCGATCCTCAAGGAAATCCTCAGCGCTGCCTTCATCGAACCCCCACCTGCTCAGCGGAAAAAGAAACCGAGATACGGGGTGAGCCATTGCTCGCGACGCAAAAAGAAATCACCCGACCCTGACAAAGAATACTTCACACCGACATCGATGTGTGCGCCCTGCGTGATGCGAAAGGCAATGCCGGCCTTCGCCGTGAAACCCGGTGTGAAGCGAAATACGTTCACCTGCGTACAATACCAGAAGTTACAGGCGAGACCCGTCTCGCGAAAGTGCCACCAATTGATGTCGAACGTCATCGCCACGTACGGGAGGATCGGGCTCTTGTTCGGAGCTTGAACGCGAACCTCTGGAGCGACGTACAAGCGCGTGACGGGACTGCGGCCGGGGCTCGATCCTGCGGGCAACTCGGCTATCTGGTTGGCATCGATGGGGGTCCACATGGCACCGAGGTTGGCTCCGAACATGACGTAGCCCATGTCGTAGCCGCCGAAGAAGTGAAGATCGGCGCCAGGCCGGACGACATCGGTATCGACGTCGAGCCAGATTGGAACCCCTATGTTGAAACCCCCTTGAAAGCCTCGATGGCTGCCGACCTTCTCCGGAGGGTTCGGCTTCGCTGCGGGGGCTTCGTAGGGCTGGTTCTGCGGCGGAGGCGTTGGATATGAGTAGTAGCCTTGTGCCGAAGCGCCTTGCGCCGTGAGCGTCGAGAGCGCGATACATGCCCCGGCCGCGACAATGACCAGTTTGCCGTCCATCATCCTTCTCCGTGGATCGTCGGACTCACACCCCGGCTCTGCCGAGGAGTTCCTCCATTCGCTGGAAGACTTCATCGATGACTTTCGATTCCGGCAAGAGCGTGATGCGGAAGTAGTTGCGATAATCGACGTTGAAGCTCGAGCCCGGAGCCACGAGCACGTGCTTCGTCTCGAGCAACTCCATGGCGAAATCGAGGTCATCGAAGCTTGGCAGCCTGCCGGTGTCGACGCCGACGAAGGCATACATCGAGCCGCCCGGTGGGACTAGGCTCATGTACCGGCTCGCCTCGACTCCCCGGATCACAGCTTGCCTCGACTCGTAGAGTCGCCCGCCGGGGCGAATCAGCTTCTTGAGGCTCTGGTAACCGCCGAGCGCGGTCTGCACACCCCACTGCCCCGGGACGTTGCTGCAAAGGCGCAACGAGGCCAGCAGATCGAGGCCGTTGAGATAGTCCTGAGCGAGCTCGTTCGTGCCGTTGAAGACCACCCAGCCCACGCGGAAGCCGCACGCGCGGTATACCTTCGAGAGTCCGCTAAACGTCCCGCAGAGCGTACTCGTCACCATCGGCGCTATCGGGAAGAACTCGGCATCGTCGTACACCATGCCATCGTAAATCTCGTCGCTGAAGATCACGAGATGGTGACGTTCCGCGAGCGCGACCATCGCCTCGAGCACTTCGCGGCTGTACACGGCACCCGTTGGGTTGTTCGGGTTGATGATCACGAGGGCACGCGTACGATCGGTGATCAGGCTCTCTAGAGCTTCGAGGTCTGGCTGGAACTTCTCTTGCGGTGGACACGGGTAGTGGACCGGATGGCCGCCGTTGAGGGTGACCGCTGCGGTCCAAAGTGGATAGTCGGGGCTAGGGATGAGGACCTCGTCGCCGTCGTTCAAGAGCGCGCGGAGGGTCAGGTCGATCAGCTCGCTGACGCCGTTGCCCATGAATACGTGCTCCGCCGTCACGTTCATGACCCCTCGCTGCTGCTGTTGCATGACGACCGCTTCCCGAGCGGGGAAGATACCTTTTTGATGGCAGTAGGCTTCGCTGCTTGGCAGGTTCTCGATCATCGCCATGCGCATCGTTTCCGGTGTCCGGAAACCGAACAAGCCCGGGTTGCCGATGTTCATCGAAATGATTTCATACCCTTGGCGCTCCATTTCGTGCGCACGCTGCGCGAGCTGCCCGCGTATCTCGTAGCGGACGTCGCGGAGGCTGTTGCTGGTCTGGATTTCGGTGCTCATGGCCTGGGCTCAATCGAGTGCGGTGTCATGATGGACGGCGCCGGCCCTGTCGAGCCGGCAGCTGATGCAACCCTCGGATGAGGAGACCCCATGTCTGCCCTACGAATCGAGCGAAAAGGCGCGGTCGCGATCTTGACCAACGACGACCCGCCGTGGAACCGCATGACGCTCGAGCTCATCGACGAGCTCGAAGAGGTGGTCGACCAGCTTGGCGAAGACAGATCGGTCCGCGCCATCTTGATCAAGGGTGCAGGTGACGAGCACTTCTCGGTCGGAATGAACCTCAAGCAGATGCCCGAAGGGGTGGCGAAAAAGGGGAGCATCGATGCGTTGTTCGATCAGAGGCTTCGCGTTCTCGCCGCAATCGAGAACCTGCACAAGCCTGTCATCGCCTTGATTCGCGGGTTCTGCCTCGGTGGCGGCCTCGAGCTAGCCCTCGCGTGCCACTTTCGGCTCGGGGCTCGCGAAGGAGCGCAGATCGGCCTTCCGGAGCTCGAGCTCGGCAGCATTCCGGCGTGGGGTGGGACGGCTCGGCTCACACGATGTGTCGGGCGGGCGCATGCGCTCGACATGATTCTCCGCGCCAAGAAGATATCCAGCACCGAGGCGCTGCGGATCGGATTGCTCCACGAGGTGTGGCCGGGCGACGAGCTTCTGGCGCGCGGCGAGGCGCTCGCCGAGGAGCTCGCCGCAATGCCTGCAATCGCGGTGGCCGGCGTGTTGAGAGCCGTGGTAGGTGCCGGTGAAGCGCCGCTCGACGAGGCCCTCGCCGTCGAGCGGGAAGCCCTTCACGCGACCGTCGGGACGGCGGACCAACAGGAAGGCATGATCGCGTTCCTGCAGAAGCGAAAGCCCGTCTTCAATCGCGAATGAGCCCCACGCTCAGGGACAGGTCGTGTAAGGGCTGGCGTCGTCCCGCGTCGCAACCCACGAAAGCCAAACGCGACTCGCTGACTCCGTGGGTAGGTTGTACGAGAGAAAACCATCCTTCCGGCCGGTCGGGCTACGGATCGTGGCTAGATCCGACGAGATAGCGACCTGATGCTTCGAGCCGGGAGGACCGTGGATGAGGGGCTGCGCCCAAACATGGAATTGCGGGTTTTCGCCCCGCGAGAGTCCGCCCAGCTTGCAAGACAGGCGCCCGTCGCAGTGGACGCTTCCTACGGCGTGCATCTCGTTGAGGCAGCCGCGCCCCTTGCTCTCGTGACTCGGAAGGTACGCGCCGCGTTCGGCCGCCCAGTAGCTCTCGGCTGCCTTGCACTTTGCCCATACGATGCTCCCGGCTTCCCGGGAGAGCTTGCCGACCGCTACTGCCTGGTCGTTGCCGGTATAGTTGCACTCTCTCGGGAACCCCGCGTCCTTGGGGCTTCGCCATGCCGGCGAGGCGGTCCCGTTGCAGGTCGGCGCGAAGTGGTGAAGCGTCGTCGTGACGTCCGCGACCGTCCTGATGGTGAACTTCTCGAAGACTGCGAAGTGAAGCAGCCGCACCTTGCCATCGGCCACGACGCCGTTCTTGTCGAGCGGATACTCCATGACGAGCGAGCCAGCGAGGCCTCTGAGCAGAGCGTCCCCCTTGCCCAAGTACGTATCGGTGACCTGCAGGGATGCGTCGACGTCGTAGGCGATGGTGCACCGATCGGACGCGTAAGCGGTGAGCTCGGCGAGCATGGTCACCACGATCGTCGCTAGCATTCGAGGTCGTGCACGCATCAAGGAGACCGCCCGTAGGACATCTACCACACATCCCTAGCACCCGTCGGCATCGCGGGCCGCTCCCGCGCGAAACGCTTTGGGGACCCCTGTACCCGTGCTACCGTCCCCGCTCCTCGGAGGTCAATTTGGAGCGCGAGATTCGAGTTGGATTGTGTGGATGCGGTGTGATCGGCGAAGGTCTGGTCAGAGCCTTGAAGGAGCACGCGGACGTCATCGCCGCGCGCACGGGCGCGCCGATCAGGCTCACCGCCGCGGCCGACAAGGACCCTACGCGACTCGAGCTCGTTCGGGCGTACGATCCGAGCGTCGAATTGGTGAATGATGCCTTCGAAATCCCCCAGCGCGACGACGTCGATATCGTGGTCGAGCTCATCGGTGGGGTTGACGTGGCCGATCGATTGGTCCGGGAGGCGCTCGAGGCGAAGAAACACGTCGTCACCGCGAACAAAGCGTTGCTCGCCGAACGTGGTCTTTCGCTCTTCGCTCTCGCGGAGGCCAACGGGTGTGATCTGTATTTCGAAGCGGCGGTTGCCGGCGCCATTCCCGTGATCCGCGTGATTCGCGAGTCGCTCGCTTCCGACCGTTTTCGCTCGGTGCGCGGCATCATCAACGGTACGAGCAACTACATTCTTTCCAGCATGGCGAACGAGGGCGCTACTTTCGAAGATGCATTGAAAGCTGCGCAGGAGGCCGGATTCGCGGAGGCGGATCCGACTCTGGACGTCTCGGGCGGTGATGCAGGCCACAAGCTGGCGCTGATCGCAGGTTTGGCGTTCGGGGCACACGTGCTGCCGGGGCAAATTCCGACCGAGGGCATAGATCAGGTCGATCCGCGCGATATTCAGTATGCACGCAAGTTCGGCTACGCGATCCGGCCACTCGCCGTCGCCGAGCGCGTCGATTCGGGCGCGCTCGATTTGCGGGTGCATCCTGCGCTCGTGCCACAGAGCGACCCCTTGGCGCACGTCGATGGCGCGCTCAATGCGGTTGCGATCCGAGGTGAAATGGTCGGGCCGAGCTTTCTGTCGGGCTTGGGAGCGGGCGCTGCGCCGACCGCCACCAGCGTTGCGGGCGACATCATCGACATCGCGAGGAATCTGCTCGCGGAGGCGCCAATGAGGACCTGGTACCTCCCCGTCGAAGGCGAACAGCCGATCCAGCAGCTCAGCGACCTGTCGTGTCGATACTATCTGCGTTTTTCGGTGCGCGACGAGTCTGGCGTGCTGGCTTCGCTATCCGGCAAGCTAGGCAACGCGGGGATCTCCATCGAGAAGATGGTGCAGGATGTCGAGTCCGGCGATGACGGGACCGCAACGATTGCGATGCTGACCCACCGCGCACGCGAGGGCGACATCAGGGCTTCTCTCGCCGCGATCGACGAGACACATTTGACGACTGCACCGACACATCTCATTCGAATAGTGCAGTGAGAAGGAAGACCCGATGAAGCATTCGCTCAATTTCATGTTCGCGATCGATCTTTCATTCAGCATGATGGTTGCCGCGCTGATCCCGGGTGCCGTTTACGGTCAGGAGACCGTGACCAGTGAGCCCCCTCCGAAGCCGACCACCTCGCCGCAAGAGCCTTGTCCAAAGGGCAAGCGCGGCGGCGCAATTGGCGGCATCGTCGTCGGTAGTGTCTTCTGGTGGTTGCTCCCGATGTCGATCCCCGTCCTGATTACGCAGACGAAGAAGCTCAAGGCGCACAACGAGGCCCGGCACGAGCGCCGCTGCCAGTACGCGCCGAGGAGCTAGCCTTCTCGAGTCGCTCTCGCGGCCTGCTTGTCATCGATGAGCTCCGTCTTTCTTCTGCTAGAGTAACGCGATGTTGCGATTCACCGGTCTCAAGGCCCGGCACGAGCTCCCGAGCTCGTTCTTGGCTCGCCTGCTCATTTTGGCGTTGGTGTGCCTCGGCGTCGGCTGTTCGTCTAGCGCCGAGCTCGGAGAGTCGAGCTACCTCGTCGGTGCCGGCACGGCCGACATCACCGGGCCAATCGTCGACGTGCCCTTCACGGGCTACTCGCAGCCGATCGGAAACGACTTCGACGAGCCGCCGGCAAGCGCCGCATTCGGCGATGTCAGCACTCAGCCCGACACTTCCTATGCGCCGGGCGAGACGCTGTCCGTCTCGTTCTGGACGGGTCACCCCGACAACATGCCCCCCGGGCCTTCGCCCTATTTCGAGATTCAACGCGACGCCGACGGTGATCGGGTCACGGTGGCCACGGAGGCAGACTGGTCGACCCACGCCAGATGGACTCAAGCGAGCCGCGTGATCCCACCCTATGATCCACTCGATCCATTCGCGGCGCCGCCGCCACCAATCAACGAGGCGTTCACCGTGTCGATCGATTGGGAGATCCCTGGTGACGCCGATGCCGGGACGTATCGCGCGCTCTTTCACGGGACCGCGAAGGACGCGGGATCAGGCTCGGAGGCGTTCGTGGTCGCGACCGACGCCTTCGACGTTGTGACGCCATGACGCCCACGGCTGCCGCAGGGCCGCGTTCGCCAATATCCATAATCGTGAGCTGGCCTACATCTGACGACCTCTCGATTGGGGGTTGAAGTGAGAAACGGTTCGAGGCGCTCTATACTGTTCAGCGGCCGATGACTAACAAGAAGCCAAGCGGATGGGGCGGCGCTGCCGACGCCGAGCTCGCGCCACTGATGCGCCTCGTCGACCTAGTTCTGATCTATGTCGCGTTGTGGATGCCCACGTACGCGCGCGGCGAAGTCTGGGACCAGAAAGCGTGGATCGCGGCGACGATCGCCGCCGTTCTCTTCCTCGTGATCGGGCAGTCGTTCAGCGTATATCAGAGCGCGCCCGGCGCGCGCCTCCGCGCACAACTCGTGAGGATCTGGGCCGGCTGGATCGCCGGCGTCGTGCCCGTGCTGCTCTTCCTTCTGTTCATCTCGAAGCAATCGGCGACGTATTCACGTCTCATCGTCTCGTCGTGGTTCGTCCTCGCGCCGCTATTGATCTCGCTTTGGCGCATGGGGGCTGTACTGATCCTGCGGGCGCTGCGTGCTCGCGGATACAACACGCGCGGCGCAGCGATCGTCGGCATGACTGAGCTAGGCGAGCAGTTGGCGATGCAGATGAAGGCAGTACCTTCGCTCGGGCTCCACCCGCACGGCTTCTACGACGATCGCGAAGAAGAACGCTGTCACCCGATCTCGCCGGATCTCGGCACGCGGGCGGGCACGCTCGCCGACTTGGTCGAGGCGGCGAGAAGTGGTGAGGTCGAGCTGATCTACATCGCGTTCCCACTGCGCGCCGAGCCACGGATCAACCAGCTCCTACGGGAGCTTTCCGATACCACCGCGTCGGTGTACCTCGCGGCCGACTTCTTCGTGTTCGACCTACTCCATGCACGGTGGTTCACGCTGGGTGGGGTGCCGGCCATGAGCCTCCACGAGACGCCCTTCTATGGCGTCGATGGATGGCTCAAGCGGCTCGAGGACATCGTCGTGGGTAGCCTGATTTTGTCCATCATTGCCATACCGATGCTGATCATCGGGCTCTGCGTGAAGCTCACCTCACCCGGTCCGGCGCTCTTCCGGCAGCGCCGTTACGGGCTCAACGGCGAGGTCATCGATGTCCTCAAGTTCCGGTCCATGAGCGTCACCGAGGACGGGGAAGAGATCAAACAAGCCACGAAGGACGACCCTCGCGTGACGAGGCTCGGCGCGTTTCTACGACGCACCAATCTCGACGAGCTTCCGCAGTTCCTGAACGTGCTCGGTGGGAGCATGAGCATCGTCGGGCCGCGCCCGCATGCGGTCGCGCACAACGAGCTGTATCGCAAGAAAGTGCGCGGCTACATGCTTCGGCACAAGGTGAAGCCCGGAATTACGGGTTGGGCACAGGTCAACGGCTGGCGTGGCGAAACCGACACGCTCGAGAAGATGGAAAAGCGCGTCGAGCACGATCTCGACTATATTCGCAATTGGAGCTTGCTTTGGGATCTGCAGATCATCGTCATGACCGTATTCGTCGCCAGTGCGCGGCGCAATGCGTACTGACGGGAGGAACGGAAACGCTGTGGAGGACGTAGAAAGTTCGAGCACGAGAGAGCGGTCCAGGCGTTCCGGCATGGCCGTGGATCCCTACCGCCTTCGGCGCGCACTTTGGAATGCCCGGTGGCTTTTGATTGGGGGCGTCGTTCTAGGCGGGTCGCTCGGTGTGTTCGTCGCAAAGGTGATGATGGGCGATGCCTATAGAACCGAGGTCTTGCTCGACTACGAGGGAGATCTTGCCGTTGCAGGTCTCGAAGGTTCGTCCGTGTACGGGCTCGGACCCGCGGCAGAGGCGCTCCAACGCCATGCTTTCTTGAGAAGACTCGCGGAAGAATCCAAGTTCGAAGGAAGCCTGACGCAGCTTGGTCACATGATTGACTACGAGGTCGACTACCTTGCGGAGACGCTCAGCTTCGGAGTTTACGGTGACAGCGCGCTCGGGTCAGCGGAGAACGCCCGCTTGGTGACTGCGCTATTTCTCGACTATCACAGAGAACGGCAGGCCAAGCGCATCGAACAGGAAATCAGGCGGATTACCAAACGTATCGACGGCGCGAAAGAAAAGGCAGAGGATGCCCGACGCATCTACAACGAGTTTCGTGAGAAGCACGGCATCGCCCACTTGTCGTCGGAGCAGAACTCGATGGTCAGGTCGGCGGTCGACCTGCGTTCGAGGAGCGAGCTTGCGGAATCGGAGATTCGCGCGCTCGAAGCTCAGGTCAGCAGCCTGGAGGCGCAGCTCGCCAATATCCCGAGGACGACCGTCGTGTCGTCGGGGAGCTCACCTGAACAGGCTGCATACAGCCGATTGCGCCAGGAGCTCGTGAGTGCTCGCGCGTCGCTTTCTGAGGATCACCCCCGCGTCCAGGCCCTCGAGCAGCAGGTCAGCCAGCTTCAGGCTCAGATCCGTCGTGGTGGCTCAGGCGATGGCTCGGTCCAACGCAATACCACCTATACGCAGGTCGACGACCAGCTGAGACGCGCCAAGGCCGATCTCGCCCTATCGCGAGAACGACAGAAGGGGCTAGCCGAGATGGCGGATCGCGCCGATAGTCGCTTGGATTCGCTTTCCGGCATTGAAGGCGAGGCGTCCGTTCTCCTCGCAGAGGTCAAGGTCAACGAAGAGCTGTTGGGCCAACTGCAGGTCACCGAGGCTGCTCTCAAGGATGCTCTCGAGCAACCGCCGAGCGGCTTCACCGTGATCGACCCTGGAACGCCACCCGAGTATCCGGAGCGCGACACGCAGAAGAAGGTCGCGTTCTTAGCAATTCTTGCGGTGGCGCTGCTCATTGCATTGTCGGCCGCGTTGTGGCGCGAGTTTGGTGGGCTCCGCGTTGCGACGCCGGCCGAGGTCGCGTTCTGGGGACATGGTCCGGTCCTTGGTGCGACGACGTGGCCGCGCGACCCTCGCGGTCTCGATGAGCTGATCGCTGGCCTGGACGACCTCGCACCTGATGCAAGGGGGAATCTCTTGATTGTCGGAGGCTCAGATGGTGACGCTGCGCTTGCACGAGAGCTTGCGCATCGGATGAACGATGATTGGTTCGTCGATGCTGCGCCGAGCCCGGAACACGTTACTCTGCGAACGCCACCCCCGTCTGGGCCCTATCCGATCGGCGGTTCGCCGCGCACTGCCACTGCGCCGGCATCGCAGTCGACGTCGTTGGCGCTCCGGCCGGTGCAGCTGGTGCGTCGTGAGCCCATGCTGCGCCTCGAAGCTTGGGACGGAGCTTTTGAAGACCAAGCGCTCCGCCGTGCCGCGCGCCTGGCGGATCGCGTGATTGTTCTCGTCCGCTCCAGCGCGATGACGGCGCTCGCGCTCAACGCGGTCCGAACGCGCATCGGCCGCGACGACGGGATCGGCTATATCGTACTTGCCCTTCCCGATGAGCTCGGGACCCTTCCTGATCGGGTGGGCGACGTCTTCCAGTTCTGGAACGCCTGAGCCTGGCCCCCGCGGTATTCGACTCCCAAACCGGGAAGTCGAGCTCGACAACGGGGGGCCGGCTCGCTAGGCCGGCGCCCTCAACCCGAATTCGGGGGTCCGGGGCACCTTCACGCATCGGTGGGTTGCGACCGAGTCCAGTTTGCGGGAAACAGGCCGACGATGACCGACAAGCCGACGATTTTCTACACCAAGACCGACGAAGCGCCGCTTCTCGCAACGTACTCGCTGCTGCCCATCATCCGCGCCTTCACGGCGCCTGCTGGGATCGAGGTCGAGCTTCCCGACATTTCGCTCGCAGGGCGCATCCTCGCGAGCTTTCCCGAAGC
>Ga0209536_100016324_pt1 | contig 10560 bp, 10 predicted proteins | sample DeeMarSeWOR28_12_FD_187461 | JGI IMG/M metagenome (GOLD analysis project Ga0209536, IMG submission 187461) | Marine sediment microbial communities from White Oak River estuary, North Carolina - WOR-2-8_12 (SPAdes) (version 2) | ecosystem: Environmental > Aquatic > Marine > Intertidal zone >...
GCGAATCCGGGCGTTCAACCGGGCCTTGGTCCGCGAGGCTTTGTTCTTGTGAACCAGGCCTTTCGATACCATCGTGTCGATTCGGGGGACGGCATCTTTATAAAGCGTTGCTGCTTTTTCCGAGTCGCCTTCGGCTACCGCTTTGAGCACGGATTTGATCGCTGTGCGCATGCGAGAGCGCAGCGCCACGTTGTGTTGACGACGTTTTTCACCCTGGCGGGCGCGTTTGGCCGATTGCTTGCTGTTTGCCACTTTTAAAGAATCCTCTGCTTGCGTGCGCAGGTCGTATACTCTGCGAGCCGCGCATTCTGGTCATTTGCGGGCAGGTTGTCAACAGAAACAGGCACATGCGATCCCTTCGGCACGAGCGCGCCGGGCATGGAGCGATGCGGGTTCCGTGTGTCAGCCGACCGCGCGTAATTGGGCCGCGCAAAGGGGGCGAAAGCGCCTATTCCGCGCATTTACCCGCAAACGTCGCTAGACTGTCGCCGCAATGCGCTAGAGGGGTGGCAGCCCCGCCGAATTCAGGGCCGTGAACGACGTGGAACAGGACAAGCAGGCACAACCTAAGCAGCCTTCGCGGCGCAAGAGCGGCCTGTTGCGCTCGACCGCCGTGGTAGGGGCCATGACGCTGCTGTCGCGCGTACTGGGACTCGTCCGGGACGTGGTTTTCGCGCGCTATTTTGGCGCCGGCCCGGTGATGGATGCTTTCTTCGTGGCATTCAAGATTCCTAATATTTTTCGGCGCTTTTTCGCGGAGGGCGCGTTCTCCCAATCCTTCGTTCCCGTATTCGCCGAATACGACGAGACCCGCAGCCGGGAGGAGGTGCACGCGCTCACTGACCGCGTCGCCGGCACCCTTGGTGTGATCCTGTTCGCGTTTACCGCGGTCGGCGTGATTGCGGCCCCCGTGCTGATTTCGGTGGCGGGCATGGGCTGGTTGTTGAACCCGTCGCCGGACTCCGCCGAGAAGTATGACCTCGCGGTGGAAATGCTGCGCTTCACGTTCCCCTACCTGATGTTTATTTCGCTGACCGCCCTGGCGGGCGCGATTTTGAATACCTACCACCGCTTTGCAGCTGCGGCATTCGCGCCGGTATTGCTCAACGTTGTATTAATCGGCTTCGCGGCCTTCGTCGCGCCCGAGTTTGCACGACCGGGTATCGTCCTGGCGGTGGGTGTTTTTGTGGCGGGTGTCGTGCAGCTCGCCTTTATGCTGCCGTCGCTGGCGCGCGCGCAAATGCTTCCGAGACCCAAGTGGGGCTGGCGCGATTCCGGTGTGCAGCGGATCATCAAGTTGATGATCCCGGCAATCTTCGGTTCATCGATTGCGCAGATCAATATTCTCTTCGACACGCTGCTTGCCTCGTTTCTGATAACCGGAAGCATCAGCTGGCTCTACTATTCCGACCGGCTTATGGAATTTCCGCTGGGCGTATTCGGCGTTGCACTGGCCACCGTCATTCTCCCGAACCTGTCGCGCGAACATGCGGCCGAGTCCAGGGAGCGTTTTTCGCGGATGCTCGACTGGGCGCTGCGGCTCGTGGTGCTGATCGCCATGCCCGCAGCGGTCGGCTTGTTTGTGCTTGCCGGGCCGGTCCTGACCACCATCTTTTTTGGCGGCCGCTTCGCTGCGGGTGATGTCGAGATGGCATCGCTGAGCCTGATGGCCTATTCCTTCGGGTTGATCGGTTTTATTCTGGTCAAAGTTCTCGTGCCTGGTTATTTCGCCAGGCAGGATACGAAAACCCCGGTAAAGATCGGCATCATCGCCCTCATTACCAACATGGTGCTCAACGTCATTTTCGTGGTGCCCTGGTACCGGATGGGGTTTGCGGGGCCGCACGCGGGGCTGGCCATTGCGACTTCGTTGAGCGCGTTTCTTAATGCCGGCCTGCTGTATCGAGGGCTGCGCAAAGAAGGCGTGATTTCGCCTCGGGCCGGGTGGCCCAGGTTTATCGTGCAGGTCGCTGTCGCCTGCGCCGTTATGGCGATGCTGCTTATCTATTTTGTGCCGGAGCAGAGCCGCTGGCTGGAAGCCGATTTCTGGCAGACTTGCCTCTGGCTGACGGCAGCTGTGGTCGGCGGTGCGGTGGCCTACCTGGGTGTCCTGGCGGCCACGGGGGTCAGGCCCGCCGAATTTGCGCACAAGCCGTCGGCCGGGCCGCAGCTTAAGTGACGTCATTATGATGTATTTGTTTCGTCGGCCAGCTCGAACGCCCCCCGGCTTGCGTGCCGGATGTGTTGCCACCATCGGTGCGTTCGATGGCTTGCACCTGGGGCATCGCGAGATTCTGAACCGGACGCTGGATCTGGCCAGGCAGCGTGACTTGCCGGCCCTGGTGTTCTCTTTCGAGCCGACCCCGAAAGAATATTTCAGCCGAGAAACACCGCCCGCGAGGCTCATGAAATTCCGGGAAAAGTTTTTAGCCCTGGAAGAATTGGGCTTCGGTTGGTTTTTTTGTCCGCGTTTCGGTCCGCAACTCGCCAACCTGGATGCGAATGTGTTCATCGATGAGTTGCTGGTGGAGTTGTTGCAGGTTCGCCACCTGATAGTCGGTGACGACTTTCGTTTTGGTTACCGCCGCATGGGTGGAGTAGAGGACCTGCGGCGCAAGGGGGCTGAGTGCGGATTCACTGTCGAACAGGCGGGCAGCGTCGATATAGACGGTGTCAGGGTGTCGAGCTCGGTCGTGCGCAAGGCGCTGGCCGAAGGTGACATGGCGCTGGCCAGGCAACTGCTGGGCCGCGGTTATCGCATGTCGGGTCGGGTTGTGCGCGGGCAGCTATTGGGAAGAGAGCTGGGTATGCCCACGGCGAACGTCAAGCTGAATCGCAAGCTCAGCCCTGTGCACGGCATATTTGCAGTGCGGGTGACGGGCGAATTGCCCGGCGGAGAGGGCGACTGGCTGAACGGCGTCGCCAGCGTGGGCACTCGGCCGACGGTCGATGGAATCGAGCCGCTGCTCGAAGTCCACCTGTTCGATTTCGACCGGGATATTTACGGCGCGCATATACAGGTAGAATTTGTCGCCAAATTACGTGACGAAGAGCGGTTCCCGGATCTCGAAACGCTTCGTCGGCAAATGTTTGCTGACGCGGCGCTTGCGCGGGAAATTCTGGCGGCTGAGTAACAGTCCGCTGAAACGATGAAAACCTAATACACCAGAAGCGATACAGTGACAGATTACAAGGACACGTTGAACCTGCCGAGCACGGCTTTTCCGATGCGCGCCAACCTGGCGCAGCGCGAACCCGAAATGCTGCGGCGTTGGTATGCAGAGGATTTTTATGGCCAGATTCGGGCGCAAGCGAAAGGGCGGCCGAAATTTACGCTGGTGGACGGCCCGCCGTATGCAAACGGGCAAATCCACCTCGGGCATGCCGTCAACAAGATTCTCAAAGATATCGTTATAAAGTCGCGAACACTGGCCGGCTTCGATGCGCCCTACATCCCCGGGTGGGATTGCCACGGGTTGCCGATCGAACTGCAGGTTGAAAAGAAGAAAGGCAAAGTAGGGCACAAACTCGATGCGCGGCAGTTTCGGCAGGCCTGCCGCGAATACGCCTTGCGCCAGGTTGATAGCCAGCGTGACGACTTCAAGCGCCTTGGTGTATTGGGTGACTGGGATCGGCCTTACCTGACGCTCGATCCGCATTTTGAGGCGGAACAGGTCCGCGGTTTTGCGCAGATCATCGCCAACGGGCATTTGCATCGCGGCTACAAGCCGGTTCACTGGTGCCTGGATTGCGGCTCCGCGCTGGCCGAGGCGGAAGTGGAGTACCGCGATAAAACATCGGTCTCGATCGATGTGCGGTTCAGGGTGCTCGACCCGGCAGAATTGCTGGAGCGGGCAGGTACGAGCCTGAAGGCGCTTAATGCGGAGGCAGGTCTCAGCGCGTCAATCCCCATCTGGACGACGACTGCGTGGACGCTGCCGGCGAACCAGGCGGTGGCGCTGGGCCCCGAGCTCCCTTACCTGCTGGTCGAGGCCATCATTGGCGGCCGGCGCGAACTGCTGGTGCTGGCCGAAAGCCTCGCCGAGGATGCGCTGGTGCGCTACGGCGCCAGTGAGTCCCAGGTGATCGCCGAGTTCAAGGGCTCATTACTGCAGGGTCTGGAGTTGCAGCACCCGTTCTACGATCGCAGAGTGCCGGTCATCAATACCGACTTCGTCACAGTCGAAACCGGCACCGGCGCCGTGCATATCGCGCCGGGACACGGCCAGGATGATTTCGTGGCGGGTCTGGAAAATGATCTGCCGCTGGTAAACCCCGTAGGCGCTAATGGCGTTTACCTCGATTCGACAGAGTTGTTTGCCGGGAAGCACGTCAATGCCGCCGGTAAAGAAATCATCGAACTCCTGGAGGAGCGCGGTAATCTCCTGAATCACAATCCCTTCTCTCACAGCTATCCGCATTGCTGGCGCCACAAAACGCCGCTGATTTTCAGGGCGACTCCGCAGTGGTTTGTCAGTCTGGACCAGAAAGGTTTGCGCCAGGACGCATTGCAGGCTATCGACTCGGTGCAATGGATTCCGGGTTGGGGTAAAGCGCGCATCCAGGCGATGGTCGAAGGGCGGCCGGACTGGTGTATCTCGAGGCAGCGCACCTGGGGCGTTCCGGTGCCGCTGTTCGTTCACCGGGAAACCGGCGAGTTGCACGCGGACACGCTCGAACTGCTCGAGACGGTCGCGCAACGCATGGAAGAAAACAGCATCGATGCCTGGTTCGAGATGGACCCGGCCGACTTGCTGGGAGAGGCGGCCGCCGACTACGAGAAGGTCGTGGATACCATGGATGTTTGGATGGATTCAGGCATGGTCCACCATTGTCTTTCCCGGACGCGCCAGGAGATCCCAGAGCTTGCCGATCTTTACCTCGAAGGTTCCGACCAGCATCGCGGCTGGTTTCAGAGTTCGCTCCTGACCTCGGTGGCGATGCACGGCCGTGCGCCCTACCGCCAGTGCATGACGCACGGATTCACGGTGGATGAAAAAGGGCACAAGATGTCGAAGTCCCTGGGCAACACGATTGCGCCGCAGCAGGTGGCCAACAGCCTGGGTGCCGATGTGTTGCGCCTGTGGGTTGCCGCGACCGACTACAGCGGCGAGATGAGTGCGTCGGATGAAATTCTCAAGCGCATGTCGGATTCGTATCGTCGTATTCGTAACACGGCACGGTTTCTGCTCGGCAACCTGCACGGCTTTGATCCGGCCCGTGATTCAGTCGCTATCGAGGAACTGGTCGACCTCGATCGTTGGGCCGTCCTGCGCGCCGGAAACTTGCAGGAAAAGCTGCAAGAGGCCTACCGAAGTTACGCATTCCATCGCGTCTACCAGGAATTGCATAATTTTTGTGTGGTCGATATGGGTGGTTTTTACCTCGACATTCTTAAAGACCGACTGTATACGACGGGCGCTAACAGTCATCCGCGCAAGTCGGCGCAGACGGCCATGTATTTGATCAGCGAAGCGATGGTGCGCTGGCTGGCGCCGATTCTGAGCTTCACGGCGGAAGAGATCTGGAACGAATTGCCCGGTGAACGCCCCGCTTCGGTTTTGCTGACCCAGTTCAGCGAGTTGCCCAAAGACGCGGCCATGCGAGTGGAGTGGAAGCCCTTGATCGCGCTGCGTGACGCTGTTGCCAAGGCACTCGAGGATTTGCGTGATCAGGGCACGATAGGCTCAGCACTCGAAGCAACCGCGGTGGTTTATGCCGACGGCGATTTACGCAAAACCCTTGAATCTCTCGGTGATGAACTTCGCTTTGTCTTTATTACATCCGAGGCTAAGGTGTTGCCGCTGTCCGACGCACCTGCTGATGCGGTCAAGGCAGATGGTTGCAGCATTGTGGTGGGCCCGAGCGCCGATTCCAAATGCATACGCTGCTGGCACCGGCGTCCCGATGTCGGCGCAGTAGCTGAACATCCGGAGATCTGCGGACGTTGTGTCACTAATGTCGAAGGGCCTGGCGAACAACGCCAGTATGCCTGATCTGGTATCGACGCTCAGCAAGCTAGCGACGCGACCTGAATGCGCGAATAAACGGAAATTAATATGGGTGACCCCGTGGTTGAAGACACGCAGACAACGGCACAAACCAGGGCCGGTTCCGGCTCCTTGCGCTGGCTGTTGTTGTCGGCGCTGATCGTGGTGGCTGACCAGTTGACCAAGTACCTGGTCATGGAGAACCTGGTCGAATATCAGCGCATCAACCTGCTGCCCATGCTCGACCTGGTGCGATTTCACAATACCGGTGCGGCCTTCAGTTTTTTGGCCGATGCCGATGGTTGGCAGCACTGGTTGTTCAGTGGCATCGCCGTAGTCGTGAGCCTGGGTATCGTCTGGTATCAGTGGGCGCTTCCCGCGCGCGGTTGTCGCGTACTCGCAGCCGGCCTCGCGCTGGTGCTCGGCGGGGCCGTTGGCAATCTCATTGACCGCATCCTTTTTGGGCACGTGGTTGATTTTATTCTCGCCTATTATCAGGAGTGGTCCTGGCCCGCGTTCAACGTCGCGGACAGCGCGATTACAGTCGGCGTTGCGCTCATCATTTTCGACAGCCTCTTTTTCGAGAAGCATCGGCGGCAATAGGCTCACCCGCCGGGCCAGCAGCGCGAGCTTGTGTCCATGCCATTGCTGTTGGCCGCTGTGCGCCGACCCGTCGCGTCGATGGTCATTTGCCGGCATTCGTCGTCATCTCCCTGCGGACCTCCCGCTATGACGGTGGCCGTGAGCAAAAAGTCATCAGCGCCGGCCTGCGCGCTCAAGCTGTAGCTTCTATGCTCAGCTCGAAGCCCCAGGCCTGCGGGGGGCGCCAGAAAAAGCTCCGTGCTATTGGCATAGCGATGATTGGCCAACCTGAAAAATTCCTGACGCGTCGCCGCGTGCAGCAGCAACGAAGTAGCATCGATTCGGCGGGCCTTGCGCACCTGTTCACGCCAGGCAGGAATTGCGAGGCTAAGCAGCAACGCAACGATGGCCATCGCTGCCAGTAGTTCGAGCAGGCTGACGCCCTTTGCAGATCGAGTTTCAGGCGCTCTCATGGCGGCGCTGCTTTTGCAGACCAGTAGGTCGTGACCGGCGTTGTTTCGACGGCCAGGCAGTCGATGCTGTCACATATCGATCGACATATATAAAGGCCCTGCACATGGGTGCTAGCCGCTGCCCGGTCAGCGAAACCCGTGGCCTGAATTTCATAGTGATAGCGTTCCGCTTCGAGCGGGTCGAGCGCCGGACACTGGTCGTCGGAGCCGGTCACGCGAATAAGTGTTTCGATGCGTCCGGTGCCGGCAACCGTGCGCGGCGTCAGCGAAATCGAACCTGCGGCCGGTAATTCGGCCGTTCGCGTTTCTGCAAACGCCAGCCCGTCGGCAATGCCTGCTTCGGCCAGCCAGAAAGCATCGCGTGCTGCGTTGATCGACGCTCCGGTTATTACCTCTGTGGCCGCCGACCGCAACGCGCCCAGGCCCAGCAGCATCACGGCCACAATCAGCACAAGAATGGCGGGCAATATGCTGCCGCAGGTCTGCCTTGTCGCTGCGCGGTTTCTCGCCATCAGTATGCCTCCGGTTGATTGCGCAGCCAGATGGTGCGCTCTGCGGACTGGCGACGGAAGCTGTCGAGCGGCATCGGCAGCGGCGTGGTTTCGTCATCGATGCTCTGCCAGGACCCGTTGTCGACGTGGCCTGGCTCCGGCGCCGACGTTCGTGCGACCAGCCAGATTCGAACGGCGAGCACCGTGCTTGCCGAGTCAGTCTTGTCGGCATCGACGAAGCCATCGATCAACCCGTCTGCATCCCTGTCGACTCCGAGCGAAACCTGGAAGTCTTCGATGCCGGGAATGATTTCCTGGTTCTGCAGCAAACCGCCCTTAACAAGCGTGTAGCGGCGCAGTCCGTAAAGGCCGTGCTCAGAGGATTTTCCATCGAGGTACCAGCCGCGCACAGCCAGATTGAAAAGCAGCTCACCTGACCCAACCGGCTCACCCACATCGACGATCCTTCCGGCAGAAGGGCTGCTGGCCAGCCGAATGAACTCCTCATCCGGCAAAGCAAAATCCGGTTGCGCAAAGCGCAGTGTCAGCGTGTCGCTGTTCGCAACATGACTCGAGTGAGGAGGGCATGGCAGGTCGAACAGGCCATCGGTGGCTTCGATCGCTACGCTTAAATCAAGAGCCCATGCATCAATCCTGTTTCCGTTGCAGCGAACAGGGACCTCGCCCGACCCGGCAATTAATTCACTGCTGGCATGTTGCCCCCAATAGCCTGCATGTCGCACGTCCTGCTCAATCTCGTGCAGTGCATAAGCGAGGCGTTCCTCGAGGCCCGCGATATTTTCCACGGACTGCCATGCAATCCGGCTGTGCAGGAATATCGTCAGAGCACCGGCGATCATCAGCGTGCCGAGCAGCAAGCTGATCATCAGTTCGGTCAACGAGAAGCCGTGTTGTCCGCGCGCTGCGGTCGAAGTGTTTGGTGATCTCGTCATTGGGCCAGCGCAATATTCAGTCGGTGCTGACCTGGCTGATCGTCGCCGGCACGCCATGTAACTCGAATCGTGGCTATTGGCATCTCGCCCGTTCTGCTGACGTCGAAGCCGGCGGTGCCGCCGGGTAATTCCCTGGCAGCACGGTTTTGCCAGACGCTCAGTTGCGCCTGTATAAATTGCGTCGCGCTGCATGGGTTGATGCCGCAGTCATGCGCCGCGGGTAATTCATTTTGCAGGACTGTCATGGTGGAGACGCCGCGAAGAATCTCTGCGAGGTCGGTTGCAAGGCGGGCTGCACGCTGACGATAAACAGTGTCTGCCATTGCGTGGCTGCTTTGGCGCAGTGACGTGGCGACGGCGACCATGCAGATACCGAGCAGGCAGGTTGCGACCAGCATTTCGACCAGCGTGCTGCCGCGCGCGTCAGCTATGCAGCCAGGTGATTTATGCATCAATAGCCCCCTCCGTTTTCCTCGGGGCAGCGCAATGGTTTGCCGCTGCCCATCGTGGTGCTGAGCCGTGGTTTGCCGGTATAACTAACGATAAGCGCCCGTGCGTGTGCGCTGCCGCGTCGGTCGCACCAGATCAGTGTTCCGTTAGTGGACCTCAGGCCGAACGGAGCCATGGCAAAATTTGCGCGATTCGCGCTAATGCGCAGCCCGGCCGGGTTGCGCGCTGTGTGCAAAATCCTGTCGCCCGGCGACACTCGGGGCGGCACATCTGCGTCCGTGTTCGCGAATATCAGCCACCCGTCCGACCAGTCACCGTCGGCCGAACATTGTCGGAAATTTTTACTGCCGCAGGTAACCGTTGTAATGCCGCTTAGCATCGCATTCTGCCGGGCGCTGTGAAGAGAATGAAATAACTCATTGACGCTGTTATTCATTCGAGTACCCAGCAGTAGACTCGAAAAGCCTGGTACGGCGACCAGACTAATTAGTGCCACAATAGCGAGCACTAACATGAGTTCTGCGACGGTGATGCCTGCCTGTTTCGTCATGGATAAATTCCGCGACAGCAAGTTTGCGAAATGCGGTGTGGCATCGCTACGCGGCAATGTTCGCAGATAAGCCAGAAACGCAATTGATTTACATGATTACTGGCTTGTCGCTAAAATATTAATGTCTGGCTCCGGGGGGAGAAGTTCGTTGGAATTGAAAACACAAATAGAAAAAAAGTTGCTTGCGCACGGCGTAAAGCCAACGACGCAGCGGACAGAGATCGGCATGCTGCTGTTCAAAGTGCCGACGCACATGTCGGCAGAGCAAATTATTGTTGATCTGCGCGCAGCGGGCAGTCGCGTATCCAAGGCGACGGTCTACAACACGCTCAATCTTTTTTCGCAGCACGGGTTGGTGCGGGAAGTGTCGGTTGATCCTGAGCGCCGCTTTTATGACTCGACCAACACGGCACACCACCATTTCTACAACGTCGACTCCGGCGAATTGACCGATATCCATGCTGACGAGGTTCAGTTCAGTCGTTTCCCGGATCTCCCCGTGGGCACGCTGGCCGACAGCGTCGACGTTGTGATCAAGGTCCGGAACAAGGCCTGACTCCGCTGGCGGGGCGAGCCAGCATTTCGCTGAGCATTGCCCGGCAATATCTCAGGCTCTATACTTCGCCCGCCCCGGTTAATCAGTTCAGCCGGGCAACCGCGCCGGAATAGCTCAGGTGGTAGAGCATCTCATTCGTAATGAGGAGGTCGGTGGTTCGAGTCCACTTTCCGGCACCAAGCTTAATGATGAATAGGCCTCTGGCCCGCGTGCGGGCCAGAGGTCATTCAGAATAAGCTTAGGGATGCTGCAGCGGCCAACGACGATAAGAGATTGGCCGGCTATCTCTCTTACCGTCATGTCGACGCTTCATCCCGCTATGCGGGCTCGAATGTCATTCAGAACAACTTAGTAACGTCGCGACCACCCGTCCGTGCGGCGCCGCGGAACGGTCGCGCGGCCAGTCGTCATAAGGAGCGGGTCGCGGTGATTATGTTCAGATTGGCCCACTGCAACAACGGTATTCTGCCCCTATTGTTGTTATCTCAGGCCTGAATAGGCCACAATTCGCCCTC
>Ga0209536_100016325_pt1 | contig 10560 bp, 6 predicted proteins | sample DeeMarSeWOR28_12_FD_187461 | JGI IMG/M metagenome (GOLD analysis project Ga0209536, IMG submission 187461) | Marine sediment microbial communities from White Oak River estuary, North Carolina - WOR-2-8_12 (SPAdes) (version 2) | ecosystem: Environmental > Aquatic > Marine > Intertidal zone >...
CCAGGCGCGAAAGCGCAATAGGCGCTCCAGAGGTGTTTGCACATGCGCGCGAGCATGGGGATATGTTCCTCCCGGCCCTGTCCGTTTTCGATCCGTTTCAAAATGTCCCGGATATACGGCAGTCCTTCGCGGCAGGGTGTGCACCAGCCGCAGGATTCCCTGGCAAAAAATTCGATTAAATTCAGGGTGGCTGCCACCAGACAGGTTTTGTGATCAAACACCATGATGGCGCCGGTGCCAAGCCGGTTGCCGATGTCGCGCAATGGTTGAAAATCCATTTCAACATCATAGTGTTCCGGGGTTAAAAAGCAGGTGGAAGCTCCGCCCGGCAGACAGGCCTTGAAGTCAGATCCTTCCAGCATGCCGCCGGCATGTTCTTCGATGATCTCACTCAATCGCACCCCCATCGGCAATTCATAGCAGCCGGGGCGGTTCACCTTGCCGCTGATGGCAAACAGTTTCGTGCCGGCACCGGCCTTGGTGAGGGCGAGATCTTTAAACCACTGCTCGCCGTTGCGGATAATATGCGGAATGCAGGCCAGGGTTTCAACATTGGACAGCACCGTGGGCAACCCCCACAACCCCTTGGCCGTGGGGTAGGGCGGCGGCTGCTGGGGATTGGGCCGCTTGCCCATCAGCGCGTTTATCTGGGCGGTAACTTCACCGCAAATGTAGCGTCCGGCGCTGCGGTGGACGATGATATCCAGCGAATAAGCGCTGCCCAGGATGTTTTGCCCCAGATAGCCCTCCCGGCGGGCGACTTCAATTTCCCTTTCCAGGACCCCGGCAGCCCTTTCGTATTCCGGCCGGATGAAAATAATGCCATGCTCGGCCAGGGAAGCGAACCCGGCAATGATGATGCCTTCGATGATCATATGGGGATCGGCATGAATCATGACGTGATCCTTAAAGGTGCCCGGCTCCATTTCATCGGCGTTGCAAACGATGTAGCGCGGAAAAGGGGCGTCTTCGGCCACCGACATGAGCTTCATGCCGGCGGGAAAGGCGGCCCCGCCGCGGCCGAGTAAATTGGCGTCCACAATCGCCTGGCGGACGTCCATATGGGTAAAGTCCCTGAGGGCATTTGCCAGGGCCTGGTAGCCGCCGCTCTGGCGGTATTCATCCAGGGTGGCCACCCGGTCAGGCCGGCGATTTTGAAAGAGTACTTGCGGGTACATGAAAATGCCTAAATTGCCTAAAATGAGCTAAAATGCCTAAAATTCAAGAAGGCTTTTTGTCTGTTCTTATGCAGCTTAAATGTTGCCGGGATGAGGTGGAAGTAGCGTTTTTCGCTATCTTCAGACTCCGCATTCCTCATTCCGACTTCCCCATTTTATGAGGCGCTAGCTTTCAATTCCTCTATGATCTCGTCTATCTTTTCCGGTGTCAGGTTTCCGTGTACTTTTTTGTTGATTAAAATGGCCGGGGAGCGGTCGCAGTATCCCACACAGCATACCGGCAGCAGGGTGAACAGGCCGTCGGGGGTGGTTTCACCATCGCCGATACCCAGCTTTTTCGACAGATAATCTTTGATGGTCTCGAATCCGTTCATCCAGCAAACCACGCTGTCACAGACATGGATGACGTATTTGCCCACCGGCTCACGGTATATGAAGGTATAAAATGTCGCCAGCTGCTCCACTTCCAGCGGTGACATGCCCACCAGCCGGGCGGTTTCTTCAACCCCCTCATCGGACAGGTAGCCGAAATGCTCCTGGATGGCAAATATCACATCCACCACCATTTCACGCGGGTGGTCGACAGCGGCAATTTTCGCCTCGAGAGACTTTCTTAGTTCTTCCGGAAGCATAAACTGTCCAACCTTCAGATAGCGGTGAATAAAATTCGAATGTCGAAATCCGAAATCCGAAACAAATTCGAATTACCGAATACCAACTGTGTTAAACGGATGATCGTTCGGCTGTTTTACGGAAATATCTGTTGTTTTTGTCATTGGAATATTCGAATTTGAATATTGTTTCGAATTTCGTGCTTCGTATTTCGAATTTTTCTTACAATTTTAATAAAGAACGTTAAATTAAACCGTCACCCTTTTTGGGGACGCTCCTACCGGTCTATATCCGGCATAATATAGTCCCAGGACCCGATAATCGTGATCAGATCGGCAATGGATCCGCCCACCGCCACCAGGGGCATCACCTGGATGTTGGCAAAGCCGGGGCCGCGTATGCGGGTACGATAGGAATAGCCGCACCCGTCGCTGACCACGTAATAGCCCTGTTCCCCCCTGGGGATCTCACAGGCGGCATAAGCCTCGCCCGGAGGGATTTTCGGTCCCCGGGTCACATTGACAAAGTGATGGATCAGACTTTCAATGTCCTTGAGCATATCCTGGCGCTGGGGGATCACATACCGGTAATCATCGGTGACATAGCGGCCGCCCGGCATATTGGCCGCCGCCTGCTCGATAATTTTGATGCTTTGACGCATTTCCGCCACCCGTACCAGATAGCGGGCATAGCAATCGCCGTCGGGGTGGGTGGGAACCTCGAAGTCGAAGCTTTCATAACCCGAATAGGGAAAGGCCTTGCGCAAATCCCATTGCAGACCGCAGGCGCGCAGATTTGGCCCCGACACACCCCAGTCCATAGCGTCCTGGAGGGTCAGGCGGCCGACACCCCGGGTCCGGGCCCTGAATATGGGATTTTTACGGATCAGGGCTTCGTATTCGTCCAGGCGCCGGGGAAAAATATTAACGAAATTATCCACGGCCTCTTTCCAGCCCTCCGGCAGATCGGCCGCCAGACCGCCCAGCCTGAACCACGAAGGGTGCAGCCGGCCGCCGGTGATCAATTCCACGATGTCCAGGAGCATTTCCCGTTCGCGGAAGGTGTAGAAGTTGGGCGACATGGCCCCCACATCATGGGCGTAGGTGGCAAACCAAACCAGATGGTTGCTCAGCCGGAACAATTCGCTGAGCAGCACCCGGGTCACCTGGGCCCGCTCGGGCACCTTGATGTCGGCAAGGGTTTCCACCGCCATGACATAGGGCAGGTTGTTGGCTGCGCCGGCCAGGTAATCGATCCGATCCGTATAGGGGATGAACTGGTTCCAGGTCTGGCGCTCGGCGATTTTTTCCGCCGCCCGGTGGTGATAGCCGATGTCCATGTCCATGGAAGTGATTTCTTCCCCGTCGAGGGTGACGATATAGCGCATCAGGCCGTGCACGCTGACGTGATGGGGTCCGACGTTCAAAATAAGCTGGTAGTCTTTGTCATCCTTTTTAACGTAGATGCCGGCATCCAGGGGCTGGATCCGCCGGGCATCTTCCAGGGTGTAGGGCGGCATGGCGGTGGCCCGGCCGGGATAGCTCTTGCGCAGCGGGTGTCCTTCCCAGTCATGGGGCATGATCAGGCGCTGCAGGTTGGGGTGGCCGTCGAACTGCACCCCGAAAAGATCGTACACTTCCCGTTCATACCAGCTGGCCGAGGGCCAGATATTGGTGATGCTCGGTATGACCGGCTGGCGGCCCGGCAGGGGGACCTTCAGGCGCAGCCGCGCGGCCGGCTCAAAGGACAGGAGATGGTAGACCAGGGTAAAATCAGTGTCGCCCTCAGGGTTTTGCCGGGCGGACTCGTCAACCGCGGTGAGATCTTCCAGGCGTTGATACCGCGGTGTGGCTTCGGATTTGAGAAACCGCAGCACATCCGTGACACGATGCTCCGCCACCCGGAAGGTGGGCATATCGGAAGTCGTCGGCGACAGCTGAACGGCATCTGCAAAGCGTTCCTGCAGGGTGCGGGCCAGGGCCCGGTCGCCAGGATTGAGCTCTACCTGCCGGGGTGCCGGGGTCCACATCAAATTCGTGCGGCTGTCTGTGAATTCCGGGGGAACAGCCGAATTTCCGCGGATGGCGGTGCCTTCCATTCCCGGACCCCGCGGATCGCGGGATTTGGTTTGGCCGTCAACCAGAATCGGGCCCCGGCTGCCCTGGGTACCGCCGCTGAGGCCGAAAATGGACCGTGTGGGCTTTTCAGATCCGATCTTTTCCTGCAGGGTGACGAGTCCGTGCAGCACGGCTTCCGGGCGCGGGGGACACCCCGGGATGTAGACATCCACCGGCAGGATCTGGTCCACCCCCTGAACCACGCTGTACGCGTCATACATGCCGCCGCAATTCGAGCAGGACCCCATGGAGATGACCCACTTGGGCTCCGCCATCTGCTCGTAAAGCCTTAAGACAACCGGGGCAATTTTTTTAAAGACGGTCCCGGCCACGATTAGCAAATCCGCCTGGCGGGGCGATGCGCGCAGGACCTCGGCGCCGAAGCGGGCCATATCATAACGGGCGGTGAAGGCGGCGGCTTCCTCAACAAAGCAACAGGAGAGTCCGAAAAACATGGGCCACAGGCTGTATTTGCGGGACCAGTTGATCAGGATGTCCGCATTGTTCAGCAGTCGCTCGTCTAGTTTTTGTTGCCCGTCGGCCCCCACTCAAGCCCTCCTTTTACCCACACATAAACAAGACCCAGAAGCAACACCGCAATAAAAAAAGATATCTGCAGCCATCCCGACCATCCCAGCTTTTCCCAGGCGATCGCCCACGAAAAGATATAGGCGCCCTCGATATCAAACAGCAGAAAGAAAATGGCCACCAGGTAAAACGGGACCGGATATCTCAGCCGCGCGCTGCCGGTGGGGATGATGCCGCTTTCATAGGCGCGCAATTTTTCGACCGTGGGTTTTTTCTCCCCGATCCAGGAGGCGATCAACAGCAGCAGCGCGATCAGCGCCAGGATCAAAAGGCCGAAGATCACCAGGCTGAATATGCCGGGCTCCCACGGAGATAATACCCCATCATTGACGACTACCTGCATGGCCTCCTCCGTCAAAACCGAATCTGAGGTTTTGAAAACATCAAGGAAAGAACTAAGGGATGAAGAAAAATTTATGCAGCAATATCGTCCTATATGCAAGTATAAAATGACACAATGTGTGATTTTTTTTAGTCAAAATTGCTATCATTTAAGATAGTTCCTTGCAATGGGCGCGAGACCCGGATTTAGCCGTCGGTCGCAGTGATGGTGATGGTTGCCCCGGCGGGCACGCTTTTGAACAGCTGCGGATCACCCAGGACACGGCCGAAAACATTCACGGGGCTGTACGCCCGCGGCTGGTCATCGGTGCTGACCGGGGTGGGGCCGAAAAAGATGCAAAACGCCGGTCCGGCCGGCCAATAGCCCAGATCCCCCACGGCGACATCCTGGCCGGCGCCGGGCTCCTGATCGATGGCCAGGGGAATATCGAAATAGATTTCATCCCCCCAGACGTTGACCGATCCTTCAAGGGGCAGCGCTTGCGCTATGTGGCGGGCTGTCGGCGTGTCCGTCAGCTCGGCTGCCATGGAAATGTTTTCAACCTCAATCATAATCGTGGCCATTTTGGGAATATCTCCTTGCGGTGGTTTTGTGAAAGCATTCCTGCTGAACGGATTAATGGCTGATGTCCATACCTGCCCGCCAGCGCGACAAATTCACGTTTGGCCGGTGCGATGCATCCAAACATGCTCGCACGGGTGACGGCCAGACTCAGCCATATGCGAGCCGGTGACGTGCTATTTCGGGCTCGGGTACTCAGTATCTGGTGGTCTGCCGCGGCGCGGCGGGGTTATATCTTGTTTCCGGCAACCAGGCGCGCAAAATGCTCAAAGGATCTGTCCCAGGATTTTTCGGCATCATCGGGAAAACAACAACCGGGCAGTTGCCGGCTCTTCAAGTGATAGCTCAGACACTCGCAGCAGATTCCTTTGCGCGCACAAGGATCATATGTGCAATTACACCTATTGAGGTTCTGTTCCTTATTGCATTCCAACTTGGGCTCCTTTGCCAAATGGGTGGCTATTTTCTGGAATAGTCTCTAACATGAAAAGCGAAAATGATCAAAGCTGTTTTCGACCGGCTGGAAAAGCTGTCTCAAAAATAGTAGTTTACGTCCACGGACGAGGCCTCGATTGGGTTTAAAAGCGGAGCGTACGCGTCAGTACGTGAGCATTTTAAACCCAATCGCAACGACGCCATTGGGCGTAAAATGCATTTTTGAGACAGCTTTTAAAAAGAATTTGACACCAATCCCCATCAGATGCACTATATACGGACGGAGTCAGCACCCCAGAACGCGGTTACATTATGGATGCTTTCACGAATATTAAATTCGGAGTGTTGGAGTACGGGAGTATTGGCGTAATGGCTAACGGAAGGCAGACCGGGGAAATATTCGACATTAAAAAATATGCCATTCACGATGGTCCCGGCATCCGGACCACCGTCTTCTTCAAGGGCTGCCCCCTGTCGTGCTGGTGGTGTCACAACCCGGAAAGCCTGAGCAGCGCCACCCATCGCCTCTATCGCCGGGAACGCTGTATCGGTTGCCAGGAATGCCTGTCGGCCTGCGAGAGCGGAGCGATTCAGGTTTCCGAAGGCCGGTTGCAATGGTCGCCCGATGATTGCCGGTACTGCCGGGACTGTGCCCTAGCCTGTCCGGCCGAAGCCGTCGAATTTATCGGTCGAACCATGACCGTGGACCAGGTGGTTGCCGAGATTGCCAGGGACACCCTGTTTTACGATCAATCCGCGGGGGGCGTGACCATTTCCGGTGGCGAGCCCCTGATGCAGCCGTTGTTTTTAATACAGCTGTTGGATGCCTGCGGTGAGCAGGGGCTGCATCGCACGGTGGATACGTCCGGGCATGCCGACACGCAATCCCTTTTGGAAGCCGCTTCCCGCACCGATCTGTTCCTGTACGATTTAAAGCATATGGACCCGGAAAAACACTTCCGCTACACGGGCGTTTCCAACGATAAGATTTTGGCCAACCTGAAGCAGCTGAGTCATCAGGGCGCCAGGATCGTCATTCGCCTGCCGGTGGTTCCCGGAATTAACGCCGATGATGAAAATATAAACCGTACCGGCGCATTGGCGGCCTCCCTTGACGGGGTTATCGGAATAAACATTTTGCCCTATCATTGCGCGGCCGATGCCAAATACAAAAATCTGGGCCTTGAAAACAATGCTCGCGATGTTCAGCCTCCCAGCGAGGATGTCATCGCAGCGGTTGCCCGGCATTTGGAGAGCTTTAATCTAGTGGTTAAAATAGGAGGATAGACCGTGACTCCCAGAATTGAGCGGCTGCGCCGGGAAAGCTTTGAGGCCGTGCCCGGCATTTCCATCGAACGGGCCTTGCTGGTCACTCGATTTTATCAAAAGAACCATGGGAAATATTCGATGCCCGTTCTGCGGGCGCTGAATTTTAAAAACATCTGCGCAAAGAAAACCATCTACATCGGTCAAGACGAATTGATCGTCGGGGAGCGCGGCCCCTATCCCAAGGCGGTTTCGACTTTCCCGGAACTGACCTGTCATTCGGTGGAAGATCTGCAGATCTTAAATTCCAGGGCGATGACCCGCTACGCGGTGTCCGAGCAGGACATGGCGACCTATGCTAAAGAGGTCATTCCCTACTGGCACGGACGCACCCTGCGCGAACGGGTGTTCAACCAGGTCCCGCCCGAGTGGCAGGCTGCTTACACGGCCGGTTTGTTCACCGAATTCATGGAGCAGCGCGCTCCCGGCCATACCACCCTGGACGGGGTTATTTATCAGAAGGGCATGCTGGAGTTTAAAGCCGAAATCGCCGATCACCTGGCCCGACTCGACTATCTGAACGACCCGCAGGCGACGGACAAGGCCGAGGAGCTCAAGGCCATGGACATTAGCTGCGATGCGGCCATCATTTTTGCCGAGCGTCACGCTGGGCTGGCTGAGAAAATGGCCCGGGACGAATCAGATTCTACCCGCAAAGCCGAGCTTGAGCAGATCGCATCCATTTGTCGGCGGGTACCGGCCCATGCGCCGCGCAATTTCGCCGAAGCGCTGCAAACCTACTGGTTCGTGCACCTGGGCACCATCACCGAATTAAACGGTTGGGATGCCATGAGCCCCGGTCATCTGGATCAGCACCTGAATCCCTTTTATCAACGGGATCTGGCGGCCGGAAAGCTGACCCGGGAACAGGCCAAGGAGCTTTTGGAATGTTTCTGGATCAAGGTCAATAATCAGCCGGCGCCGCCCAAAGTGGGGATCACGGCCGAAGAAAGCGGCACCTATAATGACTTTACCAACATCAATGTCGGTGGCTTGATGCCGGACGGATCCGACGGCGTCAATGAGGTCTCCTACATCATGCTGGAAGTCATGGACGAAATTCATCTGCTCCAGCCCCAGGCCAACGTCCAGATCAGTCACCAGACCCCCGATCGTTTTTTGAAGGCCGCCTGCCGGGTGATCCGCCGGGGATTCGGCTATCCCTCGGTGTTTAATACCGATGCGGTCATCATGGCGCAACTGCGCGCCGGCAAAACCCTGGAAGATGCCCGCCAGGGTGGCTGCAGCGGCTGTATCGAAACCGGCTGTTTCGGCAAAGAGGCCTATATCCTGACCGGCTACCTGAATGTGCCCAAAATTCTGGAACTGGCCCTCAACAACGGCCGGGATCCCCTCTCTCAGCAGCAAATCGGGCCGCAGACCGGAGAGGCGGCCCATTTCAAGGATTTTGATGGGCTTTACGCGGCGTTTACTCAACAGCTGAACCATGTCACTGATTTAAAAATCCGGGTGAATAATTATATCGAGCGCATGTATGCCAGCTATGCCCCGGCACCCTTTCTATCAGTTGTCATCCAGGATTGTATTGCCAACGGCAAGGATTACTACAATGGCGGCCCGCGTTACAACACCAACTATATCCAGTGCTGCGGGATCGGGACTGTCACCGACGGCCTGTCGGCGATTAAAAAACATGTCTTTGAGGAAAAGACCCTGTCCATGGATCAGCTGCTGGGTGCGCTTGACAGTGATTTTAAGGACCAGGAACCCCTGCGGCTGCGGCTGGCCAATAAAACACCGTTTTTTGGCAATGATGACGATTATGCGGATCGAATTATGCAGCGGGTTTACACCTCCCTGTTTGAATCCATCGATGGCAAGCCCAATACCAAAAACACCGCCTATCATCTGAACATGCTTTCGACCACCTGTCACATCTACTTCGGGAAAAAGCTGGGTGCTTCGGCCAATGGCCGCAGGGCCGGCAAGCCTATCTCCGACGGCACCTCGCCTTCACACGGGGCCGACCGCAATGGCCCGACGGCTGTTATCAAATCGCTGGGTAAGATGGACCAGATCAAATCCGGCGGCACCCTCCTGAATCAGCGATTTTTGCCCGAGGTGCTCGATGGAGAAGACGGGATTGAGAAGTTAGCCCATCTCATCCGTGCTTATTTCAAACTCAACGGACATCATATCCAATTTAATGTTGTTGATTCCCAAACCCTGCGCAAGGCCCAGCGCACGCCCGCTGACTACCGGGACCTGCTGGTCAGGGTCGCCGGCTACAGCGATTATTTCATCGACCTGGACGATTACCACCAGGAAGAAATCATCGCCCGCACTGAGCACGGGGCGTTTTGACACTCAGATGTCATTTTAACCTGTTCAATTTTGGCCAAGATCAAGGAAGGCGCAACTATTAGCCGCCGGCATATCATTAATATTCCGAGGATTAAAAGTTAAGTCTGACGCAGATATTGGCCCAAAGGGGACGCTTTAAAATGACATCTAAAGTTTTGTTGAGATGGGACGATAACTACCAATAACAGTGTGCGGGTTGTCATGCTGTTATCCCAATGCTCTGGGGGCGGTTCTTTATGAATCGCCCCCATCATTGCCTGCTGTCACCTGCCATCTTCTCCGCCTGTTTTTCACTCGAAGCACGCTTAGAATTGTGGAAAAAATTTCCTAATAATTATGGTATAAAATTCCTAGGCTGGATATATCGTGACGGTGATCTGCGTTTCTAAACTCGATAATTTATTGTAATTATTTATTATTTTTAGCATGCCGGCAAATAGGCACGCTTTGTGCTTTCGACCAATGTGACCGCATTCCGTTCGGTCAGGACCCATGCCGTAATTTTCCAACTCGAATACGCCTTTTCGCAAGCGGCATGCAATCAAACCACGGGTCTAACAATACGAAAAATTGAGATTGAACCCCTTTTGGCTTCATGCAATGCGGATTTTAATGAAACCAATATCTACCCCGAGCGATTGTTGTAATCGACATTGGTCTCAAAGCATCTACATCGTTGCCCCTCGATTTGCTTTAATTTATTAGAACCGATGGTATGCAAGCTGAAAGGGGTTCATTTTTAACCGCCTGTTTTTATGCTGTTTTGTACGCAACCCTGGGGAAGGTGTCAGATGGAGTCATACCCTGACCATAGAGACACGATACGGTTTGCTCACGAAGCTTCGATCATGTTCGAGCATTACGCTTCCGGAAGGTATTTTGAAGGCAGGATGTTTAACTACAGCCGAGGCGGCATGTACTTTGAATCAGATTTTGCGCCCAAGGTTGGTGCGGAGATTTTTATCGGGGTGGAAAATTCCCCTTATACCGCCGGCCATGATGTTTACCGCGCGAAAGTGATCTGGAAAAAAGAACTGGCGGACCGGCAGTCATTCTTTCTGTATGGCGTTGGGGT
>Ga0209536_100016326_pt1 | contig 10560 bp, 11 predicted proteins | sample DeeMarSeWOR28_12_FD_187461 | JGI IMG/M metagenome (GOLD analysis project Ga0209536, IMG submission 187461) | Marine sediment microbial communities from White Oak River estuary, North Carolina - WOR-2-8_12 (SPAdes) (version 2) | ecosystem: Environmental > Aquatic > Marine > Intertidal zone >...
AACTAGCAAACGTTTGACGTTCTTCTCGGACATTAAGTCGCCTCGCGGATAAAATAGTGTAGTATCGACTACATTTGGAACCACTTGAAATCGCGCCTTTATACCATCAGCCTCGATGGCTCGTTGTAAGAAACCGCTAACCGGCATCACCAACTCAGCCAACCTGAAGGAAATCCTAGCTTTCCAAATCTTGAACCGACTCAGCAGCTTCCGCGGAAATTCACTCGAGTGTTCTGTCACCACCACTGGGATGCCATAAAGCTTGCCGATTATCACGGCGGGCACAGCAGCCTCATACACGTGAGCGTGAATAATGTCCGGGCGAAACCCACGGCTGACGATGCGCCTGAACGCCTGAACCATACTCCAGATAGAGATGAAGTATGAGACTTTAGGGATCGATGGCTGACGATAACAAATTCGGTAAGTCGGGATCCCTGCAGTTAGGCTTTGATCCATCTCCTTCTCCATCGCCCACCATCCACGAAGTGTCTGGTCTTTGCCAGCCATATGCAACAAGACTAGATCATCGAAAAGACTTACAGCCTTTGCATGTTCACGAACATAATCACCCCCGACTCGGAACTCCTTGGTTGGATACCATGCTGTAATCAACAAAACCTTGAAACGCTTTTCCATTGCTGTTTTCTAAAATGCTCCCCAACCAATACGATATTCGTCAGAAACTCAACGACAACATCCAGCCTTCCTATATCAACTCCATCCGATAAATGGCACAATATGCCGCTTACTTCCGCTTTTTGTAAATAAACCAATCCGACATTGTATCCGACCCTTTGTGAGGGTTAATAATGGTCTCCAGAAGCTCAAAGTCATCTACGCGCTCTTGTATAGTTTTCGTGACTTTCCTGTCCAGTTGATGAGGAGATTTGTAACTCCTGTAGAAATTCGTGGAGTAAATCAACACATATTTGTCCGAGTGGCCAAACAGGGTCTCAATATAGGCAAGAAATACGTCATCTTCGACAAGATGAAACAGAACGTCCACAGATAGTGTGAGATCGGCCCGTCCAATCATGGGATCTGTAAAAGGAGAGGTGTTATCATACCAAAAGAACCGTTTTGTAGGGTCTCCCCTAAATCTCTCCGTGCAGCGTTTTATGATTGTTCTTGAGACATCCAGCCCACAGTATTCCGGAATTCTGAAGTGAGACAGCTGATGTCCATCGCCACACCCAAATTCGATAACACGCTGAATGTTGTTTTCTTCGACAAATGCATTGACGACTTCAGCCTTGTATCTCGCCAGATCTCCATATGAACCGGCACCGGAGGTCCCGCCTTTAGCATATCTCTTTTCCCAGTAGTCGCCGGACTTGAACCGTTTATCACGAATTTTCTGGATGATCCTATTCAGTTGCCCCCGAATCCCTTCTGCAGCGCTAAGCTTCACAAGCCTCTTCATCTCTTTGGGGTAAAAGCCGCTTCATCGGTCCATAAGGCCCGTCCACTCAGTCAGCATGGCATTGAGCCACCCTCTCAGTGGGACTCTCCGATTCAGGCAGACGGCATTCCACAAAATTCCGGCAGATTCCCCGGGATACTCCGTTATGTGCCTTATCCCGATGCGCGTGAGAAGACATGCCGCGTCGTTTGCTACTTCAGCTCTGCCCTGTGGATCCAATTCGTTCTTCTCGACAAAAGTAGCAAAAAGAGCGCAGATCAGATTTGCCACCCTTTCAAGCTCCAACTTCCCTGCCAGTTTTCCGCCTTGACGTGCTAAATGAAGGCTGTGTAAAAGATCATCATCCACTTCAGCTTCAAGGGTTTTTTCAATATTTCGTCGCCTCAAGGCATGGCCTTTTTCTTGTTGCTCCTCTGAATGTCTTACGGACACCATCTGCTGGTGTTTTAGACGCACATAATGGCACTCCGGCAAGTTTGCACATCTCGTTTTTTCACTTAAACGAGACCAGAGGTCATAGTCTTCGGCATAGGCCATTTCGGGTCTGTATGTTCGATCACCATCCGAAACATGCCGTCGGATCATCACAGTAGCATGGGCTATAGGAGGATCCAAAAGGAGAGACCACCGGATCAGGGAGTCACTGATCGGTGTCTTCCAGATTTTCTCTTCCCCGTTCTGTTCGATGTTCTTCATCCACGTCCCAAGCACACCAACCTCAGGGTGTTGGTCCAGGAATTGAACCTGACGTTCGAAGCGCCATGGCAACGAAGTGTCATCAGCATCTTGGCGGGCAATGTACTCTCCCTTGGCAACCTGAAAAGCCTCGTTGAGGGAGGCAATAAGCCCTGAATTGGAATCATTTTTAAAGAGCCGGATTCGCACGTCTTTTTTGGCGAATTTTTCCAGGATCATGGGAGAACTATCCGTCGATCCGTCGTCCACAATAATGAATTCAAAATCATCGAACATCTGACTCAGAATGCTCTCAATCGCCTGACTGAGATACGATTCACCATTAAAGACACTCATGATGACGCTGACTTTTGGCATACTTTCCCTTGTCGGGTCCATGACTTCCGCGAGCCACCCTGCAGCCTATTGTGTTTCGATACCGAAAACCCGATTGAAAAAATGGACCAATGTCCTTTCGGAGATTCTTTCCAAATACCCACCTTTTGTTAAACGAGGTTGTGACATATAATGGTCATAAAGTTTGTCATCCTCGTCAGTTCGGATCACTCTGTTGACGACAGCATCCAGGTCATCGTATCTATAAAAGTTTATGAAACACTCTTCATTGAAGTCCTGTTGCACTTCTGGGTTGCCCCAGTAGATCGGCAAAGTATTGGCAAGCATGGCGTGGAAGATTTTTTCTGTCGTATATCCTCTCCCTTCGGAACTTTCGAAGGTGATCGCAAATTTGTACTGACTGACAAACTTCAAATAGGTTTCCAGGCTCCGAGGCACGACATAGCCGTCCATGTTGTTTAAGACGCTGCCGGCGGAATCAACCTTCCTGTATTGACAAAGCATTTTGAACAATTCGTTTCTCAATGCCACGCCTGGCAGATCCGATCTCGCGTTTGAGTACACAAAACAACAGAACCCTTTCTTCTTTTCCAGAATGCCGTCTGCCCGCCTTGCCCGCTTGAGAGATTGGACTTTTTCCAGGCCATACCGCCTCACGTAATTCGGCAGTCTCAAATGCCTCCTATCGTCGACATAATGATGAGAAATAGCAAAGTCGCAACAATTGAAATCGATAGTCGAAGACAGGTCTTGAGACGGCTGATGAGTGGCGCCCCGTGCACGCCAAAGTACCTGAAACAAACGGCCCATAAGCGTTCTATGCCTTGGCGTTCCTCGATTCTCGGCAGTGTAGAATACCTTCGTGCATTTATTCCATCTCCTGTCCCTGTGAGTGGTACCAAGATCGCTGAAGAACAAAAAATCGGGGGTCTCTGATATCTCGGCACCATAGCGTTTTGTCAAAAATGTGCCGAAAATCGGATCCTGAGTCGGATCGAACTCTTCCCAAAAATCTACGAAATTCACCTTCACCATAGAATGCAGACGGCCCCTTGCACGATATGATCTGAAAGCTCAGCACGGTCACACGGCCGTAGCGTCATATGCCTGCCCGACAAAACTTGAAAGATCTGCCGTTTCATGCCAAGAGTTGGCGTTTCGTAGTCCTCTTTGCAGCTTGCATCTGTGGGCAATCCGCGAAGGTTAGCCGCGGGACAGGTGTCGCCGGCGTGCCATTTCCTTCAGTGCCAGCCTACTGGCACGAAGGACAGCAACGTAGAGACGAAAGGAACAAAGCAGTGCAGGGCACATCTTTACAGCTTCCAAGATCGATTCAAGTCTTTCTTTGTACCTCAAATTTTCAAACGACGAAACAGCCAGCCAATGGTTGGAACTCCATAGCTGATAGGAGAGTTCTAAACGCGTTTCCGCAACATGTTTTAAGTATACCCTGTCCGCCTCCCTGAAACCCGGCAGCCGATAATGGTCAAACTTTGTCCCTCCGTGCATCCGATATGCAGTAAGATAGGACCGTGTGACAACGGGTGCGTATTTGCGGCTAAACCTCAGGAGAAGTTCCGAATCCATGCAGTACTCCAGGGATTCATCGATCATCCCTAACTCTTCGAATAGAGCACGATGAAAAAAGGTGGCCACTTGCGCTATATTGCATTTGCGGGTAGCAAACTCATCCCAAGATGAAAAATTACTCCTCACTTCTCCTATCGAATGACCCTGCGCATCAATGAGCCTGGCCTGACCGCATAGCAATCTACACGCTGGCTCCCCTAAAAATACCTTTGTCACAGTGCCAAGGGCAGAAGGAAGCAGGACATCATCAGAGTTGATCCAATGCAAAATGTCTCCGGTCGCGCGAGCGATGCCCTTATTAATCGCATGACTCTGTCCTCGATCCGGCTCGCTTACCCAGAAGGCGAGCCACCTCGAATACCGGTCAATAACGTCCACGCTTCCGTCGGTGCTGCCCCCGTCAATAATGATGAACTCCAAATTTGGATAATTTTGAAGCAATACAGAACGAATCGTCTCTTCTATGAATTGAACCTGATTGAACGACGGCATCACGACGCTGACTTTGGGCACAGACGAGCCACCCGGGAAGGGTGCTAACTCGGGAGGACTTTCTTCTCTCCACGGCCAGCCAGTCTTCTTCAGCGAGGGCGATGGAAGTTCGGCAAGAGTGGGACAACGCACGAGAGCCTACCGCTTACCTTGCCATTCTAAGAAGTTCGAATTCAAATTGCCCGCGCAACCTGCAATACGTTCCATGTTGTTTTCTGCGGCTTGTCATCGAATTCTGGAAACGCGCCCAGGCATACGGGTTCGAAGCCCGACATTTCAAGAAAGAATGCCAATTCTTGAGGAAAGAAATATCGCATCACATGGTCCTCCGCGCTTTTGGAGACAAGGTGGTTCTCCAGTAATTTCCACACCTGGAAGTGAACCGTACAGACGTGTCTCCGAGTGTCGAGTTCAGCTGAAGTGAACCTCAGGGCCTTGCCCTGTGACGTTGATATTTCTTTGATTCTAGGTGATACACCTTGATGGAGAACGGCCGGGCCGTACCAAACATCAAAGATCAGAAGTCCTTTTTCAGCCAAGTGGCGACGTGCTGTCTTTAAGGTTGAAAGGACGTCGCCGTTATTCAACTGGTAGCCCAAGACGGCGAACATCATGATGGCAGCGTCAAACCGCCTTCTGAGGTTCACCGTGCGGATATCCCCTTCCATGATGTCCAAGAATCCACTTCCTTCAGACCCGGCAGCCTTTTCTCGCGCCTGGACCAGCATATCCTTGGAGCGGTCCACACCGACCACTTCGAATCCACGCTTCGCCAGCGGAATGGCATGGCTACCTGTGCCACAACCCAAGTCCAAGATGCTCTTCACTGGCCCCATAGCATAGGACAGAAAGAGCTTTTCAAGGAGATCACATTCCCCATCATAATCCTTGTCACCATAGAGACTATCGTAAACAGTGGCGTAGACTTGGCCAAAGACCTTTGTCATAAATCCACCCCAAGATACCAGCTTCGGTGTTTCTGCTCATTCCTCGCCATAGCCGAAATCTTCCATAACAGTGCCAACCACATCTCGAAATGCTTTCATATGGGCTGGCCAAAAATGCTGCCGCCAAGTCCCAATCTGTCCTTTTCTAAAGGTTCTCGCTTTAGTCCAGAAGAGATTGCCACACAACGCAAGGAGCTTTTGTCTTGACAGTCCCAACCCTAGGTATTTCGAAATCTTGGTTACAGTCTCCATCTGGGCTTGGTCGGTGCCTCCACCTCTTTCACCAACCAGGTCTTCAAACTTCACTACAAGCCCTACTCCATCCTTCACCCAACCAAGATAGTGGCGGTAGTGAAAACCTATATCTGGAGATGGCGGATCGCCACCAAGTTGAGAGGAACTCATCCCAACAATAGATGCCATTAGCCGCTCTTCTTCACTCATCTCCGCATAGTAGCAGTGAAGCCTGTGATCTGGTCGTCCTGCAATATGGAAGGCGTCAGACACGCAGACGTCACGGGGGTCCCTGACTATGGTGATGGTTTTTAGCTGATTCTCATTGATAATTCGTAAGATCTCCTGGTAAAAGTACATATGACTTCTGGCAAAGCATCCCGGCCAGATTTGAGACAGGCTATCGCTTGCCTGTTGGATGTATTTCCGTGCAATGGCCCCCATCCCTTCGTTGGGACCAATATCTAAGGATTTTCCAACTTCACGAAAATGAAGGAGTTCCAACAACCTGGTCAGCAAGTGGGTCCCTGCCTTTGGCATGCTGTTGGCCAAGACACGAGGGTAGTGGTGGTGCGTAGCCAAATGCACCAACGCTGATATCCTGGTGCAGACATTAGCCAAAGAGAGCTGTGCCAAAGTTCCCTTCCCGGTCCCGATAACCGCTCAAGACGCCAATACCCCTTGGACAGCCTTTACAACCTGTTCCAGCTGAACCTCAGTGAGCGCCATCCCAGAGGGCAGATATAGTCCTTGACGGGCAAGCCGCTCTGCGACTGGATACACTTCAGAACGAAACAGGCCGTCTCGGCGAAAAACTGGCTGTTCATGAATTCCCAGGAAGAATGGACGGGTTTGTACACCCTGTTTTGCCAGACGCTGAGCAAAAGTTGCAGCATTCATTCCCGTTTCTTCCGAGATCACCACACCATACATCCAGTAAACGTTTTGCGCCCAGGATTTCTCCGCTGGGAGCTGCAACGTGGACAGGCCCTGAAGTCGCTTTGTGTATGCCTCACCCATCCATCTTTTTCTTGCAACAAGTTCATCGATACGCTCTACCTGTGCCACACCAAGAGCCGCCTGCAGATTGGTTATTCGGAAGTTATATCCCAGCTCGTTATGAAGAAATCGCTGGCCAGTCTCGAAGCAAAGGTTGCGCAAGGAGCGAACCTTGTCAGCCAAACTAGGCGTGTCTGTGAGCACCATCCCTCCCTCGCCCGTTGTAATTACCTTGTTGGCGTAGAAACTAAAGCAGCTCATGGTGCCAAAGCTCCCGCAACGCTGCCAGGTCTTCTCAGCAGTATAGCGGCCTGACAGGTAATTCGCACCATGGGCCTCTGCTGCATCCTCGATGACTGCCAGCCCGTGCTGTTCAGCCAGATCCAGAATAGGATCCATGTCAACTGGATGGCCGTAAATATGCACAGCCATGATGGCCTTTGTCCGTGGTGTAATCCTGTCGGCAATCCGGTCCACGTTCATGGTCCAAGTCTCTGGATCGCTATCCACCAACACAGGTACACCACCGGCATAAACGACTGCCAGAGCGCAGGAAATGATGGTGAACGTGGGCATAATGACCTCGTCTCCCGGCTCCAGACTCAGAGCCGCCACGGCCGCCTGCAGAGCAGCCGTGCCGTTGCAGACAGCGATTCCGTGCTTGCGCCCACAATATTCGGCCCATCCCTGCTCAAAGGCTTCTATGAACCGTCCGGCAGAAGAGATCCAACCTGTGCGGACGCATTCGCTGACATACTCCAAATCCCTTTGCCCAAGGAGTGGCTCATTGATGGGGATCATGGCTAGAATTTTTCCTTCTCGTCTTCTCCTGTATACGGGCCCTGCTTGATCTCGAGAAAGACGGTGTCTTCAAGCATGCGGAATCCGTGTCCCCCTCCTACCATGAGCATGACATCTCCCGGGCGAAGTTCCCGTGTGGCTACCAGTTCTCCGCCTTCACTGTAAATATCAATTTCGCACCGGCCTCGCTGCACAAAGAGCACCTCGGAAGTACCGACCAGATTTCTTACCAGCGGACGATGCACATGACGCTCAATTTCACCGCTAGCCGGATAGACAATATAGCCAACCTGTTGCTTGTAGTCAGGTGGTGTCAAGAACGTGGTCTCCTCCGGCAAAAAATCGGCCCGAATAATATAGGCAAGGCAGGCGTCACCAGAAAAAATGCGTTCTACCATCTCGGCGGTCTCTTCCTTTACCTCTCGAGCACCTGCGTGTTCGTTCATTTCATAATCTCCAATAGTCTGGCCGAAAGTGTCGGCCAGTGAACATCGAAGTCAAGTCTTTCGCGGAACAGCCGTTGTGCTTCCGCCCGGTGGTGATTCTCATTTGAACGTACCCGAATCAAAGCATCGGGCAACTCATCAAAGGAATCAATGTTTTCCCCAAAGTTGTAAGACTCTAGTAGCCCTTGATAGGTTTGGTCGGCGACCGAAATGACTGGGATGCCATACTTCATGTAAAACGAAAACTTACCTGAAGCCAATCCGATATGTCCAATGTTTTTTTGTAGATACCGTGACGGAGGTGTGGTCTTGTACATCACGAGACCCATGTCCGCAGAACCTACGAGTTGTTCGTATTCGTCTGCAGGCAATGGCTCGGTTGACAGGATAATGTCTGGCAGATCAGCCGCCTTAATCTCACGAACATAACGGCTCGTATCGTTCAGCCTGTCTCTTGAGTGAATGACCAGAACGAACCCCTCAGGCCAAGCGTCGAGGCTCTTTAACAGTTCGTCGGCATACGTCCAGTCGGCAAAAGTGCCTGCCTGTAAAACAATAGTCTGCTCTTCCGAAAGATGAAAACGATCTCGCAGATAATTGCTTCTCTTCACTTGCCTTGATCCTGAAGGAGAAACCGGCAGATATGCGAACTTGTCAAGCACAAGGCCGTTCTCCTCGGCCAACAGTCGACCCCGATGAGAGTCCTGAACAACCACTAAATCAGCCATCTGGGTTGCCTTGACCTCTTGCTCCTTTTCTTCAATCTCGCTGTCAACGATCAGTTCGTCCCGGAAGAACATCTCAAATGAGAGATAGGCCAGAGGCACGTTGTAGCGTTTGGCATACTTCGAGCCCCTTATGACGCCCAGACTGTCAATGCCAAGGATCAAATCGTAAGCGCCAGCAGCAAACCTTTGTTCTATTCCCAAACGCTCTAAGTCCAGTCTTTCTGACCAACGCCGCAATGTCGCGCGAAGGTCGCCACACCAAAATGATAAGCCCTCGGGAAATCTGTAACCGGAGATGTTGCCCTCCAATGACCTAAGAGACGACGTATCATGTATCATTACATCTACACGGGCCCCACGGCGAGTCAGTGCCTTTAACAAGCAAACCAAGCTCGGATTCGTCACCAAGTCCGGATAAGGCTCAAATAGAGCGATGCGCCGCCTATTGAACGAATTGTCAGCCTCCCGAGTCAACCTGTTTACCTCTTTGAAGACTCGCCCGACGATGCCTTATCCTCACTTCACCAATGACTGGACACACCAATCTCGAACGACACAGCAAAACCCCCATAGACCACCGTCTGATCCTCATCTCCTCTTTCAAAATGAAGGATAGGGATTTGAAGCCTGTTTACTTTCATCTTGACTTGATGAATATTATACAGGCAATTGCCCGGGCCGCTGCCGCGCCATCCGCCTGATCAGGAAAAGTCCCCGGTCTTTCATCGGGAGGCAACATGACCCAATTGACGTACTCTGCACCTTCACACGCCTCGGCTGTCGACAGATTCCAACCGTTAGCAGAATAGGAGAAATAGGTCTTCTCAACCCGACCCGGACCAAGCCTGGCGATGGTTTCTTTCACAAGCTGCCCATCAAACTGTTGAAATGTACCAAAGTTGAAGTGCTTGCCATAAGGGACCGTAATAAAGAGCTCTCCCATTGGTTTCAATATCCGCCGCATTTCGGATATTGCCAAGAGGAAATCATCTTGTCGGTGCCCTTCATCCCTTTCTGAATAAGTAAATAGCCTATTGTCTAAGCCCACATGCTCCAGGGTTGACAGGCAGGCGATGGCATCTAAATAGTCATCGCGCAGGGGGATATCCCGCAGGTCGTCGTAAATATAAGAGATTCCGTTCCTCCAGAAACAATCCTTTTCTGGGGCAAGGGTTAACACATACAGCTTCTTGTTGGAAAGAATGGGATGGCTGAGAATAGAATTATAATTCAAGGCAGACCCGGCGTCCAAGAGATGTTCACGAGTCGGTGGCAGTTTAGACAACAACCAAGGGTATTCTATACATCGTTCGTCAAAGCCTACGCCAAATCCTTGAGGCAACTCACGATTCTCTCGAAATAGATCCATGAGTGCCTGGTCGCCCAACGTTTGCCTTATGAATCGCTCCCTGGCCTGTCGATATCCGAGACTCCATGGAATTCTTCCTCTTTTCTTGTATTCTAACTCAACGTCAACTTCCGTTCTGTGATCCGGAAACGCCTGGATGACCCGGTTGACGTGGTAGTCAATCTTTCTTAAGGCCGAAAGAACAATTTTGCTCATGGGCGAAAATCCCACATGTCTAAGGCCTGTTGGACCAGCGGGTCAGTCAACATCCACCAGAGGTATACAAGCTTCGACCACCCGAGACTAGCCTGGAACTGCAGATCAATTGCCTCTCGATCCCGCCGCTGGCGTACCAGGTAAGCTCTGAGCCAGTTGCGCCAATAGTATCCAATCACGTGAATGGCCTCCTTGGCGATGGCGAGTACGCCCCTCCTTCTATGCCGCCAACGTCTATACATTTCCGTGGCCCCCAAATGCCATGCCCACTTCCGGATATAGGCCACTGACATCCGGGAAG
>Ga0209536_100016328_pt1 | contig 10559 bp, 6 predicted proteins | sample DeeMarSeWOR28_12_FD_187461 | JGI IMG/M metagenome (GOLD analysis project Ga0209536, IMG submission 187461) | Marine sediment microbial communities from White Oak River estuary, North Carolina - WOR-2-8_12 (SPAdes) (version 2) | ecosystem: Environmental > Aquatic > Marine > Intertidal zone >...
CCCTGGCTATGAGCGATTATCTGACTCGTGGAGCGGCAGTCGTCTGTGCCGAGTACGGGCAGGCTCCCGTCTCGTTCACCGTAAAGGACCACTCATGCAAGCCGATCCACGTCCAGTTGGCTCGACTTGTCGTTTTTCCAAAAGAGCAGAGAGAGGAAACAGTAAATGATTGAAATCAAGAATCTCGCTAAGTATTACGGCGATCTAGCCGCAGTTGACGACCTCAGTCTGACGATACGGGAAGGTGACATATTCGGCTTCATCGGTCCCAACGGCGCCGGCAAGACTACCACAATGCGCATACTGGTGACTCTGCTCGAACCTACGTCCGGGCGGGCTTCTATCCATAATCTGGACGTCAGTAAGAGCGGAAAGAAAGTGCGCCGGCTGGTCGGGTATATGCCCGATTTCATGGGCGTCTACGACGACCTGAAAGTGTTCGAGTACCTGGAGTTTTTCGCCGCTGCCTTCGGAATAGAACGAAAAAAGCGCAAATCCATTGTCGAAGGCGTCCTCGAACTGACCGACCTGCAATCCAAACAGCGCACCGCCGTTGACAGTCTGTCACGCGGCATGCAGCAGCGGCTCGGCCTGGCGCGCGTTCTCATCCACGACCCCAAAGTCCTCATACTGGACGAACCGGCCAGCGGTCTTGATCCGCGTGCTCGAATCGAAATACGAGAGCTTCTGCGTGAGTTGAAGCGCATGGGCAAAACGATCATGATCTCCAGCCATATCCTGAGCGAACTCGAGGAGATTTGCGATCACATCGGCATCATCGAGCACGGAAAGCTGGTCTTCAGCGGCACGATGGAGGAAATTCGCCCGCATCTGGGGATTCGCGGCAAAGTCAGGGTGAAAGTGGCCGAAAACCAGGACAAGGCGGTCGAACTTCTCTCCGCTCTGCCCGAGGTCAGTCAGGTCCAGGCCGTCGGTGACAAATTGGCGGTGACTTTCCACGAGGGCAGCGATGGAGACGGCGTCATCGCCCGGACTCTGGTCAAGGCGGATATGGACGTCATCTCCATCGAACCCGAGCAGTTGAAACTCGACGATGCGTTCCTGCAACTGACCAAGGGCATCGTTCACTAAGCTTCCCTGCGATGTGCCAGACGTTGGATAAGACGTGACATTTTCTAACTGTGTTCTTGAACTGATATGACTACAACTTCAGCAAAACCTGCTTCACATTCCCTGAGTCCTTTGAGACTCACGGGACCTCTGTTCGACAAAGAGCTGCGCGTCTCCAGCCGGCGGCGAAGGAATTATGCTCTCCGGTTCGTGTATGTCATCCTGTTGACCTTCTTCGTGGCGATATTCTGGCTCGGCGTGGTCGAATCCGAGTATTCTCCGGTCTTCCAGAAATCACGTATGGCGCTGGCCGGCAAGACAATCATCACTACGATAGTCTGGTTCCAGTTCATCACGACCCAGTTGCTTGCCGTCGTCATGCTTAGCACCTCAATCAGCGATGAAGTCCACCACCGCACTCTGGGCCTGCTGATGACGACTCCGATAACCAGCCTTCAGGTCGTGATGGGCAAGCTCTTCAGCAAGCTCCTCCAGATAATCCTGTTGCTTGCAATTAGTCTGCCGCTGCTGGCTGTGGTCCGTGTCTTCGGCGGCGTGCCAGCAACCTATCTTCTGTCCAGCCTGTGCATGACATTGACGGCCTTTCTCTTTGCCGGCTCGGTCAGTTTGTTCTTCTCTATTAACAACCGGCGTGCATATGTTGTTATCATAAAGGCCGCTGTAACTCTCGGATTTCTGTTTGGTTTTCTTCCTGTTACCATAGGCGCCGCCTTCGGTGCCGCGGCTATTGGCGGCTCCGGCCCTCCGAATACCTCCGCCTGGCAAATTGTGCTTTTCCTGCACACGAATCCTTTTGCCGCAATGTCCTTGAACACGGCAATGATGATGTCGCCTATCATGCCGGCGGCGATGCCCACATTCTATTGGCCCGTGCACTGCGTGCTTATGTTGGTCGCTTCAACGTTGCTAACGGCGGTTTCCGTGGGAATCGTGCGCAGGGTGGCACTGCGCCAAGCCACTGGGCAGCTCGATCTTCTACCGAAACGGCGTGGCGTCAAGAAGCGCAAGAATAAATCGGCCCGGCAGCCGGGCAAATCACAGGAGCGGTTCGGCATCGTAAGACGGGTGAAGGGCTCGCCGGTCCTCTGGAAGGAGACTCGCGCGCCAATGATCCGAGGCATCGACAGCAGAAACAGTTTCATCGGGCTCGTAATAACCATCATTGCTCTGTTCATGACATACGCCGTCTGCAAGAAGTCAAACTGCCTGAATGAGAGTTTTGTTCACACTACGTACGTGCTGATGTTCGTGTTTATAGGCTCGATCTTCACTATGGTGCTCTCGGCGACCAGCATCACATCCGAGAGAGAGTCAAGCGCCTGGCCTATTATGCTTGCCACTTCGATGGACGACTGGCACATCCTGCTCGGCAAGGCCGGCGGCGTATTCCGCCGGTGCCTTCCCGTTTGGCTTTTGCTTGCCGGCCACGTCCTGCTGTTCGTGTGCATCAGGTACATCCACCCGATTGCCATATTCCATCTGTTGATATTTGTTGCCGGTCTGGTGTCTTTCCTCACGGGCGTCGGCCTCTATTTCAGCGCGCGCTTCAAGCGGACCACGTCGGCGGTTGTCGCCAGCTTCGGCCTGGCAATAGCGATCTGGATTGTCCTGCCGGCAGTGCTTAGCCTGATACCGGAGTTTACTCGCGACAGCGATCAGCGCGAGAAATTTGCGGTGTACCTCTCGGCGAATCCCGCCGTGCAGAGCACGGTTGTCACCACGGCAGCCGGCGGCGATCGCGCGGCACGTTTGAAGCTGTCGAAATTACGGTATCAGTGGCCGAATCGCCCCGGCTGGTCAAGAGTGGGCGGTGCCACACGTGCTCTTTTGACCTACATGGTTATTTATATGTCGATTGGGATGTTCTCCGCCTGGCGCGCCAAGTGCCGATTCCGACGCAGTGTATTTTGAGCGGATATCAAGTGGGCACAACATCGGCCATAACTGAATCAGTCTGGTCGCTTGTGAGTTTCTCATGGCTGACCGGCCCGATCTTTGACAAGGAGCTGCGCGTCTCCAGCAGGCGGCAAAGGAACTATGTTCTCCGCTCGGCTTACGTGGTTCTGCTGGCCGTTTTTGTCGCCGTGGTGTGGGCTGAACAAGTAGCCCATCTCAAATCGACCGTTTTCAGCTCGTCGCGCCTGTACTGGGCCTCCCGAATGTCGGAAGCCGGCAAGAGAATTGTGATGACTATCGTCTGGTTTCAGTTCTGCGCCACTCAGTTTCTTGCCATAGTCATGCTGAGCACGTCTATAAACGACGAGGTCTACAGGGGAACGCTCAACACTTTGATGACCACTCCGATTACCAGCTTCCAGATCGTAATGGGAAAACTGCTCAGCAAGCTCTTCCAGTTGATCCTCCTGGTGGCGATAAGCCTGCCGCTTCTGGCAATAGTCCGTATCTTCGGCGGCGTCCCTTGGGATTACGTTGTCTCCAGTCTCTGCATAACACTGACCGCTGTCCTTTTTGCCGGCTCGGTGAGTCTGTTTTTCTCCATCTTTAGCCGAAGGGCTTATGTTGTCATTATCCTGACTATCCTGGTTCTGGGAATTCTGTTTTGGTTGATCTCCTCTGTAGCAGTGGAGATGTTTGACCCATGGGGCAGGCAGGCAAGCACAATCCCGTTGTATCCGAATCCGTATATGTTGTTAGGCGTCAATACTGAAGTGATGATAAGTCCGAGAGTGGCTGGCAGGGCGAGTGTTCCGTTATTGGCTCATTGCGGCATAATGCTGGCTGCTTCGGCGGGTGTTCTGTTTGTCTGCGCCCGGCTGGTCCGTAAGGTTGCCCTTGCCCAGGCTGTTGCTGGCGCCGGGGTCTTTAGCAGTTTGTGGCGTGCGTTCCCCCGTAAATCTGTCAAAAACCCCGCCAAAGCGACATCTGCCGCGCGCATCCGACGCGTCACGGGGCCTCCGGTCATGTGGAGGGAATTGATATCGCGAAGGTCCAGTGGAGAGAAGATCTTCACCAGGACGATTATCGGCACCCAACTGGCAATGATCGTGGCGATGTATCTTTTTCCCTATATAGCGGGCGCCGCCGGCATGGAGGAGGCCCATGCGGCGTATGTTGGGATCTTCATGGGCCTCGGAGCGTTGTCGGTCACCGTTTTTCCTGCGACTTGCATTGCCTCCGAAAAAGAGGCTCGGTCATGGCCGCTTCTGTTGACGACAACTGTCAGCGACTGGGAGATATTGTCCGGCAAGTTCGTCGGAGTGCTGCGGCGCAGTCTTCCGATCTGGCTGATCCTGATCGTATATCTCGTACCATATTGGGGGGTAGTGGCCTTTGGCGTTCTTGAAGTTGGCGCTTTGGTGATCGGAACAACTGTGTTTCTCTGCGGCACAGGTCTATATGTCAGTTCACGTTTGAGGAGAACCAGTGCTGCGGTAGCGGCAAATTTTGTCCTCGCCACTCTGGTTTGGGTTGTTCTGCCGGCACTGCTGGTCCTTTTCGCACAGGCCTTTCGACCTGTCTTCAGGCAATCGTTAATGGATCGCTGTTGGGAGACAATTCCGTTGGTGCGGGCCATGGAAGCGATGTCCGTGAACAGGCATTACGAGCCTCCCGAGTCAAGTGTCTATGTTCTGGGCTACATTCTCCTGGGGATTGTCTTTGCCTGGCTGGCCAAACGCCAATTCAGACGCAACGTTTTCCACCATGTGATCTAGGTACTTATGACTTCCTTCCTGTCAAATCTCCTTGCGTATCTAGGTGGTCTTTCGTGGCTGACAGGGCCGATTTTCGATAAGGAGTTGCGTGTTTCGAGCCGCAGAAGGAGAAACTATGTTCTGCGTTTCACCTACCTGGCCCTGCTAACGGTTTTCGTGGCATACGCCTGGAGGATGAAGGCTGTCTCGGGCGGTCCCGGTTCGGCGGTGTATCAACTGTCGCGCATGCCGGAAGTCGCCAAACATATCGTCACTACCGTGATCTGGTTTCAGTTCATCAGCATCCAAATCATTGCGGCAGTCATGATGAGTTCGGCAATCAACGAGGAGATACAGAGGCGAACGCTTGGTGTGCTCATGACGACCCCGGTCGGCGGCCTTCAGATTGTCATGGGAAAGCTGCTCAGCAAATTGCTGCAACTGATTCTGCTGCTGGCTGCAAGCATGCCGCTTCTGGCGATAGTCCGCGTGTTCGGCGGTGTGCCCTGGGATTACGTCACATCGAGTCTCTGCGTTACGCTGACCGCGGCGGTTTTTGCCGGCGCCGTAAGTCTGGCCTTTTCAACGTACACCAAGCAGGCCCAGCAGGTCATGGCGCGGACCTTATTGGTCTGCTTCATACTATATGCGGTGCCCTCTATTGTGGTGCAGCTATTCGGAGTCTGGCATGGCGTAACGGTCGTGTCCTATGCGGCCCTTGCCTATGCCAATCCTTTCATAGTCATGATTTCGGCCACCGTAAACATGCTCTCTGCCGCGCCGGGGATATTGGCGGCAGACTGGGTGTCGCATTGTGCGATCATGGCGGGTCTTTCGGTGTTGTTGATCATTCTCACAACGATCAGCGTTCGCAAGGCAGGCCTGCGCCAGGCGACAGGACAACCCGGCATCTTCTCGACCCGCAAGGACCGGCGAGCAGCCAGAGCCAACCGACGGACCGGGCGAGGCATTGAAGTCAGGTCTGGGCGGGTCATACCCGTGCATGGACCGCCGATAGTCTGGAAGGATATGAGGACCTTCTTTACTCGAAGCAGTCGTCTGATGCCACTTCTCAGCGCTTCTCTGTCAGGCTGCGTCCTGGTCGCAGCCTATGCATACTGCGCGTACAAGGGCTGGTTGTCCCACAAGGAAGCGCATACGGCATTCATAGCCGCCTATTTGTTCCTGGGCTTACTTCGGGCCGCAACGTCGGCAGCAACCAGCGTAACCTCTGAGAGAGAGGCCCGGACGTGGCCGGCGCTACTGAGCACCGCGCTGACCGACAAGGAGATTGTGTTCGGCAAGATCATCGGCTCGGCTCTGCAGGGCTGGCCAAGCTGGCTCCTGCTTGCAGCTCACGTTCTTGTGTTCACTTTCACAGGCCACATAAGCGTTGTGGCCGTCGTCCCGTTAGCGGCATTGGCCGTGAGCGGTGCGCTGCTCGTTTCGGCTATCGGGGTCCTCTTCAGCTCGTTGTTCAAGCGAAGCTCAGTAGCGGCTTCTGTGAATCTGATCGTAATAGTTGTCTTCAATTTTCCGCTGTGCTGTCCCGTGCCGACCTTCCTGGTCAATCCCATCTTCGTCTCAATATGGATACAGGCCGTCACCGGCGGATGGGGAGAAGATTTTCCGTTTCTTAGGATGCGACTCGGCGGGTTCGAGACGTTCATGGCTTCGGGGCTTGCGTTGATTGTTCTCCTGGGGCTATATTTGCTTCTCGCTTTTGGCGCGTCCGCATTGGCGATCAGGAAGGTGCGCCGAAGAGTCTTTTAAGGTTGCCGCATTTCATTATGGCCGTTGCGTTGTCAAACTTGTTCGGGTGTTCACTCGGCCTCTTACGGCTGACCGGACCTATTTTCGACAAGGAGCTGCGCGTATCGAGCCGGCGGCCGAGAAACTATATCCTCCGGTTTGCCTACCTGGCCTTCCTCACTACCTTTCTCGTACTTGTCTGGCTTCAGGCGGTTGACTACGGATCGTCGGGTTTGTATATGATTTCCCGAATGGCCCGTGCCGGCAAGACCATAATAGCAGGTGCCGTCTGGTTCCAATTCTGCATCACGCAGATCGTCGCCGTGGTGATGCTGAGCAGTTCTATCAGCGAGGAAATCTACAACCGTACGCTTGGCTTGCTGATGACCACGCCGATCAGCAGTTTTCAGATCGTAATGGGAAAGCTCCTCAGCAAACTCCTGCAGTTGATTCTGCTGCTCGCGATCAGCCTGCCGTTGTTGTCTATCGTTCGCGTGTTCGGTGGCGTGCCCTGGGATTACGTCGTCTCCAGCCTCTGCATAACTCTTGCAAGCACAGTTTTTGTTGGCTCGGTGAGCTTGTTTTTTTCCATTTTCACTCGAAGGGCCTACGTCAGTATAATCCTGACGTGCCTCGCGCTTGGCACGCTGTTCCTGGGGATACCTTATCTGGTGGCAATAGTCTATAACGCCTGCACCAGCGACTGGCCGGGACCGGTGCTCACCAGGACTCTCTTCTATGACAATCCCTTCATGGTCCTGTTTTCCAACACCAAGATCATGATGTTCCCCGGCTTTGGCGGCGGGCTGCCTGTCTTCTATTGGCCGCTGCACTGCGGGATTCTATTGGGTGGCTCGATTCTCGTACTGGGCGCATCGGTGCTAATGGTTCGCAGGGTGGCTCTGAGCCAGGCGGCCGGAGAGCAGGCTCTTTCTTTCCGCCGGCGCCGTTCCGCCAAAGGCGTTGCGTTGGTCAAGTCCGGCCGGACACACAGGTCGAGTGAGATTGTGCGTGTTGCCGGTCGGCCTGTCATCTGGAAGGAACTAAGATCGCCCCTGCTGGGGCGGCGCAGGACACTGAGGCTCAGTGCGATCCTTGTCGGTCTGATCGGCCTGCTCATTTCCTATCTTGCCCTTGGCCCGGACTTGGCTGACCAGGACGTTCACATGGTTTACGCCGTTATCTTCCTGGGGCTCGGCCTGCTATTCAGTATCGTTCTTCCCGCTACGAGCATCACCTCCGAGAAGGAGGCCCGGTCGTGGCCGCTATTGTTGGCTACAACACTCAACGAGAACGATATTCTTTACGGCAAGTTCGTCGGTACCGTGCGTCGCTGCCTCCCGGGTTGGTGTTTGCTTCTGGGACACGTCGGTCTGTTTGGCCTTACCACACTCATACACCCGATAGCCATTGTTCAGATAGGTATTCTGGTGACATGGGTCGTGACGTTTCTCTCGGGCACAGGGCTTTATTTCAGCTCTGTCTACAAGCATACGACAATGGCAGTCATGATGAATTTTGCCCTTGCGGCTTTCATCTGGGCGATCTTACCGCTGTTCATTTTCATCTTTCTCAGCGCCGTGAACGCATCCGACGACCTTGGAGAGGCTTACATGGACACAAATCCGTTCATTCATGCTTTGGCTATCATGGATGCTACAGCGGGAGAGAGGGATGAACCGGACTATGAGTGGCCCGGGATTGGCGACATGGAATGCGCAGAATCAACAGCCTGGACGTTGATTTGTGCAGGAGCCTATGGTTCGTTGGGTTTTCTATTTGCATGTGGCGCCAAACGCCGATTGCGACGGGACATTTTCTAAGGGGCAATGTGTATGGCCGCAGTCGCCGCTATTGTGAGTTTTTCGCGTCATGTCTTCAGCCTTTCATGGCTGACCGGGCCGATTTTCGACAAGGAGCTGCGCGTTTCCAGCAGGCGGCGCAGGAACTACGCGCTTCGCTTCGCATACTTGTCCTTCCTGACTTTCTTGCTGGCCATGTTCTGGACGCGAGTGCGCCGACAAGGCGGCTCAGGGCTGTTTCTCGTGTCCCGAATGGCCGACACCGGAAAAATGGTGATCGCATACACGGTCTGGTTTCAGTTCTGCGTCACTCAGATTATCGCCGTGGTTATGCTCAGCGCCTCGATCAGCAATGAGATCTACAACCGAACGCTTGGCCTGTTGATGACCACGCCCATCACCGGCTTTCAGATCGTCATGGGCAAGCTCTTCAGCAAATTGCTCCAGTTGCTGCTGCTGCTTGCGATCAGCCTGCCCCTGCTGGCAGTCGTCCGGGTATTTGGCGGCGTGCCATGGGGATACGTTGTTTCCAGTCTTTGCATTACCCTCACTACGGTCATTTTTGTGGGTTCACTCAGCCTGTTCTTCTCGATATTCACACGGAGATCATACGTTGTGATCATTATCACTTTTCTGATGCTGGGTTTCCTCTTTGCGCTGATACCTCTCGGCATATATGCTGTTTGGGATGTCGCGGCCGGAGGCACGGCTGCGGGCGAAAAGAGCCTGATGGTCGGGCTTTTTGTGCCGAACCCGTACTGCAACATGTTCCTGAGCACAGTGGCGATGTCAACTCCGCGCGCAGTCGCCGGTATGCCGGCTTTCTTTTGGCCTCTCCATTGCGGCATAATGCTGGCCGCCTCGTTCTTTGTCCTGTTTCTGGCCGTGATCACTGTCCGTCGCGTGGCGCTGCGTCAGGCGACCGGCCAATTGGGGGCGCCTTCGCGTCGCCGCCGATCCGGCAGGAGTGCCGCTGAATCCTCGAGTGGCCCGAAGAAGATTGCCGCTGCCACGATCAGACGCGTCACCGGTCCGGCTGTTCTCTGGAAGGAGATGCGGTTGCCGTTGGTGGGACGGCGAAAACGTTCGACCTATCTTGCCGTGGGCGCGGTCCTGGCAATTGTTCTTGCATCCTATTACATCTGCCACATGCAACACGTCCTGTATGATGCCGAGATTCACATCGTCTACGCGATTGCATATCTGGGGTTGGGAACACTGTTCACCGTTGTCATTCCCTGCACATGCATCACGGCAGAGAAGGAGGCTCGCTCCTGGCCTCTGCTGCTGGTGACCACGCTGGAAGACAGAGACATACTTCTCGGCAAGATCACCGGCACTCTGAGGCGATGTCTTCCCGTTTGGAGCTTGCTGCTGGGCCATATGGTTGTGTTCAGCCTGGCGGGCAAGATTCACCCGCTGGCCATTTTCCAGATAAGCATCCTCGTGTTCTGGCTCGTACTATTTCTTTCGTGCAGCGGCCTATACTTCAGTTCTCGTTGCAGGAGCACCACCGCCGCAGTAATCATGAACTTCGTTTTGGCACTTGCTATCTGGGTTGTCGTTCCGCTGCTGCTGTTTCTGGCAACGAGTATTACCCGTGATGCGGATATCGCCGAGGCATATATGGACACGAATCCCCTCATGCACGCCGGCGTGATATTGGATGCCACGGCCGGCAAGAGCACACCAGGCGGCTATCACTGGGTGGGATCCGGCAGTGACGGTGTTTTCGCCGCGACGGTCTGGATGTTGACTTGTGCGGGGGGATATGTTTTGCTTGGTGCGATTCTGGCCTGGCGCGGACAAAGGCGATTCAGGCGAAATATCTTCTGAGAGAGTTTTTGGGGTGCTTATGGCCGAGGCTTTGATGAATCTCATTGGACGTTCGTTCTCGCTGTCCTGGCTCACGGGGCCCATCTTTGACAAGGAGCTTCGCGTTTCAAGCAGGCGGCGCCGGAACTACGTGCTGCGTTTCGTATACCTGGCCTTCCTCACAGCTTTCACGGCGCTCGTCTGGGTCCAGATGATGCAACACGGCGTCTCGGGCCTGTACAGATTGTCCCGAATGGCCGAGGTCGGAAAGAACATCATCGCATGCACCGTCTGGTTTCAGTTCATCGCGACTCAGATCGTCGCCGTCACAATGCTCAGCACCGCGATAAGCGACGAGATATACCACCGAACGCTCGGTCTGCTGATGACCACGCCTGTCAACAGCTTTCAGATCGTGATGGGCAAGCTCTTCAGCAAACTGCTC
>Ga0209536_100016329_pt1 | contig 10559 bp, 4 predicted proteins | sample DeeMarSeWOR28_12_FD_187461 | JGI IMG/M metagenome (GOLD analysis project Ga0209536, IMG submission 187461) | Marine sediment microbial communities from White Oak River estuary, North Carolina - WOR-2-8_12 (SPAdes) (version 2) | ecosystem: Environmental > Aquatic > Marine > Intertidal zone >...
AAATGGTTCAGTGGAATTGGCCAGGAAGGGATATCTGTCGGGGCTACACTTGCCTTGCGACGCAATGAATACATCCTGCCCATGCACAGGAACCTCGGGGTCTTTACTGCGCGCAAGGTTCCTCTGAGCCGCTTGTTCGCACAGTTTCAGGGTAAAGTTTCCGGGTTCACCCAAGGCAGGGACCGTTCCTTTCATTTTGGTAGCAAGGAACATAACATTGTAGGCATGATCTCGCATCTGGGTCCACAGCTTGGGGTGGCAGATGGTATTGCCCTGTCGCACCTGCTTAAAGAGGATAAAAAGGTGGTTATGGTATTTTGCGGGGATGGCGGGGCAAGTGAGGGAGATTTTCACGAAGCCATGAATGTAGCTTCCGTCTGGGATTTGCCGGTCCTCTTTTTTATCGAAAATAACGGGTATGGCCTTTCCACCCCCAGTGTAGAACAATTCAATCATCAGCACTTCATCGATAAGGGCCATGGCTATGGTATGGAAGCCCATCAGATCGACGGGAACAATGTGCTGGAGGTATATCAAACGGTCAAAAAGATCGCCAGGAAGGTGAGGAGGAAACACCGGCCCATTCTGATTGAGGCCATTACCTTCAGGATGCGTGGTCACGAGGAAGCCTCCGGTACCAAATACGTGCCCCAGGCACTTTTCGACAGGTGGGCAAAAAGAGATCCCATTGCCAATTATGAGAAGTATCTGTTTAAGATACGCGTTCTGACGAAAGCCAAAAAAGAGCAAATCGTCGCCAGGATACAGAAAGAAATAGACCAGGGCCTTGAGGAAGCCTTTGCCGACCATTATCCGGAATTCGACCTGGACAGGGAGATGCGTGATGTTTTTTCACCGGATGGTTTTGACACTGTACAACCTGATAACGAGAAAACAACCGACAAGCGCATGGTGGATGCAATCCGGGATGCGCTTGACCAGGCTTGTGAAAAACACCCTGATCTGGTACTTATGGGTCAGGATATTGCAGAATATGGGGGTGTGTTCAAAGCTACAGAGGGACTGGTGCAGAAATTTGGCAAGGGGAGGGTCAGAAATACCCCACTTTGCGAATCTGCTATTCTGGGAGCAAGCCTCGGGCTTTCCATTACGGGAATGAAATCGATGGTCGAAATGCAATTTGCCGATTTCGTATCCTGCGGATTTACCCAGATCGTAAACAACCTGGCAAAAGTGCATTACCGCTGGGCGCAAAACGCAGATGTTGTGATCAGAATGCCTACAGGGGCCGGGGTTAATGCGGGCCCTTTTCATTCCCAGTCAAACGAGGCCTGGTTTGCCCATACTCCCGGCATCAAGGTGATCTATCCTTCCTCGCCATACGATGCTAAAGGCCTGTTACTGAGGGCTATAGAAGACCCAAATCCAGTCATGTTCTTTGAACATAAAAAGCTCTACCGGTCGACAAGTGAACCTGTTCCCGACGGGTATTACACCCTGCCGTTTGGCAAGGCAAAAAGGATAAGTGAAGGAAATGATGTTACCATAATAACCTATGGCTATGGGGTAATCTGGGCCAATGAGATAATTGGTATATTTCCGGATATTTCTTTCGATTTGATAGATCTTCGCAGCCTTATTCCCTGGGATGTGGAAATGGTATCTGAGTCGGTTAAAAAGACGGGCAAGGTGATCATCCTCCATGAGGCTACCATAACAGGAGGTATAGGTGGTGAGATATCTGCATACATCGCAGAAAACCTGTTCGAATATCTTGATGGGCCCATCCTGCGTGAGGGAGCCCTCGACACCCCTGTTCCTTTCGTCAATAGCCTGGAAGAAAATTTCCTGCCTCCGGAAAGATTCAGGCAAAAACTTCAACAATTGATAGATTATTGACGTCATCGGTGTTTTTCAGGATATTTGTAAATATTTTGGCACATTCAGCGTTAAAAGAATAAGTAAAAACAGAAAAGTTTTGAACGGCAACTATTTTCATCAGCGCCTCAAACTGATTGGGGGGAAACTACATCCTTTCAAAATAGTTGTATTGTGCTTTTCTCTGCTGTTCCTGCTGATGCTTGCCAACAGTCCAGTTAATGCCCAGATCAAGATCTCCGATAAGAAATCATCTGCATTCAAGGAAAGCCGCAAGAATAGGAAGAATAAGAAAAGGAAAGCCCGTCAGAAAAGATATAAAAACGCATCACAGCAGAATCAGACCAGCGGTGAGCTGGAAGTGCTCCCGGAAGCACTTCAGGAAGGATACATGCCCAAACAACAGAATGCAGAGCGAAACCCTTCACGTGTATTTTCACAATCGAATAGAAAGCAGAAAAGGAAATATGCAAAAAAGGCCAACGAGGCCAGAAGGCAGGGCATGGTGTCAAAAGATAACTATCAACGCAGACAAAGGAATTACCGGAAACAATCCAGGAATATCGTCCAGCACCAGGGGAATATTCGTGTCGAACCCTATGTGTTGCGGTCCAGACAGGGATTTTTTCCGGAACCGCCCATTGACGATACGCCGGGACGGACCAACATCCGAAGGCGCAATGAAAAACTGGCACAGTATTCCCAAAAATCGGAAGAAGCCCTGTCTCAGGGTCTCACAAAGGCCAGGTCCAGGAAGAAGATCCAGGGAGGGATGTTGGAGAAATCCATCATAGCACAATCACAGGGGCTCTACAAGGTCGATTCAAAAAGAAAGACGGATAATCAGATTAAAAGGAATTCCAGGAAAGTAGCCTACGATCAGGGTACGCTATCCTTGAATAAAAGCAGGAAGGATGACATGTATATGGCCAAATCCGTGGAAGGCATGAACCAGGGCATGACGATTAAGTCTAAAAAAGTACGTGACCGAAGACAGGTTATGCAATTCAACTCCATGGCGCAGTCCAGGTATTCCGGTAACGTGAAATTCAATACCAAAAACCGTGAAGACCAATACATGGTCAAATCGATAGAGGCACAGAACCAGGGCCTGGTGATCAAGAACAAGTCCTTGCGGGACAGGAAGCAGCTCATGCAGTCGAATGCTGTTGCCCAGTCACAATACCAAGGCAACCTGAAATTCAATGCAGAAAAACGGAATGATATGTACATGGCCAGGTCAGTAGAGGCGCAAAAACAGGGCCTGGTGATCAAGAACAAGTCCTTACGGGACAGGAAACAGCTGATGCAGTCGAATGCTGTGGCCCAGTCAAAATTCCAGGGCAACCTGAAGTTCAACACCAATAAACGGGATGACATGTACATGGCCAAGTCAGTAGAGGCGCAGAACCAGGGACTAACGATCAAGAACAAGTCCTTGCGGGACAGGAAACAGCTGATGCAGTCGAATGCCGTGACCCAGTCAAAATTCCAGGGCAACCTGAAGTTCAATACCAATAAACGCGACGACATGTACATGGCCAAGTCGATAGAGGCGCAGAACCAGGGACTGACAATTAAAAATAGGTCCTTACGGGACAGAAAACAGCTGATGCAGTCGAATGCTGTGGCCCAGTCACAATACCAGGGTAACCTGAAGTTCAATGCCAGAAAGCGGGATGAAATGTACATGGTCAAGTCGATAGAGGCGCAGAACCAGGGTCTGACGATCAAGAACAAGTCCTTACGGGATAGGAAACAGCTGATGCAGTCGAATTCCATTGCCCAATCCCAGTACCAGGGCAACCTGAATGTCAACAAGCTGCAAAAGGATGACATCTACATGGGAAAATCTGTAGAGATGCTAAGCTCGGGACTGACCATCAGGCAGTCCGGTAGAAAAAAGGAGGCAATGTACATAAGAAAATCGATCGAAGCCTCCAACGTGGGCTTATACAAGGTTAAGGGAGGCAGCAAGGAAGATGTGTACATGGGTAAATCTGTGGAGATGCTAAGTCAGGGATTGTACAAGGGACAGAGTATCCAGGACCGTGAATCCCAATACATCAGGAAATCCATTGAGATGCTGAATGCAGGCCTGTTCAAGACCAAGAGTAAATCAGCCCAGGAATCGGAGTTGAAAAAGAAGTCAAAGGAGGCCATGAGTTATCAGGGAGACCTGAAATACATATCCGAACGGCGCAGGGATGCCAGCCTGAGAAAAGCCTCCAATGAGATCTTTGCCTATAAAGGAGATTTTAAGGTACAGCGGCGGTTGTTTGAACGCATGGAATACCGACGGATTTCAACGAGACAGAAGAAATTTGACGGAATGGACCAGGAAAGCCGGTTCGAATCCTGGTGGGCCTCATTATGGAAGAGACCTATGGAACAGAAAAAGAAACCTGAGCCACTCAGGAAACCCAGGTACGATTCCAATGAACATAAGATCTGGTTCGATTAGAGATTTTACATTATGACTTCTTTGTGGTCCTCATATTCTGCCACGGGAATGCAGGAGCAGAACAGGTTCCTGTCGCCATACGCACTGTCAATACGGCTTACAGCAGGCCAGAATTTATTTTCTCTGACAAAGGCGGCCGGATATACCGCTTTTTCCCTCGAATAAGGGTATTCCCAAGCATCAGAAACTGCTACACTTTGGGTATGGGGTGCATTCTTAAGCACATTGATTTCTGGGTCAACAATTCCGGACTCGATTTCTTCTATTTCTTTTCTGATGCCGATCAGCGCATCGCAAAACCGGTCCAGTTCCTGCAATGATTCACTCTCCGTCGGTTCGATCATCAGGGTGCCGGCTACCGGGAAAGAAACCGTAGGTGCATGAAATCCATAGTCCATCAATCGTTTCGCAAGATCTTCCACTTCAATATTCGCCTTTTTAAACTCGCGACAATCCACGATCATTTCATGCGCGCATCTTCCGTTTTTGCCGGAATAAAGAATCTTAAAGTGTTTCTCCAGGCGGCTTTTAATATAATTGGCATTCAGTATGGCAATTTTTGTAGCGTTGGTCAATCCTTCATGTCCCATCATCGCAATGTATGCATAAGAAATAGCCAGGATGCCGGCGCTTCCCCAGGGTGCCGAGGATATGGCGGTAATCGCCTGGTCACCTCCTGTAGATACCACAGGATTCCCTGGAAGGAAGCTTTTCAAATGTGGTGCAACGCAAATTGGCCCAATCCCGGGTCCACCACCGCCGTGCGGAATGCAGAAGGTCTTGTGCAGGTTCAAATGACAGACATCTGCACCAATAATGGCAGGATTGGTTAATCCGACCTGGGCATTCATATTTGCACCATCCATATAGACCTGTCCGCCATATTGGTGGATCAGATCGCATATCTCAATGATCTTTTCCTCGAAAACGCCATGGGTGGAAGGATAGGTTACCATTAAAGCACATAGATCTTCTTTGTACTGTTCGGCCTTAGCCCCGAGATCCTCCAGGTCGATATTCCCGGATGCATCACAGTTGACGATCACCACCCTGGTGCCCGCCATTACTGCACTGGCCGGATTGGTGCCATGTGCTGAACTGGGAATAAGGGTGACGTCCCTGTGTCCCTGACCCCGGGACTCATGATAGGCCCTGATGACCATCAGGCCTGAAAATTCTCCCTGGGCGCCACTGTTGGGTTGAAGGGAGGTGGCCGCGAAACCGGTGATCTCTGACAACCAGGCCTCCAGTTCCCTGATGATCTCCTGGTATCCTTCGGCCTGATCCAGGGGAACAAATGGATGCAGGTTAGCAAGTTCCGGCCAGCTTATGGGGAGCATTTCCGTGGTGGCGTTCAACTTCATGGTGCACGAGCCCAGTGAAATCATTGAATGCGCAAGAGAAAGGTCCTTGTTCTCCAGCCTTTTCAGGTATCTTAACATTTCATGTTCGGAATGGTAATCATAGAACACAGGGTGATCCATATAGGATGAGTTCCTGATCAATGATTCAGGAAGGCGATGTGTTGTGCCGCCTGCTTCAGCCTTAGCCCCCTCAGTTCCTGCATGCAATGGAGTATCCTGTGATCTGACTTCTGCAAACAGGCCGGCCAGTATAGATATATCCTTTTCCGTGGTGGTCTCATCAATTGAGATTCCGATGTAGTTCCCTTCAAAATACCGCAGGTTGATCCCAGCTGACTCAGCCAGTTGCCTGATCTTTTCTTTCTCTCCTCCTTCTGCCTCGATCTTCAGGGTATCAAAATAAAAATCATTCAGCTGATTGTATCCCAGTGCTTGCAGTGATTTTTCCAGGGTATTGGCAAGGCTGTGAATTCGCTCGCCAATACTTTTCAGTCCATCAGGGCCGTGGTATACGCCATACATCCCTGCCATTACGGCCAGAAGGACCTGGGCGGTGCAAATGTTGGAAGTAGCACGTTCTCTTCTGATGTGCTGCTCACGGGTTTGAAGTGCCATCCGGTAGGCTTTATTCCCTTTGGCATCCACCGAGACGCCTATGATCCTGCCCGGCAGCTGCCGCTTAAATTCTTCCCTTGTCGCAAAATAGGCTGCATGGGGCCCTCCATAGCCTAAGGGTATCCCGAAACGCTGCGTCGTGCCGATTACCACATCGGCCCCAGATTCACCGGGAGGTGTCAACAATGTAAGACTCAGCAGGTCTGCGGAAACAGCGGAGAACACCTGATGCTGAGCTGCTTTTTGTATGATCTCTGCCGGATCGCTGATACGGCCGTCTGCGTCGGGATATTGAATTAGTAAACCGAACACCCCGGGGTCTTCAAGATCCTCAGATTGAATGGATTTTACCATCACCCGGATGCCCAAAGGTTTGGCGCGGGTCATTAATATGGAAAGGGTCTGGGGGAAGGTCTTTTCCTCCACGAGAAACGTATATGCGTTTTTCTTTTCCCCTTTTCTCAGTGCGAACAACAAGGCCATTGCCTCAGCAGCAGCAGTCCCCTCGTCCAGTAAGGATGCATTGGCAATATCCATGCCTGTAAGGTCGGCCACCATGGTCTGGAAATTGATCAAGGCTTCCAGCCTTCCCTGCGATATCTCCGCCTGGTAGGGGGTGTAGGCTGTGTACCACCCTGGATTTTCAAGTATATTTCTCTGAATTACCGCAGGGGTAAAGGTATTATAGTACCCCAGGCCTATATAGGACCTGAATACTTTGTTTTTTCCTGCCTTCTTCTTGAATTCCTCTATGAATGCAGACTCTGAAACAGGCTCCGGCAAATGAAGCGGTTTTTTCATTTTAATGGCGTGCGGAAGCGTCTCGTCCATCAGTGCATCCAGGTCGGCAACGCCTATTTCTTTCAACATTTTCTGAACTTGTTCCGCCGTAGGACCAATATGTCTGTTTTCAAATTTGCGTGTTGCATTCAAATTTAAATTCATATCTTTACCGACCAGTTTTAAGGATTTAAAATTTGCATTTTCAGGTGTCTGCAAAGGTAAAATATAATGTCTAAAAAAAATGTTATTTCGTAGGTTTAAACCGTTTTTGTCCAGGAAGAATATAATTGCGAATAGCGCCCTGATTTTAATAGTTTATTTGGCTCAAGCTCAGGGAGTGGAGAAAATTGATACCCTTGCCGGGAGTATAACAGAACAAGATCTAAAAAGGCACCTTGAAATAGTTGCACATGATTCTCTGGAGGGCAGGGAAACCGGGCAGCCGGGCTTAGAAAAAGCAGCGCATTACCTGCGTGATCAATTCAGGAATATCGGGTTGAATGTTGTACCAAGCGTTTCCGGGGAGGATTATTTCCAAACGTTTGGACTGATCCGCGGGAAACTTGGTGAGGCCACCCTTCTGATCAACGGTGTGTCCTACAAAAATATGGAAGACTTCGTATTTATAAGAACCTCCCTGCAGTCCTTTACACATGACATACCCGTACGCTTTGTAGGCAATGGAAATGCTGAAGATTATACCCAACTGGAGGTGGAGACAGAAGGTGTGGTGATTCTTCTTCCTGACCCGGGAAGCAGTTGGACCGAAAAAGTGGAGATCGCGGTAGAAGCTGGCGCTGAGTATGTTTTTCTTATTTATGGTGATTCGAAAGAGGATATCCAAAGTCCTATAAAAATGTACAGGAACTATTTTACCAGTGAACAGTTCAGGCTGATGGATGTCAACGGCAATGGAAAGGAGAAAGTGTTTCTAATACGTCCCGAGATGGCTGAAAATATTTTCAATACCTCCTATAAAAAACTGCTAAAAGCCACTGCTAAAACGGAAAAAGGGCGGTATAAGCCAATAAGTAAATTTCAAGAGGCATCCGTGACCGCGGATATTCAGAATGCGGAGGAAGTGGTATACACTGAAAATGTGGTGGGTTATGTTAAAGGAACGGAGATGCCGGAGGAGGTAGTAATCATAACAGCCCACTATGATCATGTAGGCAAGAAAGCGGGTGTGATCTACAATGGAGCAGACGACAATGGTTCGGGAACCGTGGCCATCCTGGAACTGGCAGAAGCTTTTGCCCTTGCGCGCAGATTAGGAATGGGGCCAAAACGGAGTGTTCTGTTTATGCTGTTGACGGGCGAGGAAAAAGGCCTGCTGGGTTCTTCATACTACGTTACACACCCCTTGTTCCCACTGGAAAATACCATAGCCAACCTGAATATCGATATGATCGGAAGAATAGACAACCGATACGTGGATAATCCTGATTACATATACCTGATAGGGTCCGATAAGATCTCCCCCGAATTACATATGATTTCGGAAGAGGCCAATGAAAAACACACCGGGTTGATATTGGATTATACCTATAATGATGACAATGATCCGAACAGATTTTATTACAGGTCTGATCATTATAATTTCGCTAAGAACGGGATCCCGGTGATATTTTACTTCACAGGAGTACACGAGGATTATCACAGGCCAGGCGATGAAGTTGATAAAATATTGTTTGACAGAATGGAGAGAATAACTAAGCTAATATTTTATACGGCGTGGGAAGTTGCTAATGGTGATTCAAGGCTTAGAAGGGAGTAAAAGAAGAAGCCGGGTAATTAGGGAGGGCCCGGCTTCAAAATTCAACCAGCTATGATAAGAGAAAGATCTAATCAAATGTACGAATATTATATTAAAATGTTATAATATCTCTCAGTTTTTTTTGGGACTACAGACCCGCCCAGGAATTACCTAAGTTTCCTTTTTTGAACGTTTTTACGCTTTTTTTTGTGGAAAGCCCCTTTAAATTCCGGGTTAAGTTTCCTCTTAATTCTGTCTAACTCCCTATCAATCAGTTCTTTTTCCCATTTTTCTGTTATTTCTACTTTAACTGCAGGCGGCAAGCTTTTCTCCTCTACTTTCTGTCGTATTATCTTCTCAATCTCCATCAGGTGGTGCAGGTCTGGTTCTGTGACAAAGGTGATGGATTTTCCGGTTCTGAATGCCCGGCCGGTTCGGCCAATCCTGTGAATATAGTCCTCATAGATTACCGGCACATCAAAATTTATTACATGGGAGACTTCTGAAACATCGATACCCCTGGCTGAAACATCTGTGGAAATGAGGATCCTGATGCCTCCGGCCTTAAAATCATTAATTGCATTTAACCGGGAATTCTGACTCTTATTGGCATGGATCACCCTTGAACTCACATCTATCTTTCTTTGAATATATTTAAAGAGGTTGTTGGCAGTTTCTTTCTTTTTAGTAAATACCAGGACACGCGTATATTCAGTTGCGTTCTGAAGTAAATATTCCAGTAAATTAATCTTGGTTTTCAGATTGGGCGTTTTATAATAATACTGATCAATAGTAGCGGCCACCGTACTCTGAGGGGCTATCTCAATCTTTACGGGAAATTCCAGGAAGTCATAGGAAAGCTCTTCAACAGCAGCCGGCAGGGTAGCGGAGAATAACAGGTTCTGCCTTTTTTTTGGAGGAATGATCTCCAGGATATTGTCGATCTGTTGCTTAAATCCCATGTCCATCATCTTGTCCGCTTCATCCATGATCAGGGTCTTTATCAGCCGCGGGTATATACTTTCCCTGTAATACAGATCCAGAAAACGACCTGGTGTAGCGGTAATTATATCCGTACCCATGCTGATCTCTTCTATCTGAGTTTTGGTGCCGGTGCCTCCATACACACAAACATGGCGGATATCATAATATGCAGACAATCGGCCGATGTCCTCATCGATCTGGATGGCCAATTCACGGGTAGGGGCAAGGATGAGTGCCCGCGGATGATCTCCCTGGGCAAACTTCAATTTCATCAGGAGCGGGAGTATAAATGCTGCAGTCTTTCCGGTTCCGGTTGGCGCTATCCCAAAAAGATCGTGACCGGCAAGAAACTGCGGAATTACCTTTTCCTGCACCGGAGTAGGGGAACTGAATCCCACCTCTTCCAGGGCCATCAGGATCTGTTTGCTCAGTTTAAGCTGCTGGAAACTTTTTTCGACTTCCTGCATATTTTAATTCATTAAGTTGTAAAATTAAGAATGATTATTATTTAATCTATCTTTTCGCCAAATTGAAACAAGATATAAATTCAGGAAGAGGATATCGTAATCGGGCTTAACCTGGCGACCCGTGTCAAAACAGCATGACCGATACAGTGTACATGGGAAAAAAAAGCGTGCATGAAAAGACTATTGATAGTAAACGGTAAAATTGTTAATGATGGCCGCATTTTTAATGCGGATATCCTGATTGATGGCCCCTACATAAGCCGCATAGACAAGAACATCTCCGACCC
>Ga0209536_100016330_pt1 | contig 10559 bp, 10 predicted proteins | sample DeeMarSeWOR28_12_FD_187461 | JGI IMG/M metagenome (GOLD analysis project Ga0209536, IMG submission 187461) | Marine sediment microbial communities from White Oak River estuary, North Carolina - WOR-2-8_12 (SPAdes) (version 2) | ecosystem: Environmental > Aquatic > Marine > Intertidal zone >...
TCGGAGACGCTCGGGTTCGTTCGCAGAGTTGCGGAGTACGGCGTTGTAGGAGCTGGGGGAAACTAGGCTGTAGATTGCGTGGAGCGGGCAGTCGCGGTCCAGCGTGGCCGGCGGAAACCTGGTGCCGGCAGAACCGGGAGACTGGTATTGAGTTCGGCGCTAACGGCCGATCCACGGCTACCGTATCACAATGCGGTACCGCTCCAACCATTGCAGATCGAGTTCGTCCCCACGCGCAAGGTACACCACGCCGGCGCCAAACCCGATCACGCGACGGCCAGGCGGTAACACCACTTCAGTCTTCTTGTTGCCTTGCCGGTCGAAAATGTCCACGATTGGCGCGGCTCCTACATGCTGGTAGCGCTCGACCCACAGATCTCCGAACGGTGAGACCCGCGATCGGTCAGGCCTGAACGGCGGCAGCGCATCGGGCCATTGGATCGGCTCGATGTCTGGTCTCGAACCTCCCCCGCGCCTGAACTGGGATCGGAACACACCGCCGTCGCGGCTCATCCAAGCGGACATATTGAGCTGGTTGGCGTATGCTTCGTCGGCCCATCGCTCCTGCTCGGCTCTCGTTATGTCGACCGTCCGAAACGGTGTCGCAGGCCCGCGCAGGACCTTGCCGTCGGGAAGGATCCACTCGACCGAGTAGTCTGCCGCACGAACGATTGCGACAGCCCCATCGGGCGCTGCCGCCCAGTCGTCGAGCGGCATCAGCGGCCCACTCGTCATGACCATGTTGTTTCCAACCCGCTCAAACTCTGGCTTGGGGATCCGCAGAGTCCCTAGCGTGTCAACCTCCTGGGTGACGCGGTCGAATCTCGCGACCAGCGCGGAGTCGGTCATCTCCCCCCCCGCGTAGGTTGACAGCCGGAAGTAGATGCGCCCCTGCGCATCCAGGAACCGGGGCATCAATGCCGTCGGAGGGCCGTCGGGTCGACTGCGCATGATCGGCAGGGAACTCCCGAACCTCCCGTCGTGACTGATCGCGGTGAGGCGTGCGTTTCCCAGATCCAAGAGCAGCGTTGAGTCGGCAGGCAGCGGGAACACCGCATCGGGTTGCCTGTACTCCTCGGGTCCACTGCCGACGCGGCCGATCGTATCGGCTGTGCCGGTCTCTAGGTCCAACGCCACGACAACCTGGCCCAAGGGGTCGGCGACCACGATCCGCCCGTCCGACAGCTCGCGTATCCCGCTCAAATAGCCGAAGCCTTCCGAGTGGGAATCCTGCAGTACGAGATCAGTGACCTGCTGAGCGTTTGCCCCCACGGAAGTCAACACGATGGTCGCGACGGGTGCGATCAACAAGTGAAGTATGCAGTATACGCGGCTGCTGGCTATCGGCACGTCCGGATCTCCTGACACTTGGTGTCTGCTCGCGGGAGGTTCCCAGCGGAGAGTGGGCGCCTCCCCTAGTTGTCTTGGCAGTTGATCGCCGATTTCCCTCCGTTGAGGATGTCCCAAGTGGACGATAGGTTGCGAGAGCCGGGGCGAAAACCTTTCTATTGGCGCCCGCGTAGTGTTCTGCATGCGAATGCCAATCTAAGCAAGCAATGCGTGGAATAGGGAGACAAGCATGAATCTTCGGAAACTCGCTGCTCTGGTGGCGACTGTTGTGTCCCCGGTTGCATGTGGTTCAGATGCCACCGGCCCCGACGATTCCCCCATTGTCGTGGATTACACGGCGGGCCTCACCGGCTTCGAGGCCCAGCTCGACTCGTTGCGGGTCCAGCTGCACACTCCGGCCTTGGGCGCGGCCATTGTCAAGGACCAGCAGATCGTCTGGTCGATGGGGTTCGGGTTTGCCGACGTGGATGAGGGCAGGCGTGCCGTGCCGACGACTCCTTTCCATCTGGCCTCGCTTACCAAGACCTTCGCCTCCACTATCGTGATGCAGCTAGTGGAGCAAGGGCTCGTGGACTTGGACGATCCGGTGAGCGACTACGGTGTGAATCTCACGGCCAACGGGACCGTTCGAGTGCGGCACCTGCTCAATCACACGTCGGAAGGTGTGCCGGGTACCAGCTATCGGTACAACGGTAACCGCTTCTCAGAGCTCGATCGCGTCATCCGCAGCGCGGCGGGCCGCAGGTTCGGTCAACTTCTGGTCGAGGAGATTCTCCAACCACTCCAGCTCCGCAATACAGCCCCCAACGTGCTGAGCTTTGACTTTTCGTTGGCGGGACTGGACCGCGATGCATTCATCGCCAACATGGCCTCTCCTTACGAGTGGGAGAATGGTCGCGTGGTTAGGGCCTCGTATCCCTCGTACTTCGGCACCGCCGGCGGCCTCATTGCCTCGGCCGAGGACATGGCGCGGTACTCCATTGCCATCGATCAGGGAATGTTTCTCGGGGCAGCAACTTGGGACTCGGTGTTCACGCCGGCCAGGGATCCGAGCGGCAATGTGCTTCCCTACGCACTAGGGTGGTTCATCCATGTGCATGACGGGATCGAACTGCAGTGGCATTACGGATACTGGGATGCCAACTCGTCGCTCATCGTGCGTGTGCCGGAGCAGGAACTCGCATTCATCGTCCTGGCCAACACCAGTATGCTAAGCCGGCCCTACGGCCTGGGGCTCGACAGTGACGTGCTGCGCTCCGACGTAGCGCGACTGTTCGTCGAGTCGTTCGTTACGGGGAGCGAGCCGCTGCCGTCGAACTGAAGCGTACAGCGCAAAGTGTGCAGAGTACAGAGTGCAGGGAGCGGGCAGTGACCGACGCAGCCGACGGGATGCCGGGAGCGTCTCTTAGGACGGCGTTGTCGGCCGAGCCCGGCCTTCAGGCCGGCATTGCAGCTAGAACGCGATTGCCGGGATACCAGCTCCGACCCGCGGCGATCACTCCGCGTAAAGCCGCCTGTTTCCGCGGTGATCCGCCACCGTCACTCGTCCCGTAGAGCCACCATCGGACTCACCCGGCTCGCCCGCCGCGCCGGCAACAATGAAGCTCCTGCCGCTGCTATCACCAGCACGATCACGACGACGCCGTAGGTGACCGGGTCCGTGGGTGTGATTCCGAACACCATCGATTCGAACGTCCGAGACAATGCGAAGCTTCCTATCAGGCCTGCTCCTATGCCAACGAGCGAAAACACCAGACCTTCGCGCATGACTTGGGCTAGCACGTTGCTGCGCTTGGCACCGAGCGCCATTCGCAGGCCGATTTCGTGGGTCCTCTGTGATACGGCGTACGAAACGACTCCGTACACGCCCACAACGGCGAGGAATAACGCCAACACGCCGAACACAGTGAGCAGTGTCATTACGAAGCGTTGGCCGCCGACAGCACCGTCGAGAATCTGGTTCATGGTGCGGACATTGGAGATCGGTACGCTGCCGTCGATTTCCGCCATGAGGCCTCTTATCGGTCCCATGAGGAGTGTCGGGTCGCTGTCAGATCGAACGGCAATGGTAGTTGCTAGGGGTGACGAGTAGGCCGACACATAGGCCTGTGCGTGCGGTACGTACCAGCGGGGCCGCGGCTCCTGATTGGGACCGCGATGCCGCACGTCTTTCACTATGCCGATGATTTCGATCCAGGGCCAATCCGGCATGAACACCTTCATGCGTCTACCGATTGCTTCCTGGCCCGGCCAGTGTTTCTGTGCCATGGCCTCACTGATAACCACTACCGGCGGTGATCCTGCGTCATCCTGGTGTGTGAACAGGCGACCCCGTACGAGAGTCATACCCAGCGCGTCGAAGTACTCCGGCGTGACGCGCTGTACCAGATCGGCCGGAGCTTCACCGACATTCGCCACCGGCCGTCCCTCGATGATGATCGACCAATTATTGGTCCCCCCGGTCATCGGCAGCGACTGAACCGCTGCGGCCGCGCGCACGCCCGGCAATGCGTTCATACGCTCCAGCAACTGAGTATAGTAGGAGACCCGCTTGGGCTGCGTGTCGTATCTACTGGGTGACGGGTCGATACGGAACGTGAGGATGTTGGCCGTCTCGAAACCCTTGTCGATGTCGTACATGTTGATCACGCTGCGTAGCATGAGGCCTGATCCGGTCACCAATACCACTGCCAACATGACTTGTGTCGCGACCAACGCGCGACGTAAGACGTGACCAGACCGGACGCCGCCCCGTGCGCCGCCACCCTCCTTCAACACCTCCTGCACGTCTTGTCTCGTGGCGTGCAGAACAGGAATAACCCCGAACAGCAGGCCGGTTGCTATTGCGGCTGCCAGAGAGAAGCCAAGCACAGTTACGTCTATGCCGATCTCGTCTAGCCGCGGCAGAACGCTTGGCGCAATGGCCAGCAACGCATCCACTCCGACTATCGCAACGCCCACGCCGGCAATACCCCCCAACCCTGCTAACAGGAAACTCTCCGTGAGCAGTTGCCGGGTCAGTCTACCACCGGATGCGCCGATCGCGGAGCGAATGGCAATCTCACGTTTGCGAGCTTCCCCTCGCGCCAGCAGTAGATTGGCAACGTTTACGCAGGCCGTAAGCAATACGAAACCGACAGCAGCAAGCAGGATGAACAACGGGGTCTTCACAGTGCCCACGATGGAATCCTGGAACGACTGCAGTTGAACTGCTAATCCCCTATTGGGATAGTACTCCGGATGACCTTCCGTCAAGCGAGCCGCCAGAACGTTCACCTCATTGCGCGCCTGCTCGAGGCTAATCCCGGGCGTCAGGCGAGCAATGGTGGGGAGATAGTGGTTGTTCCGCTCCCATGGGTTTTCTCTGTCGAGCTGAAGCTGCGAGTATGCGTCAAACCCGGGTCGGGGGAACTCGAAGCCTGCCGGCATGACGCCAATGATCGTTACAGGTTGACTGGCGATGATGATCGATCGGCCGACGACATTGGCGTCGCCACCGAATTCCGTCTGCCACATCCCATAACTCAGCACGACTACGCGGGGCACATCGGGTATGTCCTCGTCGGCCGAGAACGTGCGACCCAAGATGGGGTTCACCCCCAGTAGGGGAAACAGGTTGGCGGTTGTCCGCATCACCCGTATCCGCCGCGACGATAGCGAGTCACCCATGGTGACAGCCGTGCCGCTGTAACCGGCGACTTCAGAGAACGATGAGATCTGTGAGCCGAAGTCGAGGAACTCAGGCTCTGACAGATCGTAGAAGCCTTCAGTCGAGCCGATGCGACTGTTCACCTGAATTGAGACGAGCTGTTGTGAGTCTGGGTAGGGTAGCGGACGCAGTAACACCCCGTTGACGACGCTGAAGATCGCGGTGCAAGCGCCGATGCCGAGCGCCAGTGTGAGTATAGCGATCACAGCGAGACCCGGTTGCCTCAAATGACCACGCAACGCGTAGCGCAGGTCTGAGATCATAGTCGCCAGCATGGGTTCTTTCCTGTGTTGTCGATGGAGTTGTCGATTCCGGTTTGCAACCGAGCGGCGTTCTGCTATGCCGGCGCGCACGACTTGCCAGCTCGCCGCTAGTGTGATTGCGGCAAGGAACCACGGGCCCACGAGTGTCGAGTGCGCTCTCACGACGTCGTCTCTCTGGTCCACGAACGCCTTCAGCATGTCGCTGCCGTACTCATGCCTGAAGTCGGCAGGGAAGGATTGGATCAGGAACCCGATCCACGTGCCGCTCAACCCGGGCTTCCCGGAGCGGTTCCGACTCACGGCTTTTGCCACAGGAGTTCGGCCTGCTCGGACTCGAGCAGCTCGCGTAGCCGCACGGCCTCCGCCCGCGTCACCCGTCGCCCCAGTTCGGTCGCGCGGTAGTAGCGCCGTTGCCGCTTGGCGTCGGCCTGCTCGGCCGTGACGTCTTCGATCAGACCTTTTTTGATCAGGCGACCGATGATGCGGTACAGCGAACCCAAGTCCAGCACCGCCGTGCCCGATTCATCAGTGGATGCCTTTACGATACCGTACCCATAGAGCGGCTGGTCGAATACCAGCATGAGGACCTGAAAATCCTGCGGGCTCAAAGGCAGATATCCGATCGGATCGCGTAAGTTGTTGGAAACACTGTTCATAGCCGTGATATTGTGAGAAAACATATGTTGGTTACATATATGCAATACGAAGAGGTTTGGGGGGAAGTTTCAAAGGGAAGGCGAAGGGGTGCAAAGCACGGGGTAGGGTGCAGAGTACCGAGATCGGCCAGTGAGCGATGGGGCCGACGGGAAGCTGGGAGCGTCCTCAGGGCCCCGTCGGCGGCGGAGCGCGGCCATCGGGGCTGCAGCGACAACGACCGCCGGGAAACCGGGGCGCCTGGAAGCCCGGCCACCGCGTGCCCGGTCCTTGACGGGCTCTGCGTCGCGCAGTTCTTTCTCGCCGACCCTCCTGTGCGAGGCTTCCAGTGACCTGTACCATGACAATCGCCCGGCAGCGGTGGACGGCCATGTTCATGTTGGTCGCCGTCGTTTCGGTCCCCCTCTCCGCCCAACGGCAAACCACACCCATTCGCCAATCGACCCTCACATTCGAGACTGCCACCCAACAACCACTCAGTCTGCGCGAAGCATCGCGTAACAACCGCTGGCTGGGGCTTGGTGTCAGAGACGTGCGCTGGGCTCCCGACGGATCGGTGGTCTACTTCCGGTGGAATGAACATCCGGAATCCAACGATCTTGCGGCTGCCGATCCGTGGTTTCGGGCCGGTCGCGATGGAGCTTGGGTGGAGCGAGTGGCGGTGGATGAAGTGGAGTTCATCCCGGCGGGGAGTGTGGTGTGGAATCGCAGGGGTGACCGGGCGGTGTGGGCTAATTCGGGCAGTGTCTACTGGTATGATCGGGCTGCCGGTAGTACGCGACAAGTCGTCACCCTGCAGCAGCCGGCGCAAGGTGTGCGGTTCTCCTTCGACGGTGCGGCAATCGAGTTCGAAGCGCGAGAGGCGCTGTACCGCTATCGCATAGCCGATGGATCGCTCGCGGTTGTCGCGGCTAAGGTGCCTCCCGACCGCGAGGAGCAGACGGCCGCAGCCGAGTGGCTTGCAGCTCAGCAGCGGGAGTTGTTGCAGCACATCCGCAACCAGGATGAGTTGCGCGAGCGAGCCGACCTGCTGGAGCGATCCGGGGCGCACCTGCGACCGCAACCAATTCCGGTCGCGGCGGCGGCGACGCTGGACAACATTCAGCTATCACCTGACGGAGCCCACCTCACGTTCCGGGCGCGTACCAGGGACGGTCGGCGCCAGCCGACGCAATACATCGACTACGTAGACGAATCCGGTTACTCGCGTGTGCGTGAAGCGCGCTCCAAGGTGGGTGAGCCCCGCGACGTGGTGCGCATGGGCGTCGTATCGGTCGACCCGACGGTCCCGGCCGAGAGTGTCGTGGTTCGCTGGGTGAAGATCGAGCAGGCCGGAGATGAGAAGACGGTTCCACATGGACCGTACTGGAACCTCGGGGGCACGCGGGCCGTCGCGCAATTCATCGGTGAGAACCACCAGGACGTTTGGATCGCCGAGGTCGACATGGAGACCGGGGTCGCGACCGTGCTGGGCCACGATCACGACGACGCTTGGATAGGAGGTCCACCGATCCAAGCCAACTATCTGCAGCCGGCACTGCTCGAATGGGTATCGGACGACCGCTTCGTATTTGCGTCAGAGCGGAGCGGTTGGAGCCACCTATACCTGATGGATGAGGATGGTTCAATTGTGCCGCTCACACAGGGCGAGTGGGAAGTACGCAATGCGACGCTTTCGCGTGACAGATCGACGTGGCTGCTGCAGACAAGCCGAGAACATCCCTCTGATGATCACCTTTACCTAATGGAGGCAGATGGTGGCGAGCTGAGACGTCTCACCAACAAGCAAGGTCACAGCGAAGGCTTTCTCTCGCCCGATGGGTCGCGACTCGCGGTTGTCTACAGCGAGACCGTCCAACTCCCCGACCTGTTCGTTCGACGAGCGACCGCCGGAGCCGCAGAGACGCGGATAACTCAAAGCGGTACAGATGCCTACTTCGAGCATCCGTTGACTCGACCCGAGATTGTATCGTTCACGCATCCTGATGGTGGGCCGCTGTGGGCCGCGATCTTCAAACCGGAACAAGCGAATCGGGAACGGGCCGCCGTAGTCCACGTTCATGGTGGCGGCTACCGCCAATTCGCACATCGAGGCTACTCGGTCTACGGCTACCAACAGCATTTGGGATTCATCAACTATCTGGTGCAGCAAGGCTACACTGTACTCGATTTCGACTACCGCGGCAGTGCCGGATTCGGACGCGACTATCGCACCGATATCGCGCGCTCGATGGGGATCAAGGATGCCGACGGTGCAGCAGCGGCGGCCAGCTACCTGGTACACGAACACGGCGTTGACTCGACTCGAGTTGGGATCTTCGGCGTGTCCTACGGTGGGTTCATGACTCTCATGGCGCAGTTCCGGTACCCCGGCGTCTATGCCGCCGGTATCGCTCGCGCCGCGGTGACCGACTGGGCCCACTACAGCGATGGCTGGACCAGCCGCATACTCGGCGTACCGCACGAGAACCCGGAGGCGTACGAGATCTCGAGTCCCATTTACTATGCCGAAGGATTACAGGATCACTTGCTTATCACTCACGGCCTGGTAGACAACAACGTGCATTTCCAGGATGCCGCGCGGCTGGTTCAACGACTGATCGAGTTGGAGAAGGATTTCGAGGTCATGTACTATCCGGTCGAACCGCACACAATTCAAACAGAGCCGAGCCGCTACGACTATGTGAGGCGTGTGATACGGTTCTTCGACCAACATCTGAGAGGCATCGAGCAAGAGTGATCAGTGCACGCGGTATCGGATTTGTCTGTGCTGCTCTACTAGTTGCCGGCTGTGCAGATGATCCCGAGCCAGTCGCATCTCACACCGTTCGTGACAGCGCCGGTATCCGCATCATCGAGAACGTGAGTGCGAGTTGGAACGCCGGAGAGCAGTGGACCCGATGGTAGTTTCCTGTTCTACTACGCCAATCAGACATTCTCGAACCGTACATCAGGGTGTTCGAGCGGGGGCGCAACTGAGGAGGGCGTCGTGCAAATCGGAGCCTACGCGCTCTGCGGGGGGGTGCTCGCGGCCGCCGCGTTTGTGACGTTTCGCATCGTGGTGCGCCAAGATTACAACGCCAAAGGCCAGCTGACACTCGTCCCATGATATGGCTTGGACTGCGGCGGTCGTTCGGTCACCACGCCGGCACTCTGCGGTGTTCGGGCATCTATGCGTTGACCAGAAACCCCCAGGCGGTTGCCTTCATGATCGGCGTTGTCGGATATGTCGTTCTCTGGCCGTCGTGGCGGGGTGCGGTAGCGGTAGGGTTGCTTGCTGCGATTCTCCATGTGATGATCGTGACGGAAGAGGAATATTTGAAGACGGCATATGGTGACGAGTATCTGAGTTACACTTGGCGGGTGCCGCGCTATCTCGGCATTCCGCGAAACCAATGATGCGAAGAACCCATTGCATATAGGTGGAAGACATGAAGAGCTGGACTCACGGAATGCGCTTGACGACGGTTGCGCTGCAAGGTTTGGTGCTCGCGCTGGTGGCGTGCGCGGAAGCGCAGGACAATGCGGCGACCAGCGGCCCAGTTGGCATGGTCAGCACGGCTCACCCCTTGGCAACGGATGCTGGGCTCAACGTCCTTCGTAGAGGGGGCAACGCTTTCGATGCTGCGGTGGCTGTCGCAGCGGCTCTGAACGTGGTGGAGCCAGCGATGTCGGGAATGGGCGGATACGGCACCATTCTCGTGTTCGACGCGCAAGTCGGACGGGTCCGGTTCCTCAATTCCAGCGGACGCATGCCGGCCAGTCTCGATAGCGACGTGTTCCGGGCACCGACGCCGGGGTTCAGGGAGAATCGGCGCGGGGCCAAGGCCGTTTCCACTCCCGGCAACGCCAACGCTTGGGAGGCTATGTGGCAAGAATACGGCAAGCACGAGTGGCCGGCGTTATTTGCTGATGCGATCCGTCTGGCCGACGATGGATTCACTCTGAGTGCACGCGATGCCGGGACCATCCGATATGCGTTCGAAGATTTCCCCGATCACGCCAAGGAGTTCTACGGCAGTCACGGGGAGCCGCTCGAGGAGGGCGATGTGTTGGTGCAGGAGGATCTCGCTGCGTCGCTCAGGTCAGTGGCAACGCAAGGTGCGCAAGCCTTACACGGTGGGTCCATCGGAGCCGCGATAGATGGGGCGATAAGGCAAGCCGGCGGCTTCCTCTCGCTGGAAGACTTGGAGCGCAACGAAGCCGAGTGGTGGGAGCCGGTCGCCATCGACTATCGCGGCCACACCGTGGTCACTGCATCGCCACCGGCCAACTCGTGGCCTGCACTGCTACGACTCGGCATGATGGGTGAGTTCGATGTCGCTGCTCTGGGACACAACAGTGCCGAGTTTCTGCACCGTTATGCCGAAGTGACCAAGCATGCGTTCTGGGCTCGACTTCGGTGGGCCGGTGATCCGGATATTGCTGCACCGCCGCTTGAGACCCTGCTGTCTCAACAGTACTGGGCGGAGCAGGTGGCGAAAATCGAGCCCGACAGAACGGTGGTGTTCCAGCCGCCAACGGAGTTCGGCGACATACAGCACACCACCCACTTCGTCGTCGCCGACCGTTGGGGCAACGTC
>Ga0209536_100016331_pt1 | contig 10559 bp, 2 predicted proteins | sample DeeMarSeWOR28_12_FD_187461 | JGI IMG/M metagenome (GOLD analysis project Ga0209536, IMG submission 187461) | Marine sediment microbial communities from White Oak River estuary, North Carolina - WOR-2-8_12 (SPAdes) (version 2) | ecosystem: Environmental > Aquatic > Marine > Intertidal zone >...
GCAGTTGGTCGCGGAAACCGAAGGCGCCGCCCGGCTGGTAGTATCCGGTTCGAGCCCAAAGACGGCATGCAAGAGTCTGGTACAGGAGCCAGCCATTGGCCAGCACATTGAGGGATTGGTCGGGAGTTTCAACCTGAACCGCGCCAAGCGTGCGGTTCCAGTACTGCCATACCGCCTCGAGCTCGCGGCGTGCCGCAGCGGATCCGTGGAATCGCTGCACCAGGTTGCGAGCGTCGTCGCCGTCACGTCCAACCCCAAGCCTGAAGATGATTTCGCATTCCTGTCCCTCGTCAAGTGCCAACGGAACCTGAACTGCGGCGCAGGGATCCAAGGCTGCGCCCACTTTGCCGGAAAGGCTTAACCGGGTCATGGCAGCCGGGCTCCGGAGTGTGCCGTTGCGCCCAAGGAACTCCTTCCTGTCGCAGCTGACGGTTCGAGTCTCATTATCCACGTTGAAGAAGGCAACTCGATCCGCGAACTCGGCGTTAAACCTGTTCCGCGCGAAAAGCGAGTTGGTTACGGGATCGACTTCGGTAATGATGTGCATGGCCGATTTCGACCGCAAATCTCCCAGCACCCATTCCACATAGCCTGTGGCGGAGAGTCGGCGGGACCGTCCGGATTCGTTTCGTACTTTCAGAACCGTGAATTTAACCGGTGCGTCCAAAGACGCGTACACCCACATTTCCGAACGAATCCCGAATTCTATGTGCTCGAAGACGCTGTACCCGAATCCGTGCCGGCTGGCATAGGGCGTCGTTCCAGGGGTTGGTAGCGGCGCGGGTGACCAGAATTCGCCCTCCTCCTCATCGCGGATATAAAAGGCCTCCCCGCTCGAATCGCTTACAGGATCGTTGTTCCAGGGCGTGAGGCGGAATTCACGGGCATTCTCGCTCCAGGTGCAGGCTCCGCCGCTTTCTGTGACGACCGTTCCGAACAGCGGGTTCGCCAGGACGTTCGTCCAAGGCGCCGGCGTCGCTTGTCCTTGTGCGGTCGTAATTACATACTCGCGTCCATCGGGAGTGAATCCTCCCAGCCCGTTAAAGAATTTCAGATCGCGGCGAGGCTGCGCGACTGTCGGCGGGGCTTCCGTGCGCCGGGTTCGAGTCGACTTAAGGTCTGGAGCCGGTGCTTCCTCAGGGCTGGTTCGGTTGATTTGGTCCACCAGCGATCCTCGGCTGTCACTGATGATGGCGCGGGCCACTGTTTGGAGCAGAACGCGGTCCTCATCCGACATCTGATCCGTAGGCCTTATGAAGATTCCTCCCGGCCGATCGGTCACATTCGTTTCGATGCCAGCCGCTATCAACCCCATGATTTGTTCCTGGAGCCCCTGCCTGTAACCGGCATGATCCTCGTTCCAGATCACCATATCGACTGCCAGTCCTTTCAAGCGCCAGTACGCGTGGGCCTGTACGAGTTGGCGCACCAGATCGATATTGGCCCGGTCTCCAATCCGCACGAGAACGATCGGCAAATCTCCGGAAATTGAGAAACCCCATAGGCCGGATTGCCCTCGCGCATTTTTGATGAGGATGCTCGAGTCGGCACGAAGTGAGGGATTGGCGTAAATGATGGATCCGGCGAGGCGCGCATAGAGTTGTGCGTCGGCCTCCGTAATATTGAGTTGCCGCAGCACCACCTGGCCATGTGTCCACGCAAGGTCGAAGACGCGATCCGCCATGCGCCGATCCTGATATTTCTCGGCAAGAGCCAGGCAAATGTCGCGTGTTCCTCCGACGCCGAGAAAAACGTCGATCGTTGCCGTTCCTTCCGGATCGAGCGTTATTTGGCGGCGGATTGCAGCAATCGGATCCAGCACGGAGCCCTCGCTGCCCGAGAGTGCCAATGCACCGGTCATCGCCCGCGGATCAGCGACAGTATGTCCCCGGCCTATGAACCGCATTCGATCGGTTTCATAAGAGATTTCTCCAATTTCCGCATCATGAACGGACATTAAATTAAACATCCATGGAACATTGTCGCCGGCAGAACGGGGACGGCGAGTACCGAGGATCGCATGTTGCGCGTGAATGATTTCGGTCTGAACGAAAAGATTGCTGAACGCCGGATGCAGCGCATCGGCGGCAGGCGATGCCAGGACGATCTCCGCGTAACTCGTCACATCGATAGATCTTTGCATTTTAGAGCGGTTGGTGATACGGATTCGGCGCAGTTCGATGTCATCTTCGGGCGAGACGGCAATCTCGGTGTGGGTGTCCAACTCGCGTCCGCTGGAGCGGAACTCAACCCGAGCCTCCGAAAAAATCGTTTCGTAGCTCTGTGAACGCTTATGCGCCGGCTGATAGGTGTTGGACCAGAGTTTTCCGCTCGTCCTGTCGCGTATGTAACAGAAAGTTCCCCAGTTGTCGCATGTGGTGTCTTCGCGCCAGCGTGTGACCGCCAAGTCTTTCCAGCGGCTGTAACCACCGCCGGCGTTCGTTACCATGACATGGTATCTGCCGTTGGACAACAAATGCGCTTCCGGTATCGGCGTATCGGGATTGCTGAAGACGCGCGCCGGCGTCTCGGGGCCGCAGGAAGTCATGCGCAAATCGGAACTTTCTGCTGATGGAGAGTAGAATGCCACCGTCTTGGGAATCCGCTCCTGGAGCAACAGCGTGGTCGCCCGGAACGATGGATCCGACTCGAATCGCTTCTGCATCGGGCGGGCCAGGAGCAGATGGGCAAGCGAGAGGAAGCTCATGCCCTGGTGGTGGGTCATGAAAGACCGGACCAGGCCATTGGATTGCCCGCGGGGAATGCGCGAAGGAGTGTAGTCGATCGCTTCATAGAATCCGTACGTCCCTTCAAATCCTTCTGCTGCGAGTCGTTCAAGATTCAGGCAAGCCTCCTCGGGCGCCACCATCAGTGCAAGCGCCGAGGCATACGGTGCAACGACTATATCCTCGACCAGCCCACGTTTGAGCCCCAGGCCCGGCACCCCAAATGCCCTGTACTGATAGTTGAAATGTACGTCGATCGCGTTATAACCGGATTCCGAAATGCCCCACGGGATTTCGCGCTTTTTGCCATACTCGATCTGCCGGTCCACCGCCGCAATACAGGACCTGTTGAGGAGCGTATCGTTATACGTCGGCATAACCAGGAGCGGCATGAGATACTCAAACATCGAACCGCTCCACGAAAGAAGCGTAGGAGTTCCGCCGGCGGAAGTAAGCAAGCGCCCCAGGGCAAACCAACTCTCCTGCGGCAGCAGTCCCTGCGCTATCGCAACAAAACAACACAATCTCGCTTCCGAAGCCAGCAGGTCGTAATAGCTCGAGTCCCGCCGATGTTCGGTAACGTTGTATCCTATGGTCAGCAAATTTGATGCTTTGTCGAAGAGAAAGTCGTACTCGATATTTGTGAATTCTCCGGATTGCAGAACAAGGCGTTCAATTACGGCGAGTCTTTTCCCTGCCCGCCGGCTGGCCTCAGCAATAAGCTGTCGAATGCTGCCCGGATTCTCCCGGGTTCCCGCGACGGCATCCGCGTCCCCGCTTGCTTCAATTGCAGGAGGTAATTCCGTATCGAACCTTGCCAGCTCGCGAAGGGTCGGGATCCCTTCGATGCCGCTGATCTCATTCAGCCTCTCGGGAGATGCCGGCAGCAGAACCCATGGAGCAAGAAACGTCAGATCATCCAAGGCACACCGGCATTGTCGGACAAGAGTTAGAGCCCACCACTTTGCCTGGCTATCGGAACTATCGGTATCGAAGGCGTCCAACACAATCTCGGCGGATGCAGATATTCGGTCGAGCCGTTTCCGAGTCGCCACGATTGTCATTGGGGGGGAGCCGGATGCGAGATCCTTCTGAAGCTGAGCCAGTTCCGCCGGAGCGGCTTCTCCCGCTGCATCCAACAGAATTCTCAGCGTGTCCTTGAGCCCGTCGAAAAGCCGCGGTCCCACGATTTTGTCATCGGCAAGTGCGAGAAGTCCCTGCCGCAAGGTCAGCAGGTGCCCCGCGAGATTCCCGCTGTCTACCGTTGAAATATACATGGGAAGCAGCGGTTTCAGCGAAAGCGTGTCGTACCAGTTGTAGAAATGGCCTCTGTGGCGCTCAAGCGTTTCCATCGTATGAAACGAATTTGCCGTACGGTCGATGAGTTGTCCGGCCGGAATGTAACCGAAGTCATAGGCAGACAGATTTGCGAGCAACGCAAGGCCAATGTTGGTCGGGGACGTGCGGTGCGCGATTACCTCAGCCGGATGTTCCTGAAAGTTGTCCGGCGGCAGCCAATGATCCTCGGGGCCGACGAATGTTTCGAAGTATGACCAGGTTTTCCGGGAAAGTTTTTGGAGAAAGACTGTCTGATCGGCCGTAAGCCGCGCAGCACGGCGAACAAGCGGCAGGCTTAGCCACCATGCGAGAATGGGAGAAACAAGCCAGAGCGAGAGTATGGGACCGGCCGCCGCCAAAGCACCTGGTCGCAGAAGCGCCAGAACAATAGCGGTTGCGGCCGCCACAACAGGGCCGATCCATAGAATCCGGCAAAAGGTGATGAAGCCCGAGTGGTTATTGTGCTCCCTATCACCCGAGGGGCTCCATTCTAGAAGACGTCTGTTCATCACCAGCATCCGCCAAGCAGTGCGCACGATGGCATCCAGGCTGAAGTATGTCTCGTAAGGCATGCATACGATGGTAAATGATGATTGCCCGAAATGCCTGCCTGCCCCGCGCGCCACTGTAGCAAGGTGTTGACCCAGCGACACATCATCCGGCTTTTGAATCAGATCCAGGACGCAGGCAGCCGACAGGGGAATCAGGAGGATTCCAATTACTGCCATGACCCAAAACCAGGGTGACGGCAAAACCGTCCAGCCAAGGAGCAAAAGCGCCATCAACGCCGGCGGCACAAAACTGCGGCGAAGATTGTCGAGGATTTTCCATCGAGACAGTCCGGAGAGCGGATTCTTCCGCCGGCGCCCGCCGAGACCGGGAACACCCGGCAGTAGCCAACGTGCTATTTGCCAATCTCCGCGAATCCAGCGGCGCCGGCGATCCACATCCGCGTTGTAGTCGGATGGATACTCTTCATACAACGACACATCGCTCAACAACCCTGAACGTGCGTAGCACCCTTCAACGAGATCGTGGCTGAGAATCCGGTTTTCCGGGAACCGTCCCTTGAGCGCCCGCTCGAAAGCATCGACATCGTAGATACCCTTGCCGATGAAGGAGCCTTCATGGAAGAGGTCCTGGTAAACATCGGAGACGGCGCGCGTATATGGATCGATGCCGGGCTCGCTCCCGAACAGTCGTGCGTATCGCGACCTGTGCACACCCGGCAGACTCACAGCCACACTCGGCTGAAGGATGCTGTATCCGTCGCAGACGCGTTGTCTGTCTTCGTCATAAAGGGCACGATTCAGTGGGTGCGCCATGGCACCAATAAGCTGACGGGCCGAATCGCGCGGGAGCTGCGTATCGGTATCAAGAGTGATTACATACTTCACGTTCGATAAGACTTCAGTGGCACCAATCACAGCTGAGAAACGATCCTCTGCGCCACCGCGCAGGAGCGAGTTCAAATCCGCCAGTTTCCCCCTTTTTCGCTCATAACCCATCCAAATTTGCTCCCGCGTATTCCATCGTCGCGGGCGATGAAACAGGAAGAACGGGACGCTTCTTGCGCTCCTGTATTTTTCATTCAACTCTTCGATTTTCCCCCGGGCGAACCGTAGAAGTGGCTCATCCTCCGGAATCTTTTCCTCCTTAGCGTCAAGGAAATCAGTCAGCAGGCCAAAGTGCAGGTTCCGGTCTCGATTGGCGAGGTACCGAACCTCGAGCGCCTCAACCAGATCCTCAATGTTGTGAACGTTCTTGAGCATGGTAGGGATCACAACCAGAGTGCGTGATTCCGATGGAATTCCTTTCGAAAAATCCATCCGCGGCAGCAAATTCGGCATCACCAGAAACGTCACCAACCGGTTCACCACAGCCACAGCCAGATGGCTCCCTCCCAGAAGCGAAAGGGCGCCTATCAGGACAAGCTGCCAGCCATGCAATCCTCCTGCGTACGCCTTCACCGATAATCCTCCGGCAATAGCCGCCGTGATCAGTGCAATGGCGCCCAGATAGAGTGGTAACGGAAACCGGCGGCTGATAAGTTTCAAAGCCCTGGATATGGATCGGCGTGTCCCGGCTGCTCGTTCAAGCTCCGGCAAGCCCCTGTCAATCAGGTAAAATCCAACATGCGCCTCTCGATCGTCGCTGCCTTTCCCCGCAGAGCCATCGAGCGCCAATTGGATTGCCTTGCGGGCAATCTCTCCCTCGGACAGGTGGCTGGTTTTTGCCATCCTCTCGACAGCGTGACGGTATAGATCGCGAGTGGCAAAATCCATCCTGCCATAGGCTCCGCCCGGATCCGTGCGCAGGGTTTGTTCGACATCGCTCATTGTCTCAACAAACTCGCGCCAGTCCATCGTTGCCAGGAATCGGAGGCTGCCGATGCTGTTGCTGATGGAAACCTGGTCTGCGGCTTGTTGTTGGTTCTCCGCCTGCACCAGCTTGTCAATCGTTCGGCTGGATTCGGATAGCTGCTGTTCGATCCATGTAAGCGGCAAAGCCAGGGCCGGGCTTTGCCCCTGCAGCCGGCGAGCGAACTCCGCAACAAAAGAACTGCATATCGGAGGATCCGAACGGGCCATGTCGGCGATCGCCAGAATCAGATTCTTGGGATTCTTTTCGGCAACCTCCAGCATCCGGTCTGCCCAGTAGTCGGCAAAGTTACGATCAGTCCTGTCGACAGCGATTCGCCCCGCAATGCGTCGGAGATTTTCGATCAGCGCCAGGCGCAGCATTATCGGGATAGCCCACAGTTCACCCAATTTCAGTACGGTGCCGGTCTGATAGGCCGCCACAAAGCCGCTGAGACTCTCCGGGTCCAACCGGCCGTCGCTATGGGAGATCGTTTCCAACGCTATGTCATAGACGCGCGGGAGCCCCGCCGAAGGACCGTTCAGCAGGCGTGGCAATTCCCGGCTGTAACCCTTCGGCAAGTGCCGTCTGGCCGTGCTGATCTGTTCTTCGATAAGATAGAAGTTGTCTAGCAGCCATTCCCCGGCCGGCGCAATCCGGCGCTTCGACCGAAGCGCACTCTCAAGCAAATTCCGGACTTCAAGGAGGACCTTTTCGTTCTCGGTCAGCCGGGTCAGAAGCCGGCCTGCCGTTCGTCCCATGCTCAGTGTGTGTAAGCCAGCCAGGGTTCTGCCGTATGGATCCATCCGGGCGCGGCTGAACAGTTCCGATCGCAGCAACGGTTCGGTGCTTTTGAATTTTTGCGCCAGGCCACGCCGGCGGAGTCTCATCCCGAAATGCGTCAGGTTCTCAAACATTGACTTACTTGTCTTCAATGTAGATCTCCTGTTTTAGTGCAGGTTCTTCCCCGGCTCATCAGGGATGAGCTGACGGATCACCCCTTACTCTTATATACCCTGCAAACAGCCTGCGGGATGAGCAATTTTGAACATTGGCGCGAACAGACTTAAGCTGACCTGCAAATTTCCTTCGGGAATAATAATTCAGAATCCAAGCACATGGATCCCAACCCAGCGATACGTGTTATGGAGCATTTTTTAAGTAGCGCAGGAGATCGCTATCTGTTGTGAGAACGAAAGTCGTTTGGCGATCCGCCGTCGCTTCATAGGTCTCCAGGCTCTTTAAAAAAGCATAAAAGGACGCATCCCGATTGTAAGCCTCAGCATAGATTTTGGTCGCCTCTCCGTCCGCTTTGCCGCTCACCTCCTGAGCCTCACGGTAGGCTTCGGATTGGATCCTCTTGAGGTCGCGTTCCCGCTCTCCGCGAATTCGCGCTGCTTCGCCTTCACCCTCTGACCTGAAACGCTCGGCAATGCGTTTGCGTTCCGCAATCATGCGGTCAAATACATCCTTCTGGACTTCTTCCACATAGTTGATGCGCTTGAAGCGAACGTCGATCAGCTCGATTCCCAAATCTCCCACGCGCTTCGAGGCTCGATCAAGAATTTCCTGGGTAATTTGCTGGCGACCGCTTGCGATCTCCTTGAGGATTGTAGCCTCCTCCTCGGATCCCACCAGGATCTCCTCGGGCTCGCGATTAGTGCTTCGGACTATTTCCATGACATCATGTCGAGCCACGGAACTGCGGGTTTCGCCGTCTATAATGTCGCTCAGGCGGGTTAGAGCTCCCCTTTCATTCTGAAGTCGCTGGAAAAACTTGAGTGGCTCGGTGATGCGCCAGCGGGCGTAAGTATCAACCCAGAGGAATCGTTTGTCTTTGGTTGGCACTTGGTTGGCATCTCCATCCCACTCCAGGAAGCGCTTGTCGAAAACATTGGCGATTTGAATAAAGGGAAGTTTGAAGTGGAGGCCCGGGTTTGTGACCGGATCGCCTACAGGCTTACCGAATTGAGTGATGACCACCTGCTCCGTTTCTTTCACTACGTACACAGCACTTCCTATAACAAATAGCCCCACTATCAAAAAAGCGACTATTATAATAATTTGTTTTCTCATGGCCGAACCTCTCTTCTTCCTTCTCCACCGGCAACAACTCCCTGCAGCGACTCCAGGGGAATCAGCGGCATGACACCCTTCGCATCGGTGTCAAGGAAAAGCTTTCCTCCCAGCCGGGGAAGAATTTTCTCCATGGTTTCCAGGTACATACGCTGCCGCGTTACATTGGGAGCCCGGCGATATTCCTCGTACACTTGTTTGAACCGTGACGCCTCCCCCCGGGCGCTGTTGACGCGATTTAAGGCATACCCTTCGGCTTGGAGGATCGTTTGTTCCGCTTCCCCCTTGGCGCGCGGGATCACCTGGTTGTACTCGGCTTTGGCTTCGTTGATCAGGCGGTCCCGCTGCTGTTGCGCCTGGTTCACCTCGTCCCAGGACGGTTTAACCGGGTCGGGAGGATTCACATCTTGCAGGACCAACTGATCGAGCGTAATCCCTGTCTCATAGAGATCGCACAGTTCCTGGAGCTGCAGCTTTACCGTGGTTTCGATCTCCTGGCGCCCGATGGTGAGCACTTCGGTGATGGTGCGATCACCCACGACAGCACGCATCACGGCCTCATTCATGTCACGGAAAGTCTCGGTCAGATTTCGTACCTTGAAAAGGTATCGATACGGATCCGTAACCCTGTACTGTACGATCCACTCAACCATGGCTACATTCAAATCCCCGCTCAACATGGAGGATTCGTCCGCATAGCTTTCCTGTGAGTAGCGCGTGCGGATGGCGGGTTCCTCGGTTCGAAAACCAAACTCCTGCTTCAACTGCCGTTGCACCGGAACTTTGCTTACGCTTTCTATCAGAGGAATTTTAGGCCTGAGTCCGGGATCGGTTATTCTGTTATAACGCCCAAAACGAAGCACCACACCCACCTCTTCGGGCTCTATCTGATAAAAGGAGTCGTATAAAAGTATTACGGCCGCTACGATTATCAGCATTCTCAAGACCAGTTTCTTGTTGAACTTAAAGCTGAGCAGCTTGTTCAATTCAAATCCCTGGTTGATATTATGTATATCCATTTAGTCTGTCCCCCTTTATTTCTTATCCTCAGAATCGATCTATAGCCTGGGGAAGGAGATAAGAGTGGTTGATTAAAAAAGAAGGGGTACTGTGCAGGCAATCGATAATGGACAACAGCAAACAGTACGCCTCGAACATCAGTCTCCGGGCCTTATAATTAGTAGCTATATCAGCCCTTTCTTCATTATCCATCCATAAGGTACGAATCTTCTCGTATGGATTCGGTTGCTGTATACCGTAAAGATGCTTAGCTTGTCAGTCCGGTATTGACCACACTTTGGATCAAAATTGCTCATCAATTTTTTAATACTGATGCTGTTCTGAGGCGGTGTTAAATGCGGGTTACATATATGTAAGGCTTGGTTTGACGCATCGAGGATGGAGAAGCAAATCCTACTGTCGGGTTGCACGCCTGCCGGGTACGATAAGGTTACCCGGGAGCCTCTTCTCCGGTGTTTTAACGTTGGATATGTCATTCAGGAGCTTTACACTTATTGATTTCGTGTCAAGGGTGTGCTACATGAGGAATTGCGGATGGCTTCTTTTATTATGGGAACCAATGGAGGGACGACACTAAAGGTTCTGATCCCGCACTCCAGGAGCTTTGGTATGTGCGCCGGTCGCCCCGCAAGCTCGCCACATATGGAAAGGGGCATATCAGGCACGTCATCGTGTGTTATTCGCAAAAGCCTGAATATGGCATCAGCAGAATCGTTGAAGTATTGTTCTACCGCGGCATTCTCCCGATCGGCTGCAAACGCATATTGTGTCAGGTCGTTTGTGCCGAAACTCAGGAAGTCAACATGCTTGGCGATCTCTCGCGCTGAAAGAGCGGCGGCTGGAGTTTCTATCATGGCTCCCAGCTTCGGGAGAGAAGACAACTGCATTTCCAAACCCAGCTGTGTGAGATATTCTTTCACCACCGCGACATCATCCGGCAGCGTAACCATGGGAACCAGAACATGAACGTCGAATTCCCTTGTAAGTTCCAGTACGGCCCGCAAATGCGTCTTTAGAAGCTCGGGATACTCGCGAAGC
>Ga0209536_100016332_pt1 | contig 10559 bp, 7 predicted proteins | sample DeeMarSeWOR28_12_FD_187461 | JGI IMG/M metagenome (GOLD analysis project Ga0209536, IMG submission 187461) | Marine sediment microbial communities from White Oak River estuary, North Carolina - WOR-2-8_12 (SPAdes) (version 2) | ecosystem: Environmental > Aquatic > Marine > Intertidal zone >...
CCGTAACTGTTAAATTCAGCTCGCCCCATATATATGCCGGAATAACGACTCTCAACAAGGCCCTTATCAATGCCGATATAAACATCATGTTCGGCTGCATATTCACCTATACTCCACCTCAGAGTGACCGGTAACTCTACATCCGTCTGACCATCGCACGGCTCGGGATCATACGCACGCTCCTGCGCAAACGGCGACAGTCTATTGCCGCCAATGACTGCATCAGGCTCACCCCCTACAGGCGCCAGCGGCTGGTCCGGACCCTGCCAGGCCACCACGCAGTAGTCGCCTCCACCATCTTCAATCCACCTTGCCCTGATATAGTATTTCTGCCCACTAACAAGAGATATGGGAACAGATTGCTGGTTCGGATTTAGTGTCCCACCTTCATTGTACCAGTCATAAGGCCCTCCTGTCCACCCATCGACCCAGGCGATACGCACCATATTCGCTGGTTGATCGTCGGTGCTCAAAAAAAGCTCACCATTGTCATCGCTGCTAAGCCAGAAGGTGTAATCACCAGACTTTGCCGGATGGAGCCAGCCGTGAATCATCCCTCCATAGTTATCACCCAAATTTTCACCCGAATTGAACGAGGTCAGGAATCTGGTCTCGTCCGGATCCGATTCAGGGTAGGGTGGAGGGATGATGGGCCATGGGGGCCACGGCCTAACGATATCCCACCACAAGTCCATTCTAATCGTACCGAGCCCTTCCGGCTCAGTCGTAAAGCTCCACACATCGCCCTTGTAATACTCGGTAGGTATGAAGAAAGGCGGCTGGCGGCCGACGATAACGTCAACACGCCAGTAGTAAGTGGTCCCGAATTCAATCGTAAATCCCCCATCTGCAACGGGATCCCAACAAATTTTATCAGCCGGCTGGGTCCATGGAGGAGGCAAACCCATAGGTACGTATTTGCCATCGTTAACATCATCAAAACTAGTACCGAAGTAAATATCGTGGTACTCTACACCGAAACCACTTTGCCAGCAAAGGAGCACATTGGGATCTACGTATATGGCCCCGTCAGGCGGATCGGGACAACAGTTCTTATAGTTCTGAATAGTAAATTCCCAGATATCACCGGCAAACGTATTGCCAAGGCCATCGGTCACATCGACAGTCCAGTAGTATTTTGTGCCTCGAACAAGAGTTTCATCAGCCGGGTCAACCTGAGGATTACCTGCAAAAAAAGTGTATTCCCACCCCGGCACATGCGCGTAGGGCGGTGAACCAAGGTTCGCGTCCTCAGCGCGGCTTTCCACCTCGCTGTAATCTTCGCTGAAGTAGCCCGTGTGCTCGACCGCGGTCGCTCCGGGGATGAAAGTAAGCTTGGTCCATATGTAGTCTTCACCGTTATATGTTATCGTATCGCCCGTAATCACAGAACCATCCGCCGGGAATTCGGGCTGGGCCTGTGTCGGCGGGGATGCTGCCGCTGGGCCCACTGCTGCTAAGAATATAGATATTGATAACGCCGCTTTAAGATATGTTCCAACAGCCATTTGATTCTCCCTTCCGGCATCTTCGCCCATGTAAGATTAACGGTCTGAAGCATATAGTTCATAAGCAATCAAATGCAGTGCCCGCTCAAATGCTCTAAAAATACAATATATCCAAATACCACCGGGCATGTCAATAAAAAAACCACAAATCCCGTTTTTATCGGTATCTTAGTTCATTAATTCAATTTGGATTCATAAAAATCTATTTACATACCGGCCGTTTTCCGACAAAGGTCAAAGATATAAAAATTTGTAATACCCTCATTGACCTTGCACTGCTTTGATGGTAGTCTATCGACTTTGTTATTTAAGGAAGCTTTCTTGTGGAACTATCCTGGCCAATGAAATTAAGGATCGCCGCCTCGGCCGCCATCGGAATTGTCCTGATTGGTCTTTTGTGCTGGCCTTTGGCGGCTCCTTCTGAACCTTTCGGGACGGTATCTGTACTCGGCGGAAATATTAACGCCTCTAACGCGGCTTTGCTTGCGTTATTGGCATTTTTTACAGGTTTTATTGCCTATTTTGCCTCCTGGCCTCATGGCCGGGAAATCGGCATCCTTGCCGTACCGGCCGGATTGACTATCTGGGGAATACGCTCAGGAAACATGGTCAATCTAATAAGACGCACGGCCACAGCCAACCAGGCGGAACTCTTCGCCGCACTTAGATGGGAACCGCTCTACTGGCTGGCAATCGTCACCGCCGGTTTTGCGGGTGTCCTGTTGGCACAAAAAATCAAGACTGCGCCTGAGCCCCAAAATTCTGAGGAAAATTCAAAATCCACAGGAATAATCAACATCAATCACATTATTGCCCTGGTTGCCTCTGTCGTAATAGCACAACTGTTTATTAACGCTTTTGCTCAGGGTATTCGCCTGCCCGATGGAAAAATTGGTTCCGTTGTCGCTCAACCACCTGTCGAACAGATTGTTTACGGTGTATTTATTTCGTTTGGCCTGGTCGCTTTCGTAGTTAAAAAATTTCTCAATGTCGGCTATATCTGGCCGACAATCGCCAGCGCTTTTGTAACTGCCTTTGCTATAATTAGTTACGGCAGACAAGATGTATTACAACATCTCAGTTCTAATTGGCCAGCGGTCTTTTTCTCTCACGCGACCCTCTCCATATTGCCCGTACAGATGGTCGCTATAGGCACACTGGGCTCCATTGCCGGCTACTGGATGGCAATCCGCTATAATTATTGGCGAAAGCACGGATAAAGTCAATTTGGGAAGATTGGGCAAATTTTATCCATCTTTTTTTTTCAGACCATCTCCTTTACCTAAGTCCATATATTTCAAATACTTATGTGCCATGTGGGTGATAATTGACCTTCGTTATTCAAACAAATCCAAAAATGATTATTTTCGCCCTCCAAATTAGCCGAAAATATAAATGCGTCCAAAACACTGTAAATGATCCAGTGTTAGACGTCAATGTTGGCTAAGTCGTTATAAAATAACGATATATAAGGCCGAGCGAACAGGTGACTGGACCCCAGCGTAAAATAACATAAGGCCAGCCGACAAAAGGAGTTTGAAATGTTGGTTCTAAGTAGACAAAAAGATGAATCGATAATGATTGGCGATAACGTCGAGATTACTATTGTTGACGTTAGAGGTGATAAGGTCCGCCTTGGTATTACGGCACCGAAGGAGATACCGGTCCACCGAATGGAAGTCTATGAGGCCATTCAACGCGAAAAAGGCGAAACCCAGACCCAGGAAAAATAACATTAAAAGCCGGCAAGGCTGCCTCCTATAAAATCTCAACCGCCGTCCTATTTTGACAATCCTCCAGATAGGACGGCTTTTTTATGAGCAAACTCAATCAAGCCCATACGAATCTTCTTTTCCATCGCTTAAACTTGAAGACACAAACCGGCCACGATTTTAAAAAATTGCTTCGACAAACGCCAAAATATCACTATATTAGCGAACAAGTATGTAACCGAAATCTTTAAAACAGGAGGATAAACTATGAGTAAGAACAATCTTTCAAAAAGTGCACAATCAGGGGCTGGCCACCCACATGCAAACTCCCGATGGAATACAGGTTTGGGATTCCTGGCAATCTTCATAGTAACGGTTATTGTCACGGCTTCGAGTATCACCTTGGCCGCAGCGCCTCCCCAAAAATTACCTGTTGTTTTTGACACCGACATTTGCGACGATATCGACGACACGTGGGCGCTGGTCATGCTTCTTCAATCGCCCGAGTTCGATATTAAACTGATAACAACGGCCGTCAATAACACCCCGGAGAAGGCGAAGGTTGTCGCAAGGATTTTGGAGATTGCCGGCAGAACCGACATACCCGTCGGCATAGGGATACAACAAAACAAAAACAACCACAGACAGCGCGAGTGGGTGAAGGATTATAAACTGTCCTCCTATCCCGGCAAAGTTCACCAGGACGGTGTGCAGGCCATAGTCGATACAATAATGAAATCAAGAAAACCAATGACGGTTATTGCAGTCGGCCCCCTGCCCAACATCGCCGCTGCGCTGGAGCGTGAGCCCAGGATTGCAAACAAGGCAAGATTTGTCGGAATGCACGGCAGCATCTACAAGGGCTACGGGGGCAGCTCCAATATCAGCGCCGAATATAATGTCAAAGCTTATCCAAAGGCGGCACAAAGGGTGTTTACCGCACCGTGGGATATTACCATTACGCCGCTGGATACGTGCGGGATTGTCCATCTCACAGGTGAGAAGTACCAAAAGGTGCTGAAGGCTAACACACCCTTAACAAATGCACTAATCGAAAACTACCGCGCATGGTATAAACAGGGCATACGAAACAAAGACCTGAGCGAAGAAGAATTAAATAAAAGGACCAATCGACAGATCAATTCCAGAAGCACGACTCTTTTCGATACAGTCGGCATTTACCTGGGTATGACGGAAAAACTGGTCAAGATGGAAAAACTGGGCATTAAAGTCACCGACGATGGGTACACAAGAATCGATAAGAATGCAAAGGTGATTAACTGCGCCACGGAATGGAAAGATTTAGGTGCCTTCGAGGATTTCTTGGTCGACAGGCTGATAAAGTAAAGTACCCGGGCCGGATTTATTCTGAACATAGAGAGGACATAGAATGAAACAGGACGTACCGACAATCGCCGTAGTCGGCAGCAGTAACATGGACCTGGTCGTAAAATCGGAAAGGATACCCGTGACAGGTGAAACTATCCTTGGTGGCGATTTCATAATGGTTCCCGGCGGCAAAGGCGCGAACCAGGCCGTGGCCGCCGCCAAATTAGGCGCCCGGGTATTCTTTATAGCCAAATTAGGTGACGATATCTTCGGCTCACAATCGCTTAATAACTTCAAGAAAGAAGGTGTCAATACAAAGTACGTCCTTCAAACCAAAGATGCCCCTTCCGGTGTTGCCTTAATAATGGTCGATGATGATGGCAATAACATTATTGTGGTGGCTCCCGGGGCCAATCACAAGCTGACAACGGAAGATGTCAAGGAAGCGGAATCCGATATCGCTTTATCGGGCGCGTTGGTCGCACAACTGGAGGTGCCGATAGAGACAATCGAATTTGCTGCCGGATTAGCAAACAAGTCCAGCGTGCCCTTTATTCTGGACCCGGCACCGGCCCAACAGCTAAGTGAACAGCTTCTTAAAATGGTGGACGTGCTGACTCCGAATGAAACGGAAGCCAAAATCCTTACAGGTATAGAAGTAAAAGACCGGGACAGTGCAGGCGCAGCCGCGCAGAAGCTGCTCGAATGTGGAGTCAAAAACGTTATCTTGACAATGGGAGCAAGTGGTTATCTTACAGTGAGTGATGAGGGAACAGAATTTGTCGAAGCCAGGAAAGTGACAGCCGTCGACAGCACGGCGGCAGGGGATGCCTTCACCGGCAGCCTTGCCGTCGGTCTGGCTCAGGGACAATCACTTTCAGAGGCCGCTATGTTCGCCAATGACGTGGCTGCTGTCTCCGTCACTAAAATGGGGGCACAGCCTTCCATGCCGACAGTTCAGGAAGTTGAAGCTTTTATAAGCAAAATGGAGCAATAAAACAAGTTCAAACAGCAATTTTGAAAAAAGGAGGTTTCTGAAATGGTTATCATCGAATCGTATCCTTTAGCGGTAGTAATGTGTTTTATTACCATGCTTTGCTGGGGCTCGTGGGCCAACACGCAAAAACTGGCCACAAAGGAATGGAAGTTCCAGCTATTTTACTGGGACTATTCTATCGGCGTGCTTCTGCTTTCGTTGATTATGGCTTTCACAATGGGAAGTATGGGCGGCTCTGAACGCTCCTTTATCGCTGATATCAGCCAGGTAACAGCAACAGCCTTTCTCTTTGCTTTTGCAGGGGGTATCATCTTCAACCTCGCTAACATCCTTCTTGTCGCTGCCATTGATATCGCAGGGCTGGCCGTAGCCTTTCCTATCGGAATAGGAATAGCGCTCGTCGAAGGCGTCATCATCAACTATATTTTAGATCCAAAAGGCAATCCCGTGCTTCTGTTCGCAGGTGTTCTGGCCATTATGATTGCGATAATTATCGATGCATTGGCTTATAAAAAACTACCCACTGAAGGACAAAAGACGATAGGAAAAGGAATCGTCATATCCATTGTCGCCGGACTACTGATGGGCCTTTTCTACTATCTGGTTCAAAAAGGAATAGTCGCCGACTTCGCGGCTCCTGAAGTTGGCAAATTAGGTCCCTATGCCGCGGTAGTAGTGTTCTCATTAGGCCTGTTTGCTTCAAGCTTCCTTTGGAACAGTATCGTGATGGCCAAGCCATTTGTAGGAGAACCTGTGGCCTTTAGTGACTACTTCAAAAAGGGAAATCCAAAACTACACTTGATTGGTATCCTCGGTGGTATCATCTGGTGCATTGGCATGTCCTTTAACATTATTGCATCAGACACCGCCAGCCCTGCAATCTCTTACGGTCTCGGTCAGGGAGCCACGATGATAGCTGCTTTCTGGGGCGTATTCATCTGGAAAGAATTCAAATCGGCACCGGCAGGGACAAACAAACAGCTTGCTCTGATGTTTGCATTCTATATAGTCGGCTTGACACTACTAATTACCGCAAAAATTATATAAATGCGGATTTCCAATACGAAATAGCCAAAAAAACAAGAGTTTAGTTTAATACAGCTAACAAGATTTATTAACTGAATTTTGCTCATCGCAAACGGGAGAACCCGATGAGTAAAGAAAGTAAACATCCGCTTATAATCAAACCTGCCAAACATTTAAGTTTGCATCCAGGTTGGATTTTTTGTGTTAGATGAGGAGCGCATCGGATGGTTCGTCGCGAACTTAAGGAATGTATGCAGCGACTGGCTGAGCGTTACGAATTGAGATACCTTCAGAAGGATAAGGGATTTGTGGGAATTTATCAGGGTATCGGCGTCAAGGTCTGCGAGTCAGGCGGTGAGATTACTCTTACGTTCTTCTGTCCAACCGCAGACATAGACGATCAGATACTTGAAGACTTTGCGGGATTTAGTCACTGGGCCGAAGCCGGTCTTCCCAATGCATGGATCGATGCACTACGAGAACCTAGCTTCAATAAGCCGTTCAATCCAACGACAAGTCACCGCGGCTGTCTGATAAAAATAGACAAATATCGGTTGGAACGGATCGAGGTTGAAAAGTTCCTGGATATTCCTGAGATTGTCACACGTGATCTTTACGAATACGGAGCAACGGATACCTGGGTATGTGATATGTGCAAGCAAGACGCTGCCACCGACGCTTTCCTTGATGGGGCCAACGCATCGCTTTGTAACAGGTGCTGGTACGAAGTTCAGCTCGCACAAAAATCACAAAAGAGAAAGTCTGTACTTGGCCCATTTTGCTGGACCTTCCTGACGATAGGCATCCTCATATTAGCGAGCATAATATGGGGGACATTCAGGGAACCATCCGGCATGGACAACTGCAATGAAGGCATCGAAGCTCTTGAGAACGGAAGCTACGACCTTGCAATAACTTATTTTACAAAGGCTATCCGACAGGACCCGAATCTCGCCCCTGCTTACTCTCTCCGCGCTAACGCCTATCATAACCTCGGCAAATACGATGCCGCAATAAAAGACTATACGGAAGCTATTCGCATCGTCAAACCGACACTTGAAGAATTGCCTAAAGAACAGTCGGCAGGAATCTATAACAACCGGGGATTTGCTTACCTCATGAAAAACGATTACAACCGAGCAATCGCCGACTTTAACGAAGCCATCCGACTCGAACCAAATAATATCCCCTCATACATCAACCGAGGCGATGCCTACGTTATAAAACAGATGTACGACAACGCCATCGCCGACTACAATGAGGCCATCCGGCACGAGCCGCACAATTCCCTGGCATACTACGGGCGCGGATTTGCCTACTTCGGCAAGGCCGAATACGACCTTGCCATCGCCGACTGCACCGAAGCAATCCGGCTCGATCCAACGTACGCTGTGGCCTACATAGAACGGGGTGTTGCTTACTATCGGAAGAATGACTACGACCATGCCCTCGCCGATTTCACGGAAGCGATCAGGCTCGTTCCGAATTATGGAGTGGCCTATAGCGAGCGGTGCAGGGTCTACTACAATAAGGAAGAATACGACAAAGCATGGGAGGATGTAAACAAGGCACAGAACCTGGGATTTGAATTTACTCCGGAATTTCTCAAAACTCTTCAGGAAGCTTCAGGAAGAGAAAAATAAACTCGGGAAGACAATCTCTACTCAGGCAGACCGATATGCATCTTACAGTGTTTCAGAACTGCGGCGGACCTTGACGTCGATGTATTTTACGCCCCATTGTCGGGCTTTTTTGTGAGAGTTGAAGAACACGTCGAGCTTGTTTCCACGGATAGCCCCACCCCTGTCGAGGACCTTTATGGGCTTGCCGTTGTTGTAACCGGCCACAATCATTTCAGTACCAAATGAATATTTTTTGTCAGCGGCCGCAAAGGTATCGCCCTGCCGGATTTTATGACCACAGGCCGTTATCCCGTCTGCGAATTTGCCGCAGCATTTTTTACAGGCGCAGTAAGCGGTTACACGCATCCGGACGGTTTGCCACTGGCTTCTTTGTTGGGGCGTGGTTTTCATTACAGACTCTTTTACAGTAGATGGGCTGACGGTCTCCACTTCTGTAGTGGTAGCGCTGAGCAATGTTAGCCGGCCGCCCGCCTGCGCTAAAACCGCTCCGAAAACCCGGCTGACAACAGGGATGATTATCGCAAGCAAAACCGCAGCAACAATCACTTTCTGGCCTAAAAAGACACCCCAATAACCTGTTCTTCTCCCCTTCATCAATGAACACCCTCTTCGAAGTCAATTTTACTGGATTCGCAGTTATTACTGCTTAACCCCCATCCTGTGGTCAACTACCTCCTTCCGTGGAGCATTGAAAGTATTATACCGAAATTGCCTTCCGAATACAAACCAATAATCCGGGAACAGCCTCCTGATGCCCAATTTCCGGGATTTTAGTGGGAAAAAATAAATTTTATCGGCCAATTGCGGAAGGTTTTTTAGTCCTTCAGACAGCCTGCTATGCGAAAGAAAAAAGGCCGAAAGCGTTATGCTCTCAGCCCTCGTAATTTGACATTCCAAAAATAGCCAAGGAATCCCAAAATATTCAATCGTCAATAATCAATCCTTACAAGCCTGCCAGCCAGTTATCAGCAAATATTCTAAGGTCCTTGATATCTACAGAACCGAGCAGGTCAAGGTCTCTGCCGTCGCAATCATTCGACGCAGCGCAGTTTTCCTCGCCCCATTGCGACGCGAAAAACGAAAAATCGAAGAAATTTACGCCATTCGGACAGAGAAAATCGCCTACAGGTATCTGCCATAAAAATTTCGGATAATTCGTCCCCTCACAAATATCCCAGATGTTCACAAAATCCCATCTGGCATCCGTAAAAGTGCTTTGAGTTTGCATGTTCGTAGTTGATTCACCTATTACATTCGGATCTGTTGTATTTCCGATGCCTGTAAGCGATGAATTAACCGTATTATCCCAAAAACTCTTCGTATATAAACCACCACTATCATCTCCTACCAATCCCCCGATATCATGGCTTTCCGAAACGCCGCCCGGCGCGTAGCAGTTGGATATTGTTGCATTGTGGCTCGAATTATACGCCGACAGCCCGGCGACCCCGTTTCCAACTGAAACGCTACCGACCGAATAGCAGTTGATGATTGTGCCTTGGTGATTCATTCCCGCCAAGCCACCCATGTCATAGGTTCCCGAAACGCTGGTCGCGGTATAGCAGTTGGTGATTGTTCCCTCATTACATCCTACCAGGCCACCGATAGCCATACAGCCTGAAACGTCACCACTTGAATAGCAGCAGGTGATTGTGCCATAATTTGTTCCGACCAGCCCTCCCATAATCTGGATGTAAGAAACACTGGCGGCTGAATAGCAATTGCTGATTGTGCCACCATTAAAAGCAACCAAGCCACCGACATCCGAAACTCCATAGACGCCACCGCTTGAATAACAGTTGGTGATTGTACCATCATTGGATGCCACCAAACCACCAATACAAACACCAAATTCGCCCGAAACAATGGCTGATGAACTGCAATCCGTTATTGTGCCGGCATTTACTCCCACCAATCCGCCGAGACCGTCTAATCCCGAAATGCTGCCGCCTTCAACGCAGCAGTTAGCGATGGTTCCTCCACTTAGCTGGCCAACCAGCGGACCTATATGCCAAGCTATGCCTACATCAAGATTAGGGTCAATCAATCTCAAATCTTTAATCTCTGCATTAGGATCACTGACGTACCCGAAGAGCCCTATGTAATCCCGACCTGTAGAAGTGAAGCTGAAGTTAAAAATTGTATGTCCGTTACCATCAAAGACACCGGTAAAGGGATTCTCATAATCAATCCCGATGATATTAAATTCTGTTCCTGTGAAGGCGCTCAGGTCGATATCCGCCATTAGCCTGAAGTGCTTGTCCCAGTCGTTCGGATCAATCCCAATTGTATTCATATGGTCCGCATTAAAAATTAGGTACGGATTGTTCGGCTCTCCGGTACC
>Ga0209536_100016334_pt1 | contig 10558 bp, 9 predicted proteins | sample DeeMarSeWOR28_12_FD_187461 | JGI IMG/M metagenome (GOLD analysis project Ga0209536, IMG submission 187461) | Marine sediment microbial communities from White Oak River estuary, North Carolina - WOR-2-8_12 (SPAdes) (version 2) | ecosystem: Environmental > Aquatic > Marine > Intertidal zone >...
GCAAGGTAAAGAAAGCAACTGGATTCAGACCGTTCCCGGCAAAGGTTTCAGCGTCATTCTGCGCTTTTACGGACCGCTTCAGGCTTGGTTCGATCAGACCTGGCGGCCGGGTGATATCGAACCAATCAAATAGTGAAGAGGGTCAAAAGCAAGCAATAGTCTCTGGTGACCTCGGACTAGGGAAGAAACGATGGACAGATGCCTAGCTAACCACCGGTTGCAACAGACGGCGCAAGGCGCTTGAGAAGCCCCTAGCACAGCGAGAAGGGGAACCGGACCTGTTGAAACAGGCGCAGCGGTTCTTCGAGAAGACCAGACGGTAAGATTTGAGTTCATCGAGACGAACCGCGGCCAACACAAGGTCAGCCGGCTGTGCCCGCTGTGAGGCGTATCCACCAGTGGCTGCTATGCTTGGGGCACACCACCGGTCAGTGCACATCGGCGCTATAGCGAGCAACTCACGGGGCTGATCAAAGAACTGCATCAGGGCTTTCATCGCTGCTACTGTGCGGCCCCCGTGCACCAGGTGCTGGTCAGTAGGGGCTATCGCTGGAGTCGCCGGCGAGTGAATCAACTGATGCGCGGGCTGGGTACCAAGGCCTCGAGGACGGGGTTGTACGCATGGTGGCCCGGCCAGCATCAGTTCTAGTCCTGTGCGGGCAATCGGCGCAAACATGCGCCGGGCCGGAAAGGGGGGAGTTTACCTATATCGAGACGAGCGCGGGTCCGCGCTATCACGCGGTGGTGCTGGATCCGTTCAGCCGCAAAAGTGGTGGGGTGGGCGTTCAGCTGCAAGCGCAACGGGGAACTGACCAAAAGCGCCCTGCGTATGGAACTCTCGGGCGAGGCGCGCGACGCCGGGTGCCTCTTCCTGTCGGACCACGGCATTGAGCAAGCGGCGCATGAGTACCGAGAGCTGGTCGAGGGGGCGGGCATGCGACGCAACATGAGCGACAAGGGTAAGCCGTTGGACAATGCGGCGGTGGAATCGTTCTTCCACACGCTGGAGGCCCAGTGGGTTCACCAGCGTATGTTCGCGAACGAAATCGAAGCGGTGGCCCACATTGTTGAGTACATCGAGTTCTACAATCGAGAGCGTCTACACTCAGCGATCGGCCACCAATTCCCAGCGAGATATGAAAAGCTGTGCGCGCAAAAAGTGTCCAGCAAAGCGGTGCAAGCGCAGGAGGCGCCTATGGCGCGCGCCTTAACTCGAACGGTAGGCAATTGTTATGAGGAGTGCAGGGATGAAAACTATGCAGCTCCGCAGAGCATTCACTCTGATAGAACCAGGACCAGTTGTGCTCGTGACGACGAACGACGGCAAGAAGAACAACATAATGACCATCTCCTGGACCATGGTGGTCGAGTTTACGCCGCTATTCGCAATTACGACCGGGCCGTGGAATTACTCTTATGCCGCGCTTAGGAAATCCCGGGAATGTGTAATGGCAATTCCCACCGTGGATTTGATTGATAAGGTGGTTGGCGTGGGAACGTGTTCCGGCGCCGACACAGACAAAATGGAAAAGTTTGGGCTAACCCCATTAAGGGGTAAACATGTCAAGGCACCCCTGATCAGGGAATGCCTGGCAAATATCGAATGTAAAGTCATCGATGTCGTCAAAAAGCATAATATCGTCGTGCTCGAGGGCGTTGCCGCTTACTTTGATAATTCACGAACAGAGACGCGAACTATTCATGCGGTTGGCGATGGCACCTTCGTAGTGGACGGTCGAAAACTAGATCGTAAGAAAATGATGAGAGCGTGGGTTCCAGACGGTGCGTAGCTCACTGGGGGCACAGGTGTTACTGTTCACCTCGCGTATGTGGTGTTGACTAACGGGTTGCCCAAAAGGCGGTTCCGCACGACCGGTTAGGCCGGCGCGTGATCCGGAACATCAGATAGCCTATCTCTGAGTAGATGATGAGCGCGCAGACGTTAAAGCATATTTGGTGGTTGATCGAGATAAACGCCGCGATTTGGTTCGTGTATTTGGGGTATCTCGCCAAAAGCAACACACCCATCAATGAAATGGTATTCCCGCTCGTCGGCCTCTTTGTGGCGGCAGTCCTGCATTTCGTTGCCTACTACAAGGCCTACAAGCCATATATCAAGAATAGTAACGTGTCGTCGGAGTAGTGCAGCGCGATGAGTGAATTCGATCGATGGGGCTGTGAGCGAACGACTGAATCTGGCGAGTGGTGCGAGCAGCCTGTCCTGTGCGCGACCGTGCAGCGGCATGAGCCGCGCCGTCCAGCGGGGGGCGCTCAACTTGGTCGTTGGGAGTGTGATGGGCGTGCGAACTAGATACGTCGTTCCTCTTGTTCTTTTTGCATTCGTCGCTGGCGCGGCACTTTCATACTCTCAGCTGCAACCCCAGCTCAACGGCGCGAGGCAGACGACCGAGCTGCTTGTCGGGAAAATGAGGGTTCGTCTAGCCAGCCAAGAACAGTATCGGGCGATGAGTCATCTCGAGGCGTCTGTTGATGTGGTCGGCTGGGCAATGAATCTGGACGAGGCTGGTGCCCGACGGAAGCACGCTGGGCAAGAGTATCGCGATATGCTCAAATCGCGGATCGCGACATTGGAGTCAATTAGGCCGCAGATGACGGACGCGGCGGCGATTGAGAAGTCGGATTCTCTGCTAAAACAGGCCCAGGAGCTGCTCCAAAGGATCGAGGTCAGCTACCCTTAGCGCGATCGATCGTGGACACTCGTAGCAGGCGCATGGAGTCCCGGCGCAGCGCGCGCTGGCTCTCAATCCTGCTGCGCGGCGTTTCGGCCGCTCATGAGGCACGTTGGGTTCAAGGCGTAGCCACGAGAATTGGATACACTCATCACTTTGACTGCGATTGAACGGGAGGCGACGGTTTGACAGTTATGGGCACGGAAACATCACCGCAGGTCTACGCAAGAGTCGCAGGGCTTTTGTACCTGGTCATCATCGTATGCGGCATCTCCAGTGAAGTGTTCATTCGTGCCAACCTGATCGTGCCGGGGGATGCAACGGCCACGGCTGGCAATATAGTGGCGTCGACAGCGCTGTTCCGCGTCGGTTTCGCCGCCGATTCCATCATGCTGTTGAGCGACGTCGCCATCGCGGTACTGTTCTATGTGTTGCTCAAGCCGGTTAGCAGGGCACTGGCGCTGACAGCGGCCGCATTCAGGCTGACGCAGGCCGCGGTACTCGGGTTCAACCTTCTCAACTATTACACCGCGTTGCTGCTTTTGGGTGGTACCGGATACGTGACCGCCTTCGAAGCTGGTCAGGTGCACGCGCTAGCGATGTTGTTTCTGGATCTGCACAGCCATGGCTATGACCTTGGGCTATTGTTCTTCGGTGTTTCCAACGTGATTCTTGGATATCTGGTTATCAAGTCGGACTACTTTCCGGGGATTCTCGGCTATGGGCTGATCGCGGCCGCTGTGGTCTATCTAGGGGGAAGCTTTACGCGGTTTCTTTTTCCCGACTATGCATCCCTTGTCGAGCCGGCATATATCGTGCCCCTAGTTGCTGAGCTATCGTTCTGTTTGTGGCTCCTGTTCAAAGGGGTAAGGGTTCGAGCCTAAGAGGGCCGCCACACCCGCTCGAATTGCGAGATTGCAGACAGTCGATGGCAAATTGCCCAACGATGCGTAAGGAGACGGTCTCGTTGTCTGCGCATGGTAGAGTCAGTACTGTTTCCTTACCGAAACGGGAGACGAGATGACGATGACGAACTCGAGCATACGTGGCGTTCTGGTCTTGCTGACACTGGCGTTCGCCCAGGTCGACGTCGCGTGGGCTGCAGCGGGATGGACGGGGGCCGCGTCTGTGGATGAGCTCACGCCCATGGCGAAACACTACTACGTGGTGCGGCTCTCCGACGCCAGGACCCCGACTGACTGCAAGAACAAAGAATGGTATTTCCAGGACTACGATACGATCGCCTCTGACAAGATGTTTCTGGCGCTGCTGGAGGCGCTGACCTCGGGAGCGCGCGTGAAGGTCTATGTGACGGGCCGCTGCAACCTGGACGGTTATTCGGAGATATCGTCAGTCAGCGTTATGCGTTAGCGGGCCCGGCGCCGATCACATCCTCGACCAGCGCCGGGCAGCAGAGCGCAGCGATTAGCTGTCGGCGACGACGGGCACAATGATGATTTCCACGCGCCGGTTGAGCCGACGGCCTTCCTCGGTGGCGTTGGTGGCGCGGGGCTGGGACTCGCCTTTGCCGTAGGAACTCAATCGCTCGGGAATGACCTTGCGCGAGAGCAAGTCGCGCTCGACGGCTGCCGCGCGGCGCTCCGACAGGGCCTGATTGTAGGCGTCGGTGCCGGTGCTGTCGGTGTGACCGACAATTAACAGCTCCGTCTTGCCGTACTTGTTCAGCACCTTGGCCATCTTGTCCAAGGTTGGCTTGTAACTCGCCTTGATCACATCCGAGTCGACGTCAAAGGCGGTCTCACCGGTCATGCGGATCAGCAGTTGGTGCTCGGGCATCTTCTCGATGAGTATGGCACCGGCGGCGACTTCCGGGGCGAGGACTTTCTCGAAGTCCTTCTTCTGGTTGTCCATATAGGTGCCCACGGCGCCACCGGCGAGTCCGCCGCCGATCGCGCCCAGGACCACGCCGCGGCTGCGGTCTTCACCCGATGTCGCCGCCGCGCCAATGGCGGCGCCGGCCACTGCGCCGATGATGGCGCCCTTTTCCGCGTCGGTTAGCGGACGCTCGCGACCATATTCGTCGGTTGCGCAGCCACCGATCAGCAGCGCACCGATGAGCAGCGTCGATGTGAAGCGGATAGCCATGTTCATGTGGTCATCTCTCCTATCGTTTGGAAACTTGTGCTGTGCCCGTGGTGGCAAATTTAGTCCGGCGTTCCTGAACAGATGCTGAATGGCCCCGGGCATAAACGTGTCGGTCGGCACTTCCCCGCCGTAGCTTGAGTGAGCTCAGGATTGGGATCGAGCGGGCGCCGTGCTAGCGCAGACCGAGCGGGTTGTCCGGATCGACGGTCGCCATGAAGGGCAACCGGCGCTCGTTGTTGGTGATCTGATAGATCTTGCCGACCCAGTTGTCGATTACGGCCTCGGCGGTGTCGTGCCAGGTGTTGTCGAGCGTGGGACGCACAACAGCCTCGGGGAACTCAGGTGGCGCCGCGTCCTCGGCCCGGGCCTGCAACAGCCGGTCGCGATATTCCTCCAGGATGCCTTCCACCTGTCGGGTGAAATAGTCCTCGGGGAAGGGCGGATAGTCCTCGCGCTCATTGGCGATGAAACGATTCACCTCGCGCTTGTATTCCTTGAGCAGGCTAATCGTGTCGTATTCCGGATGGCCCTGGAAGAACACCAGCCGGAACAGATCTTCGGATACGGCCAGATGCACGCCGGCTTGTTCGCTTTCGGCCAGCACGTGCAGCCCGGCCGCATCGAATTGAGCGCGGTCGATCTGGTTGAAACGAGAGTGCGGCACGTCGAAGCGCGTGTTCACATCGACCACCAGCGGATGCCTGCGGTCCATGACGCGATGGGAGTAGACGCCCCAGCGCTTAAAGCCCAACGGCCGGCGCCGCTGTCCGTAACGAAACTCCAATACGGCGTGGGTCGCCAGGCACGAGCACAGGGTCGAGGTCACGTTGTCATAGGCCCAATCGATGACTTCGATCAGCGGTTCCCAGAATGGCTGCTCGGACAGGTTGGGCCCCACCACGTTTGCGCCAGTAATGATCAACGCATCAAGCCCCTGTTCCCGGATTTGTTTGAAGCTCTCGTAGTGGTTGGCGATGTGCGCGGCAGCGTGCTCACCACGGTGCAGCTCATCGAGCGTGAACGGATGCATGTAGAACTGCGCGATTTGATTGCTCTCACCGACCAGGCGATAGAACTGGCGCTCCGTCGCTTCAATGGCGGCGTCGGGCATCATGTTGAGCAAGCCGATGTGTAGCTCACGGATATCCTGATGCAGGGCGATATCGCGCGGCACGATGGTCTCGCCTTCCTCGGCGAGGCGTGAGAAAGTCGGCAGATCAGTGTGAGCAACCAGTGGCATAGCGTCTGATTCTGTCTAGCTCTGACGAGTGAGCACCGTCTCAATCAGTTTCATGAAATCCGCTTCGTTGCGCACCTGGGCCAACTCCGACGTGGTTACGGTATAACCGTACTGGTTGGCAATGGCCTCATAGCGAGGGATGCGCGAATAGAACAAGCGGGGAAACATCCACCGCACGAAATCATCTGGGTCGATCATGGCGACGTAGTCGATGCCGCGCTCGCGTTTGTATTGCTCGAGCTGTTCGTCGAGAAACGCCTCGCGGTAGTACAGCGGCTTTGGATCGCTCTCGGCACGCCGGATGAGTTCCTCCTCATCCTCGTGGGTGGCCTTGAGATACAAGATCAAGGTGTGTTCGTCGAGCACGCGGATGACTTCGTCGTTGTCCAGTTCACAGACGCTGCCGCCGGCGTCGTTGACGAAATGCTCATAGCCGTAGATCTCCTGCGCCTTGCGAATGAACTCGGGCACATCGCGCATCGCTGCGATCTCGGCCTCATGGTGCAGCGCCTGACGGCGTTTGAATTCGCTCAGCCCCAGGCCGCCCTGTTCGGGGTTGCCCAGTTTGCCGAGAAAGCTCGACACCGGCTGCAGATTGTCGACCGTGATGTTGTTGCGGATGTAGATCGAATCCGAGCGCAGCAGGTCGCGCAGAAACGACACCTGCATGGCCTGGTGTTTGATGTTGTCGAGAATCGCCTCATCCAGGTAGCGCGTACCGATCCGGTAGTCACCCGAGTAGTGAAACCAGTTGCGCTTGCGCAGCATGTTGGACAGGCGTGTCTTACCCACCCCCGACATGCCGAGTAGGGTGATGGACTTGTGCGCCCAGTTGCGAAATTCCTCGACGGTCAACCGCACAGCGGTATCCTCAGGCTTGGCAAAGACCCCATTGTACAGCGCCGGCGCGGCGTGGCGAAAAGCGTTTAGTTCTTCCGGCGCCGCGAGGCGAGAAACTCGTTGAGAATACGGCCGGTGTGCGAGCGGCGACCTCGCTGGGCAACGGTTTCGGGGGTGCCCTGGGCGACGATGCGTCCGCCCTGCGCGCCGCCTTCCGGCCCCAGGTCAATGACCCAGTCAGCTTCGGCGATCACGTCGAGATTGTGCTCGATAACGACGACCGTGTTGCCGGCATCAACGAGACGGTGCATGACGCGAATCAGTTTCTCCACGTCGGCCATGTGCAGCCCAACCGTAGGCTCATCCAGAACGTAGAGCGTGGCGCTGGCCCGCTCGCGCCGCGCCGCGCGGCCCGGCTGCGCAGCGGCTGGTTTGGCCTTGGCCAGTTCGGTCACCAGCTTGATGCGCTGGGCCTCGCCACCGCTGAGCGTCGGGCTGTGCTGGCCGAGGGTCAGATAACCGAGGCCGACATCCTGGAGCAGTTGCAGCGCGTGGGCGAGCGAGCTGTGGGCGGCAAAGAACTCCACCGCATCATCGACGCTCATCGCCAACACATCGGCGATGGAACGTCCCTTGTAGTGTATGGCCCGGGTCTCCTGATTGAAGCGCGCCCCATCGCAGGCCTCGCAGGCCACTCGCACATCGGGGAGGAAGCTCATTTCGATTCTCTGGATGCCCTGGCCCTCGCAGGTCTCGCAGCGACCGCCTTTGGTGTTGAAGGAAAACCGACTGGGCGTGTAGCCGTGGATGCGGGCCTCTGGCGTCTCAGCGAACAGGCGCCGAATGTAGTCCCACAGGCCGACATAGGTGGCCGGACACGAACGCGGTGTCTTGCCGATGGGCGTCTGATCGACTTCGAGCACACGCGCGAACGTGTCAGTGCCGCTGAGTCCGGTGCAGCCATGCAGGCGCTGTTTCGCGCTCTTGCGCCGGCGCTGTGCGGCGAGCAGGCGCTGCACGTTCTCATGCAGAACTTCGCGCACCAGAGTGCTCTTGCCGCTGCCGCTGACACCAGTGACGCAGATCAGACGCTGGAGCGGAATGCGCACGTTGAGCTGCTTGAGGTTGTTGAGCCTCGCGCCGCGGATTGCGATCGCGGCGCCCGTGCGCGGCTTGACCGGGCGGCGTGCCAGCAGCGGGTGGGGCAGCGGGCTGGCGAGAAAGCGTCCGGTGACTGAGCGGCGGGTGCGCATGAGCTGGCGCACGCTCCCGGCCGCGACGACTTCGCCACCGCGGCTGCCGGCGCCGGGGCCGAGATCGATGACATACTCGGCGCGGCGAATGGTGTCCTCATCGTGTTCGACGACTACGATCGTATTGCCTTTGCCCTCCAGCTTGCTCAGCGTGTCGAGCAACATGCGGTTGTCGCGCGCGTGCAGGCCGATGGTCGGCTCATCGAGGATGTAACACACACCGCGCAGGTTCGAGCCCAACTGCGCCGCCAGGCGGATGCGCTGCGCCTCACCGCCGCTCAATGTTGGCGCGGCACGGTCAAGCGTCAGGTAGGACAGGCCGACTTCCTGCAAGAAGCTCAGGCGATTGCGCAGCTCGACGATGATGTCGCGGGCAATGTCTGCTTCGCGTCCCCGCAGCTTCAGGTCACGGACCCATTTCTCGGCGGCTTCCACGGACAGCGCGGTGTACTCGGCGATGTTGTGGTCGTGAAAACGCACCGCCAAGGCCTCTGGACGCAGCCGCTTGCCGTCGCAGCTCGGGCATGCCGGTGTGCCGCCTTCCCACCACTCGTTCCACCAGATTTCCTCACCGCTCTGCCCGTCATCAAAGCCTTCGAGTTGCACGCCCGTGCCGTAACAGCTTGGACACCAGCCGTGCTTGGAGTTGTAGGAGAACAGCCGCGGGTCCAGTGCGTCGAAGCTGCGCCCACAGCTCGTGCAGGCGCGTGCGGTGGAAAACAATTGCGTGGCGGGGGCGCGCCGGAGGCGCGTTTTGGGCTGGGCCAGCACCTGAACCATGCCCTTGCCCAATTCCAGAGCGCGGCGCAACAACTCACGCAAGGCGCCTTCATTGCTGGCACTGACACGGACATCACCGACCGGCAGCTCGATGTCGTGTTCCTTGAATCGATCCAGGCGCGGCCATGGCACGGTCGGCAGCAGCTCGCCATCCACGCGCAAGCTCGAAAAGCCCTTGGCGGCGGCCCACTTGGCCAGGTCGGTGTAATAGCCCTTGCGCGCGACCACCAGCGGGGCGAACACGCTGATGGTCTGACCACGATACTCACGCAGCAGTCGCGCCAGGATGGTCTCGGTGGATTGGGCCTCGATCGGCACATTGCAGTCGGGGCAGTACTGGGTGCCGAGTTTGACGAACAGCAGGCGCAGGAAGTGATAGATCTCGGTGGTGGTCGCTACGGTGCTCTTGCGCCCGCCGCGACTGGTGCGCTGTTCGATGGCGACCGTGGGCGGAATGCCGAAGATGGCATCCACGTCGGGTCGCGAGGCCGGCTGCACGAATTGGCGCGCATAGGCGTTGAGCGACTCCAGATAGCGGCGTTGGCCTTCGGCAAACAGAATGTCAAAGGCCACTGTGCTCTTGCCCGAACCCGACACACCAGTGATGACGGTGAGCTTGTCGCGCGGCACCTCGAGACTGACATTCTTGAGATTGTGTTCGCGCGCGTGGTGCACGGCGATCGCGTTAGCGCTTGCCGGTTTGCGTCGCGACCTCTGGCGTGGCGCTGTACTGAGTAACCTCTGGGCCGCACCTGTGTACTCGCGCAAGGCGGCACCGGTGTGGCTGTCGGCATTTGCTGCAACCTGTTGTGGTGTGCCGGCGCAGATCAGATGGCCACCGTCTTCGCCGCCTTCGGGACCGAGGTCGATGATGTGATCGGCGGCAGCAATGACATCGAGGTTGTGCTCAATGATCACCAGCGAGTGGCCCACCTCGAGCAGCCGACGCAATGCGCTGAGCAGCTTGGCGATGTCGTCAAAGTGCAGGCCTGTCGTCGGCTCGTCGAACAGGAATAGCGTGTTGCCATTCTTGCTGGTGGCAGCGGCCTTGGCGAGATGCCCCGCCAGCTTGAGCCGTTGTGCTTCGCCGCCGCTGAGCGTGGGCACCGGCTGACCTAGGCGCAGGTAACTGAGCCCCACGGCCTGGAGCGGCTCCAGTGCGCGGTGGATGTCCTGGTCGTTGGCAAAGAAGACCAAGGCTTCGGACACGGTCAGGTCCAGCACCTCGGCGATTGAGCGTGCGCCTGTTTGCGGCGAGATGCCGAGCAGCTTCACGTCCAGAATCTCATCGCGATAGCGTTTGCCGTCACAGTCACTGCAGCGCAGGTAAACGTCGCTGAGAAACTGCATCTCGACGTGCTCAAAGCCGTTGCCGCCGCAGGTGGGACAGCGCCCGGTGCCGGAATTGAAGCTGAAGGTGCCGGCGCTGTAGCCGCGCTCACGCGCCAGGGGCTCGGCGGCAAAGCGTTTGCGGATGCCGTCGAGTGCGCCCACGTAGCTGGCCGGATTGGAGCGCGTCGTTTTGCCAATCGGCGATTGATCGACGAGCACGATCTCGTCGACGTGTTCGTGGCCGAGGATGGCGCGGTGGGCACCAGGTGTCTCGATCGGCTTGCCCTTGGGCTTGCGCAACGCATGGTAGAGGACGT
>Ga0209536_100016335_pt1 | contig 10558 bp, 6 predicted proteins | sample DeeMarSeWOR28_12_FD_187461 | JGI IMG/M metagenome (GOLD analysis project Ga0209536, IMG submission 187461) | Marine sediment microbial communities from White Oak River estuary, North Carolina - WOR-2-8_12 (SPAdes) (version 2) | ecosystem: Environmental > Aquatic > Marine > Intertidal zone >...
GCATGGGCGGCGCAGGTGGCATGGGCGGAGAGGATGAGATCCCCCCGCTTGCAGACGTTCCCAACTGCAATGCCGGCCAGCCACTGGACTTTGCCGATGGCACCTTTGGTACCGGCTGGAGCGAAAGCGCCCGGTCGACCTGCGTGATGAGCCTGCAGGAAGGCGCTGGGTATGACCCTGCAGAAGGTGCGGTCACGAGCCTTTACCTGTCGATCCAAGCATCCATGCCGGGCGGCGAATTCTCCAGCCTACAAACCACCTTCAGCGTGCTCGTCCTGCAAGGCGAAGAGATCTACTGGTCCGGCGCGGACGCCGTTCGAGTCAAATTCGGCGATGGCGACAATGTCTTGGTCGACCATGCAATGACCGACAGCGAGCTGGGGCTCTGGCCGAGCTCCTCCACGTTGCAAGCGCCGGACCCCCAAGGCGAAGCTTTGCGGTTTGGGTTCATGACTTGCGTCAACGGCACCCGCGAGGACAGCGCGGTCGACAACTGGATCGTGCGTCTCTGTCACTGAGCCGACTTGCGCGATCGACGATTCAATAGCCGCCTCCGCGTTGAAACCGCTTCCACGCTGCGCACGGGCTCCCATATCGATTCTCGATATACCCTAGGCCCCAGGCGATCTGCGGCCACGGGTTGCGACGGTGGTTGACCCCGTACTCGGCGCCCATGCCCTTCATTTTGCTGCAGGGGTACGATTGGGGAATGCCACAGGCACCGGTCCTCTTGTTCACCGCTCGGTGGTTCCAATGGCTTTCGCGTTCCCACAGCCGTTCCAGACAGCTCAGCTCTTGGGACCCGTTCCACTGCTGGTAGTTCTTTCGAATCAGGTAGCGCGCAAGCTCCTTGTTCTGCGCAGGGCTGTTGTTCTCTGCGCTTCGCAGGTCTTGGCTTCGACTCTCGCGGACGGCATCGGACGAGGTCTTGGAGGCTTGGTCTCGGGAGCACCCGATGGCGCAGAGGAGCGCCAGGATGAGAATCCCCAAAGAGAGCTTCAGCGAGTTCGGTCGACGTTGCATCGAACGAAGAAGCCTAGGACCGAAAACCTCGGGCGGCACGTTTGTTGATTCGCGATCAGGGCGCGTGCTGCTTCGGGTTGCTGCTTTTCCGACACACGAGCGAGGGAGATCCGTCTATAGGGCGTTGCAGGAAATCGCCGGTAGGCAGGTTGCGATTTTCCGACAGCAGACGAAGTCGAGCCCTAGCGAATCGGGGCATTGGGAGTCGTCGGTGCATTCGCTCCCGATGTTTCCGATGTCGTCGGGGTCGATGTCGTTGGGGTCGATCGGGTTCACGATGTCGACGTTCTGGCAAATATTGATCTGCCCAGCCCCGCTACAGCCCTGAACCGCTTGCGCCTGCTCGGCGTCGATGCTGACGCGCGTGCCACCGGGGCAGACCACCGTCACTTCGGACGTGCTCGCGTTGATCTCGTATCCGTAGGTCTCGCCTGCCCTCGTGAGGAAGGAAACCTGCTGCAGAGCCCCGGTGCCGACCATCGCCGTGGCCGTCCCGCAGAGCTCGTTGCTGGGGCTCCGGAACTGCAAGGTCTGATCGAGCGAGCTAACGAGGCTGGCTCCGTTCGCGTAGGTCGTGGTGAAGCCGGAAATCTGGCAGTCGCCGTTGGGATTCCAGCAGGTGAACACGTCTGCCAGCCCCGCCGCACAGCTGTCAGCAAAAGACGCCTCGACCGCCGAGCCATCGCATGAGGCGGCGCCAGTTGTACCCGCTGCGCTGTCACCGCCGCAGCCGATCAAGGCTGCGATGGCAACGACCGTCACCCCGCCAATTGAGAGCAATCCAAAGTTCTTCATGAGCGCCTCCATCGATGCACCGCTGAGCACGGGCCTGTAATTGGTGGAAACAGCGAGGCTATTCAGCGGGCGTCAGCGTGTCTATACGTAAAAATTTTCGTCGCCCTCGAGGAGCGGAAAAAGCTACGTCGATGCGCAAATTCTCCTCGGCCTACTCGACGACCACCTCGCAGAGGTCGCTGCAGCCGGAGCCCTGTTCGCCGTTCTGTTCGCCGGCGTCGCAGGATTCGCCGAGCTCGGGCTGGCGGATCCCATCGCCGCAGAACGGGCCGCTGCTGCAATCGGGGTTGCAGCCGTTGAGGCCGCCCAAGTTTTCTCCGTTGTCGCAGTCTTCGAACATCTCCTGAACGATGCCGTCGCCGCAGTGCGGGCCGAGGGCCGTGCAGGTTTCGTTGCATTGCCCGTACTCGCCGGTGTTTTCTGCGGTGCCGTCATCGCAGAACTCGAAGCGCGTGCGAATCCCATCGCCGCACTGGTCGCCGCATTCGGATCGCTCGGTGACGAATCCATCGAGTGTCAGCGTGAAGTTCGACTGCGTCACGTGCCTTTCGGCGTGAAAGATCGAGACCTCGTAGACCTTCCCCTCTTGAAGCCCCAGGTCCGCGATACAAGCGTCGACGATCGCCTGGCGCGCTGTGTTGGCATCGACCACCGCCGGGTCGAAGCTCATCACCCCATCTTCGGCCGCATGAATTCCGCCGATGTCCATGCAGAGGCGGCCGTCTACGAAGACCCAGAGGTCGTCGTCGCCTTCGAAGCGAAGCACCTCGTCACCCTGGTACACGAAGAAGTAGTGGACCTCCGTGGTGAAACCGAAGTTGTGTCCATTGGTCATCGGCAGCTCTTGGAGCGGCGGAGCCTCCAACTCCCAGCCGTCGTCATCGAGCGGGAAGAACGAGGCGCTGGAGAACTCGTAGCGATTCGGAATGCCTGGGTTGGGCCGGGCGAGGGTGAGCTCTCGGACGACCTCGATGTTGCCGTCGGCGACGAGCGTCGGGCTCGTCCGATACCATGCAGCAAACGAAGCGCTGTCTTGGGGCCAGCCTCCGGTGCCTACGCCAGCCCCGGCTGCGTTGAACACGGGCTTGCCCTCTGCGTCGAGCTCATTGGTAGGAATTCCTAGGTGACTACCCGTTGGAGGAGGGTTGAAATCGGGGTGGAAGGTGGGGTCAACCCCTGCGCCGCTCTGTCGGCTTCGGAAGTCACGGTAGATCACCGGCACCACGAATTCGTCGGGAAGCTCCGACTCTATCGTCGTACAAGTGAAGCCGCTTTCGATTTCACAGGTCGCTGAGCACCCATCGCCCCCGACCGTGTTTCCGTCGTCGCATGCTTCGTCTGTACCGGGGAGGATCACGCCATCGCCACAGACCGATTGACAATCGCCACCGGAGCAGCTCGGCTCGTTCCTGCAGTGGGGGTCGCAGCCATCGAAGGGCGTCACGTTCCCATCGTCACACTGCTCGGTGCCTTCTCTGGTATTGTCACCACAGGTCGTGGTCGTGCAGGGCGCGCCAGGCGTCTCGCACTTGAATCCGTCTTCGAGCTGGCAGCTTGCCGAGCAACCATCGTCGTCGGCCGTGCCTCCGTCGTCACACTGCTCGAATCCCGCGACGATCCCATCGCCGCATTCCGCGGCGCTGCAAGCGACGCCGGGCTGCAAGCAGATCCAACCCGCTTCGAGCTGGCAACTCGCACTGCAACCGTCCCCAGCGTTCGCGTTGTTGTCGTCGCACTGCTCCGGCGGGTCGATGCGAGAGTCACCGCAAACCAGCGGCGCGCACGCCGCGCCCGGGACGGGGCAGCGAAAGCCCTCCTCGACCATCATGCAGTCCGCCGCACAGCCATCCGCGCTGCGGCGGTTTCCATCGTCGCAGGCCTCGATCGCCTGGCGCTCGCCGTCGCCGCACTGGTCCGCCCGATCGACACCACCGCTTCCGCCGTCCCCTCCGGAGCCCGAACCAGCACCGGCGCCGGCCGCGCCACCGACGCCCCCGGCCCCACCGCCACCGACTTGGCCACCTGCGCCTCTGTTCCCGCCACCGCCGTCACCGGAGCAGCCGACCAAGCCACCCAGGCAGAGCAGAAGGCTCAGCCCCAGCAAGAAATTACTATAAGTATGCATTCATACAGTATATATAGACTTCCTGCTGCTTGTCCATCGATGATCCGATGATACCGGGCTCTCCTGTTACTGCCCCAGCGGCACGGTGCGCGCGGCGTTGTTCTTGGCCTCCTCGATGTCGAGTACCAGCGGGCTGGGCGCATTGATGAGCCAGTCCGGGAGGAGGTCGTCGTAGTTCGGCGAGTCGATGTCCGAGGACTGGCCGCCGGGGATCTGGAACGAGCAGCTGACGCCCGCCGGCAAGGCCTCGCAGACGAAGCGCGTCGAGGGCCCAGCGGTTTGCTGGTAGTCGGAGTTCGGGTTGGCGACGTCCACGGTATACAGACCGCCGTCATTCGCGTACGCGGACTCGCCGGACGCCGGGTTGTTGTACTGGGCGATGCCGAGCTCATCGAGGTCAGACCGAAGCAAGGCGCCGTGGAGCCGTCCCCAAGCCCACTCGGTTTCGTCCGCGCCTAGCTCAGCTTCGAGGAACGCGCCGGCCGTTTCGAGGGCCATCGCCATGATGTCGAAACGCGTCTCGACCTGCGGCGTCTCGATGTCGTCCCAATAGATGTCTCCTGCACCGAGCTGGTCGGGGTCGACGATCGAGTAGAACGCCGCGTAGTTCACGCGGGTGTCTTCCGGCGCGGCGACATCGGGGTCGCCCTGTGCGTTCTCGTCGCGGGTGATGGCGCTGTTGAGCTCTCGGAGCGCGACGTGGAACGCGGCGCATCCCGAAGCCGACTCCAGAGCGCCCGGCGTCGTGTCGAACGGCGACATCTCGGAGTTGGTTCCGCTGAGGCCCGTCGGACACTCGAAATCCCACGCTTCGAGCGCGTTGACCACTTTCTGAGCCGTGGCCGAAAGGGTCGTCGTCTCGTCGTTTGCGATCGCGAGGATCGCCGGCGTCATCTCCTCGCCGATGAAGGAGTGCGTGTTCGCGACGATATCGAGCATCGTCTGCGCTGAGTGCGCGTTACCCCCCGCTTCGAGCAGACGGACGATCTGCGCATGCCGGTATCCGGCGGCTGCGTCTACTTGGAAGGGTGGCCCTTCGTTGGTCGGGTCGTTGTCGAAAAGCGCGCCCGTCATGTCGTTGTTGGCTGTAGCGAGGAAGCCACGGGTCGGATTGATGGCCTGTGGGAGCTCTTCGATGGCAAAGTACTCGTCCCATTCGTAGTCGCCCGCCCCCGAGATGGGCAGCCATGGTGCAGCGCCGCCGTCGAGGTTGGTCGCCCAGGTGCGCTTCGGAACCCTGTTGTAGGGGAACCAACCGATGTTGCCGTCGCGGTCGGCGATCACGAAGTTTTGCGCGGCGGTCGTGATCTTGCGCAGGGTGGCCTGCGCCTCTGTGACCTTGGTGGCAGCCAGGAGGCCGAAATAGCCTTCGAGGTCGGTGCTGACGTCCTGGACTGTCCATTTCAAGGTCAGCGCAACGCCGTTTTCGGCGTCGAGCGCACGAACGGGGCCGTGGTGGGGCACATAGAGAAGCTCACGATCTTCGGTCGTGCCGTCGTTGAACTCGATGGCGAAGGTCTTCCGAAGGAACGGAACCTCCTCGCCCTTGAAGAGGACGCCAGTGGGTGCGCCCTGCTCATCGACGACGAGCTCCTCGACGTAGACGTCCGTCAGCGCGAGGTTGGTGGTGGTCACGCCCCAGGCGATGTCCTCGTTCTGACCGATGAGGACGACGGGAACACCCGCAGCCGTATGACCCGCGCCTCGGAGCGTGCCGGTGCCGTTGGTCTTGGAGTCGAGCGTCACCGTGTACCAGATCGGCGGGTTGCTGAGCCCGAGGTGCGGGTCGTTCGAAAGAAGCGCATTACCCGCGGTCGTATTGGAGGGGCTCACGATCCAGTTGTTGGAACCGATCGCCTTGCCGATCTCCCCCTGCCCGAAGATCGGGCCTAGCCTGTCGGCCTTGTCGAGCTTCTCACGAAGCGCGCGAAGCGCCGGCCCTGCGTCGAGGGGCCGCGATGAGGCCCAGCGCTGAAGGCTCTTCGGCACGGCCAGGGGCATCGCCGGCGGCGGAAAGGTCCCGGCTTCGAGGATCGAAGACTCTTTGATGGGCCGCCTGGCATAAAGGTCGGAAAAGAGCGTGTCATCGTCGATTCGCGCGCGCGACTCTCCCGTCCTGACGATGGCCGAATAGCTATTGGACAGCTGCTCGAAGAGCAGCATCGACACCGATATCGTATCTTGTGGAGTCCAATCGGGGATGTCCTCAGGGCCGTAATCGAGAAGTCCATTGGTTAGCTCTCGAGGAAACTTCGCGCCGTTGGCGCCGGTCTGAACGTCCCGGATCCACTGGTTCACGCCTACCGCGTACGCCTCGAGAATCGCGAGGAGCTCGGGCGAGACCTGTTCCAAGAAGTATTCTTCAATCGGCACGCCGTCGCGCGTCGAGAAGAGCTGCCGTTGGTCGGCGTCGAAGTCGGTCACGCCGACCAGCGGAGCAAGCAGCTTCGGCAAGAGAGCAGAGAGCCGACCAGTCGTCAGACGCCGCCGGAACTCCATCTGCACGAAACGATTGAACGCGTGATAGTACCCGAGCACCTTGATGCAGTCGGCGTCGGTCGCGCAGTCCGCAGCCAGGACGCCGCGCTCGTCGAAGTAAACGGTTGCGCTTGGAGGCCAGCCCTCGACAGTCCCGCCTCCGTTCCCTCCTGCGCCGCCATTGCCGCCTCCGGCACCTCCAGCGCCCCCTGTAGCGCCGCCGCTCCCGCCGCTGCTCGTGCTGCTGCTTTCATCGCTGCCGCATCCGACGCCCGCAAGCGCAACGAGCAGAACGAAAGAGCCAACCACCAAGAAATCAAGCCGTCGCATATCTGTACCTCACCGGTTGAAACGGGGACGATAGTCGCAATGGCGAAGCGCGCCAAGCGTCCTCGTCGGCGACATCGCTCGCGCGGTCGAGGTCTTCGATTGCGGGCCGCACTTCCGTTTTCGACCTGGCTGTGCCAGGCTCCCGGCTCGTTCCCCAGCATCCGGAGTGCACCCGATGTCATCGACCGCCAAAGCCCATGCTCTTGCCCTCGTCACGCCATTTTCGGTTCTGGGGGCCTATTTCTTTCTGACTGCGTGTTTGTTTCTGACGGCCTGCGAGGGCGACACCAGCGAGTCGGGGAGCTCCGTGCTCGAGCTCGAGACCGTGGATCTGCCGAGCGATGCAAAGCCCGCACAGACGCCTGGCAGCCCAGGGGTGACGGTGACCAACCCGAAGCTCATCGCAATGTTTGGCAGCGCTGAGCTCGATCTCAACCAAGCGCGCTACACGCGCTACCACCTCTCCGACCAAGCCGAGAGCCAGCCCGATGCCATCCTGGTCTTGGTCCCGGGCTTCGAAGGCGGCGCTTCCACGTTTGCGGTGCTCGCGGAGAGCCTGATTCGGCGCGCCAAGGACGAGGCGTCCATGGTGGTCGAAGTCTGGGCGGTCGATCGGCGCTCGAACCAGTTGGAGGACACGGCTGGGCTCGACCTGGCGGAGCAGGAGCAGGACCCTTCGCTCGGTTTGGACTTCTTGTTCGGTGAGCAGCTCGAGCTCGAAATGCACCCGACCTTGGCCTCGACGCTCAACCGCCGCTCGATCTTCTACAATACCGGGGATGACCTCGCGTTCATGGCGCAATGGACGTCGCTTGTGCACTCGCAAGACATCGATGCCGTGGTGGAGGCGGCTCGGAGCACCGCGCGCAACGCCAATGTGTTCCTCGGCGGCCACTCCGCCGGAACGGGCTTCACGGCGCGCTACGCCGCAACGGACTTCAACCTGGCTGGCGGGGACCCCGAACCCGGCTACGCAAAGCTCCGCGGCCTGGTCTTGCTCGAAGGGGGCGGTGGCAGCCTGCCCGCGGAAGCCCCGAGTGAAGAACAGCTGGACCGAATCGAAGCACGGTTCGACGGTGGGCTCTACGAAGCTGTGCGCAGCCAAGAGCCCCGCTGTATCGATGGCTTGACGCCCTGCACCGCTGCAACGCGGGCGGACGACTGCGCGGAGTTCGACCCCAACACCTCATGCGGGCCGGTGACCGCATACTCCGTCGTGGCCGGCCTCCTATCGCCCGAGCTCCTGGCGGTGTCGGAGGTGGCCGCGCTCGAGGGTGACCTCAAGGGCGACAGCGGGATCTCGATTTTGCAAGCCGATCAGAACGGGATCGAAGGCAACAATGCGGTGGCGAAGGTGCGGGAGTTGGCAGCACTCGTGATCTTGCTGGGGCCCGAGCCGACCACCTCGGTTGCGCTGATCGGCCTGTTCTTGGACGACGATGGCACGGCGGCAAACCTCGCGAGCTTCGTCGCGACCTCGCTCGGGGCAATCGGTCCGACAGTGGAGGGCGTGCGCACCTGGCTGAACTACGGGGACGAGATGCCAGCCGAAGTCCTGACGGACAACGGGCCTCGGCCAACCGAGCTCGCCGAGGCCCGCCCCTGGGGCACCGAGGTAGAGTCCACCGATCTCGAAGGACACATGATGCCTTCGTTTTACCGAGGGCAAACCAACTTTTCAGATTGGTACTATCCCAGCTCCGGGCTGGGGGTCGTCTCGGGCATGGGTCTCGACACCACGCCGCTCTCTGCGCCACCGCCATTGGGGCGCGGCCGCAGTGACATCGAGAACATGACCCAGGCGCGCAAGGTGAACATTCCGGTCATCGCCTTTGGTGGCAGCAACGGATTGGTACCGGTGCCAGGACGGATGCTCGGCTATGCGGACTCGCTTGCACCTTGCACCGCGCCGAGCTGCGATGGCAGTACCCCGCGCGTGGTCGACCGTGGGCAGCCCAGCACTGCGTTCCCGACCTTTGGCGATGCGGCAGGCGGCTTCGAGGTGTTCATGTCGGAGGGCTTCAGCCACGTCGACATCGTTTCCGCCGAGGACGACGAGACCAACAACGTGATCAGGCCGCTGCTCCGGTTCATCGAACGCAACGTGGAGTGACGATTTCCAGATTAGCGGGCTTCGAGGACCGCCGGAAACTTGGCGAGACCACGAGTGAAGGACGAGGACATGTACTCGACCGCCCTGCCCTCCGGGATTCGGATCGTCTTGACACGTCTGGTCATTTCCTCGAGGCAAAGACGCACTTCCAAGCGGGCAAGCGAAGCCCCCAGGCAGAAGTGAGGCCCAAGGCCGAACGATAGGTGCTTCGCCCCTTTCGAGAAGTCGCGGAAGATGTCGAAGGTATGCGGGTCCTCGAACTTGCGAGGGTCGCGATTGGCGGCTGCATAGGTGAGCCCGACCTGCTGCCCTTCCTTGATGACCTTGCCGTGAAGCTCGTAGTCGCATGCGGCTGTCCGATACATGTTGACGAACGGACACACCCAGCGAATAATCTCCTCGACCGCGTTGGGGATGAACGACGGTTCCTCGCAGAGGGCGTCGTACTGCTTCGGGTCATTCGAGAGACGCTCGAGTCCGCCCGCGATCGCGTTGCGGGTCGTTTCTGCTCCGCCAGCGTTGAGCAAGGCATGCTCGAACAGAAGCTGCGACTCGTCGAGCTTTTGCCCATTGATTTCCGCATTCATCCAGATGGTCAAGATATCGCTGCCCGTGCAGCCGGCAGCGAGTCGGGCCTGGACCATCTCTTCGTGGTGCATGACGAATTGCGCGAAGGCATCGTTGACCTCGTCGGTGACGTAGTCGGGCCCCTGGCCGCCCGGAATCATCGCACCGATCCACTCCCGCACCGACTCTTGTTTGTCGTCCGGCGTGCCGAGCATGTCGCAGATGAGGCGCACAGGAAGAACTGCGGCTAGGTCCTCGACGAGGTCGACTTCGTCTTGGTCGAGCATCTCGTCGACCAGCTCTTTCACGATCTCGCGCGCACGGTCCTCCATCTTGCGCATCTGGCGCGGCGTAAAGCCGGAGGAGACCAGCGCGCGCTGCTGCTTGTGCTGCTCGCCATCCTGGTAGAGCATCGCGGGATCGCCTGGTATGCCCGGGCGAACACCCTCTGCGTTGATGAAGCTTTCCGTGTCACGCGTGATCGTGACGATGTCGTCGTAGCGAAAGACCTCCCAGAGCTGGTTCTTCTCATCGAAGTAGATGGGCTCATGTTCGAGGAAGTGATCGTACATCTCGTACGGATCGTCGTGCGTCGACGGTGCACAGAAGTCGACGCGTTGAACTCTTGCGGGGCACTTCTGGGTCACGGCGTCTCTGACTCGACTTCCTCGACGAACACCGGCATCAGGCCATGTTAGGCGTCCTGCGCCTCGTGTAGGCATTGCGTTTCGCTATGCGATCATTCGCGGCGATTATCGTTCAACGGAGTCGCACGCTAGGGCTTGCAGGCGTCCGGACCATCTTCTCGACCGCCGATGTCGGGGCTGCTCCCGTTGAAGTTGCCGGGTGCGGCGCCGTTGAGGTCGTATAGAAGAAGCTCGTCGCCGGCATCGATCAGCGTCGAGGACGCCCGAGGCAGTAGAGGTCCTCCGCACCGACGATGACGCTCGAACAGAGCGGGTCGACGCTGTGCTCCCAGAGCAGTCCCGGAGGGAGACAGGCACATGGGTCGCATTCCGAGCCCCCGCAAGCGCCAGCTCTGTTGGCGAACTGATTGTTGCTGTACGCCGGCCCGGAGGAGAGCGGTGCGGTGCACGCGGCGCTGAGGTTGAAAGTGACGGCCGCGG
>Ga0209536_100016336_pt1 | contig 10558 bp, 15 predicted proteins | sample DeeMarSeWOR28_12_FD_187461 | JGI IMG/M metagenome (GOLD analysis project Ga0209536, IMG submission 187461) | Marine sediment microbial communities from White Oak River estuary, North Carolina - WOR-2-8_12 (SPAdes) (version 2) | ecosystem: Environmental > Aquatic > Marine > Intertidal zone >...
TTTACCGCCCACTCTTCGTCCTGATAACCAAAAATGTGACGAGCCGCTACTTCTGAAATTTCCACAGTTTTACCCACAGGAAACTTCACATCTTCACAGCCATACTCAGTAATAAAATCTTTATCCCAAGTATTTGTCACATATAAGTTTGTCATTAAAAGCTCACTGTATCGCCATACACACGGATATCAACGGTGCCGCCAGAGACGGCAGTGTTGACGTTCACGAACAAACACTGATTGGTATAGCCATTGATGGTCGTATTTGCCGCAAAACCACCGGCAATCGTCAAATCCTGCCACCGTTGACCAGTGGTAAGGTTCGACAGAACCACGTTCGCAACAACCGCATTAGCAGCAGCCACATCGCCAGTGCTTGAGATCGTAACCGCAATGTTGCCAGCGGATACGTCTTTGTTTGCGTTTTGAACGGTAATACGACGGACAATAACCTGACCCGAGGTGCTTGCCGCGTTACCCGCAGTCAAGCCACCCCCAAGGATGGGAATGGCAATGACCGCAGAACCGGAAGTTGCAAGCGAAGCGCCAGTGACCGAAGCAATGGCAAAATTGCCAAAGCTATCGGGTGTTTTTTGACCTACTGAATCGGCGCTAGACATGAAACCCCCTTACGAGTTATACGTGCCAGAAACAGCCTGACCGCCGTTGATGGTTACCAGAGTAGCCGTGGTATTCGCGTTAACTGCTTTTGCAGCCACGTTCGTGCCATCGGAAACAAAGTAACCGCCAGTGTTGTTACCAATCAAAGTTCCCCAAGCAGAACCATCATACATAACAATGGTAATGTTGGCTTGAGCGTTGAGTTGGTAAGCGCCAGCAGTAATGACGGTGCCATTGCCGGTGGTAACCGCAGCGACGGTAGTCGTTTGCAGATACGCGGCAGCGGTGTTGGTCGTTGTGCCTGAAACCAGAATTTTATTAAGGGCAAGAGCCATGACTATTCTCCTTTAGAGTGACAGTGAGTTATAGCCCGTGACCTTGGTCATCGACTTCGGCTTGGTGTTCACCAGTTCGGCAATCATCAAGACCGCGCCAACATAACCAATCTGCCAGTTCGGGAGAGTGGATTCAAAGCCAGTGAACACAAACGAACCCTGGTCGTGAATATACAGCGACAGGTAATTCGTGTTCAGAAGATACAGAGTACCTTCGGGGCAATACGGATCGGGATAAATCGGCACACCGGCAACCATCAGTGCGCGGAACGCAGCTTGAGGGCCATTCGCATCGCCGTCAAAACCCGAGCCAGGCGTAATAACGTATTGCTCTTGACCAACGTAGTCTTGCGCCAGCAGCGTCCAAGTGCCGAAACCGCAGACACCAAACGACGGAACTTCAGCGCCGTTCTTCACGGTGCCGCTGATGTATTGCAGCACGTTCTGGCGGGTCGGGTTGACCGAGCCAGCGGCATACTGCTTCGACTGCCACCAGGTATAGGTCGAACGGTCGATATTGCCGTAGTTACCCGCAGACGGGTTGCTCGACGATACCGCAGCCGGAAGGCCAATAAACTGTTGGTTGTTCGTGGTGTTGTTATACAGGGCGTTAGCCATCGCGTCCATCATGACGTTTGTGGCGTCATTCATACGCGCTTCGATCAGCGGAATAACCGCGTGATCTTGCTGAACCGCACCTTCCATTCCGAGGAACGGAACCGGAGCAATCATCAGTTTGAGGTTGAATTCCGCGTTAAACGCACCTTGCTGAACCGACGGCTGATTGAACGAGCCGCTGTAGTCAGACCACTGAGCGTTAACAAACTGGGAACCTTGAACCGGAACCGTGACTTGGGATACACCGCCCGAGGCTGACTGACTGTTGGCAATCAGAGCCGCCATAAGAGGTGTGCTGTTGTAAAGCTGAACAACCAGTTTCGGGATAAACGCACGCCGCGTGACATACGTCAACTCGGTATATTGTGTGCTACCCGATGCTGGAAGAATACCGCCGCCGATAGGCATGGTTTATCTCCGTTTTAAATATCCCCTGATTTATTACAGCCCAATGGGTCGCGGGTTTTTCCGCAACTCAGTGAGCGCCTTGGATGCTTCATCCCTTGCCGCCGTAACGGGATTTTTCCAATACTTGCTCAGATCAAACTTGTTCATGGTATTGCCTTGATAGCCAGTGGGCGTCGGGGCAGCGGATTGTTTCATCCATTGCCAGTATTCCGCAGCAGCCTCATGGTTGGTAATACCTTTTTCAAGCATGACCTTTTCTACTTCTTGAATTTCATTTTCGTTCTGGATCAAGCCTTTTGACATCAGCTTGTTGCGACGCTTGTTGAGTTCTTCAACGGCGTCACGTTCACGCAATTTTGCTTCCAACTGCTGAACCCGAGCCTCTGCCCGTTCATAGTGCTTGGTAGAGGCTTCCTCAATCTCCAGTTCAGGAATCGGCATATCAGGCCGGTTCTTCTTGGTAAGACGGAGGAAATCCTTACGAGTGGCAGGGTTTTCCGCAAGCTGACGGGCCAGCAAAGCCAACTCGTCACGCGCTTCCAAACTCAAATCTTCTAGGCTCATCATCTATCCCCTTATCAATTAGATAACTTTACGACCCGTCTGTGCGCTCGGAACCTTCTCAAGCGTCATCTTGTTTTTGCTAACTTTGTTCGGGCCATTCAGACCGCCAAAGGGAGCAAAACGCGGGGTGTTATGAATCTGACCATTGTCTTGGTTGTTGTCCGTCGGGCGGCGCGGCTGCGACGCACCACGGGGTTTGAACAAGTCCATTTCGAACTCCTTAAGCTATTGTGGTTGAGGTGCGCCACCAGGCTGCATCTCGCCAACGGCAGAAGATGCCATACCAGGAATGGCGGGTGCTGCTGCCATTGCTTTACCTTCAGGCGTTGCACCACCGGCCTGTGGCAAATTTTGAAGCATTTGCATAATCTCTGCGTTCTGCAATTCCTTGGTCTTTTCTTTCTTTCCACCAAGAATTCCAGACATTTGACGCAAGACTGCCAGAGCCTTTGCGCCTTCTGGCGATTCGCTACCCAGAGCCGGAAGCGCCTGTTCGATCAAATCCATCGCCATGCTGATGTTAATCATCGCACCTTCGCGGCTACCCATCTTGGGTTCCGGCGTGGACATGGGCGCTGCCATTGGCGGGGTTTCGGCATCAGATTGAGCCATAGAATCAGGCGCAGCAGGAGGAACAGCCGCCGCAGACGCCTTGCGCTGGCCTTTAATCATTTCCATTAATTTATCTGACGGCACACTCATAATATCCTCATTTTTCCGCATTGTTAGTAAACAATTACTAACTTGTCAAATAATTCAAAAGGGGCAGTATATTTGGTATCCCCTGCCCCTCGCGGGATTAATCCTTACGGATTATTTACGGCCCTTGCGGGTTTTACGAGCTTTGCGAGCCATCGTAGTATCTCCTGTTTTGAGAGGCCACTATTTTGTTAGAGGGAAAGCAGCCATACCCTTTTCCTTTGGGGGAAACTATTACCGACGAGTTTTACGGCTACGTTTGTATTTTTTGTACATGTTTATCTCCTGTGAATTATCCCCTGGATAACCGCTTCGACGGTCTGTTTTGCGTCTTGTTGAAACTCTTGACGCCTTGAACTCGGTATTGCAGGTTAGGCTGATCTTTGGATATGTCACCCGTCGTTACGCGGGGTTGATCTGCCTTCGGCTGCACGTTCTTTTGAGCCATTATTCGCCTCCTACCGCTTTAAGGTCTGGCTTGCCGCCACTCTTTTGCTGTGGTTGCTGTTGAGCCTGTTGAGCCTGTTTAGCCTCCATGCGCTTCAGGCGGTCTTTCAATTCCTGTTTCATAGGCGGTTCCAGCAGGTCGAGCAAGGATTCCTTGTCGATAGCCTGGGCTTTGAACAGGTTGAAAGCCAACTGGCGCAAATCTTCGGTGAAGATCGGGCTGTTAGAGTGCGCGTCCACCTTGACCACAAAATCCTTGGTGAACTGTTCGGCAATGAACTTAGTGCCTTCTTCGGTTGTGTAGTGCGTGTTGTCGTATGTCTGCATCAACTTTAGATACAGGGTGGCAACCTTTTCGAGTGAATCTTCCACAACCAAGGCGCGTTTCTTTGCGCGGCTGGAACCAAGTCGGGCAAGCTGGCTGGCATGTCCAGCAGATCGCACTCCCGATTCCCCGCGTCCTTGTAGAACACTGACAATGCCACTTGCTTCCTCGAACATCTGGTCAATTTCTCTAATAGAACCATAAAGGTCTTGAGGTATGTTGGGTGCCAGTTTCTCGACTTTGGCATTAGGCATGTCAGTGGATAAGAGACCACCGGCGCGGTTCAGGGCAAAGTTCTTCTCATCCAAAATGCCACTAAAGCCCATCAGCGCAGTAGGTGGAGCAACCTGTTTCGAGAGCAGGTCAAGAATCTCGGTCATACGCCGATTCCGCATTTGTTGCAGATAGATCAGGCGTTGACACTCTGACTGCCCCCAGAAGTAATCGTATTGCGGGTTTGGCGCAATCTGCACAAACGGCAGTTCGCCCTTGAGGAACACGGACTCGCCAGCGCGGTCATAGATAATCACATCAGGCGTAGCCATCGTGACTACTTGGTAGTCCATTGTCTCGTCGTTCCACAGCCACAATTCCCGCATCTCAACCGTATCTTCAGCCACTCGCGCCTTGTAGCGGTTGTAGCCATACAAATCCAGATTGACGGTGCCGTAGATGGTCGGATTGGTCTGCGACATAACAATCCGGTCTACACCCTCAGGAACTTCGGTCGGCAGGGGATTGTAGCTGGCGGTAATACGGTCAAGGATTTGGGTGCGTTTCGGATGCGAATACAGACGCGCCATCAGTTCAGACTTGGTAACGTAGTAAGTCTGAGTGAGTGCTTCTTGCCTGTCCAGATACGGCGTATCTTCGCGCAGCACCCCGATTGACGCAGGTTCCACCATGTAGGGGTGGATACCGTTGTTGTAGATCAGTTTGATGAATGTCGAGCAATAGGTCAGCGCCCATGTCAGGGCAGAACTGAATACTTGGTCGGCATTGGAATTGAGCCACTCGTCATTCAGTGCTTGAGTGAGAGTGGGTATTTTCTTGTGTTCTTGGTTCGGCACTGATGCGCCGATATTGATGCTGAATCGCGTCGTTTCCGCACTGTATAGGAAGGACGTAAGCTGATCCATGTGCGGGTAAATCTTGTTGTAGATTGCGGGGCTTTCTTCTGGCCCCGCCCCAAACAGATACCACGCACGAAGGCTAGAATAGTCTGCTTTACGCTCTGCTTTGGATACCTCGCACTTCTCGATTATGTCGAGATAGAACGCCTCACGCGCCGTGTGTTCTGTGGGTATCCGCATTTATTTCTTCAGAGATAAACCTTCATGGTCGGCAATGTAAGACGCTGCCTTTGGGCCTGTCAAGTTTCCCGCTTCCTGCGGTTTAATTCCAACCGATTCGCCGTGAATAGACCGGACGGCCTGACCAGACAGCAGGGAATTCATGTTCAAACCTTTGAACCCGCCGCCCCAGATTGCCGCGTCACCTGGACGAGACTCACGCGGTTGCTGCGCTTGCTGGACTTCTTTCGGAACGGGCTTGTTGTCTCGGGTGTAGTAACCGGCCTGATTCTCGCCTTCGCGGGTGGACTTGATGTTGGTCATCTTGAAATCTGCCGCCAACTGCTTGACCCGCTTGTCGGTGCGCTTGGTCTTGGCGCTCACGGTGCCTGGGGCTTGCAGGAACACCATCATCACATTTTCAGTGCATCCCTGCGGACAGGTCGCCTCGTATCCCTCAAAGTAACCATGCTCAAAACACTTGTAGTCGTGCAATATCTTAGCCATTTACTTTCCCCTTTAACTGTTCGTCAATACTATAACCACTATAATCTGCTTTATTAGCAATACCTACTTTAACCTTTATTTGACCATTAACAACCTCTAACCCTACGCTACGCACAAACTTTGGCCTGGGTTTCTTGCGGAATTCGACAAAACGGGTGGCATCTCGGTTCTGCATGATGGCTATTTCGCCCCGCAGCCAGGATTCGTAAGCCTTGCTAACTCGTCGCTGGATGTATTCGGTCAGGGGCAATTCCCGTTTGATGAACACATCTTTCATGGTGGACAGGGATATGCCGGAGAGTTCGGCAAAGAGTTTGATAGAAATGCCCCGATGAGGATCGGCAATAAACTTGGTCATAATCCTCAATAGTTCCGCTTTTGGAATTACTGGCTGCATGGCAATGTTTTATCCATATACACCAATGTTTTTAAGGTAAGTGCTTACTGACCTAGTGGTAGCCGAGTTGGTAGCAGTTTCGTCTTTAGTGGGGTCTGGGTCTTGGCTACGAGAGGTCTTGCGGGTGACTTTCATCTGTATCAGGCGGGGCTGGACTTGCTCGGCATAGGCGGCTGATGCCAGGGCAGAGGCGATTACCCGATCATCCTTGTTGCGTCCAGAGGCTTCAATACTGCCGCCATCACGGACAATGGTTTTCATTTCCTCTAGCGTATCTTCGCAATAGATCGCCATCATGCCGCGCTCAAAGTAATCCTTCATGTAGGACAACATGCGTTCCTTGGTGGCAGAGGTGGTCATCCAGCCGATGCTGCTGGACAGGCTCCCCATGTTGTCATTACGCCGCCAGATGTAGTTCTGCATGTGGGAGAGAACGTCCATCAAATCCTTGCCCATCCGGTCACCCATAGCCGCCGCCTGACGCTTCAGGTTCCGCAGTTCGTTGATGACTGCCTGACCTGGCCCGTTGATCTCAAGGTTAAGGGTGGAGTTCTTATAGGCTCCGGCAATATGGGCAATCGCCCACGCAAACTGATAGGTGCTCATTTCGGAGGTCGCAAACTCAAGCACTTGTTCCAGACCATCAGCGTAAGCACGATAAACCTGTATGCAAAAGCGGTCAGCCCAATCGCTAGAACCGTAAGCAGGATCAGCACCGATGACGTAATAAGCCGTATCAATGGGTTCTTCCCATACTTTGATTGTTGCCAGTTTCTCAGTAGACTTGATGCACTCGGTATCTTGAAAGTTGGCTCCCATTGAATAACGGTAATAATCAGGGGCTAACTTCTTGGCAATCTTCATGGCGTCGGTGCAACGCGCATTGCTGAAGTAAGAACTCCCCGTCATCACAAACGCATAGTCCTCGGTCGGCGGGAACTCCTGATACATCAGGGAATCATCCTTGATGCCCTCAAACAGCTTCCAGCGCCACCAGGCAATCTGACGGGAATTAATCTCTACCTTGTAGAGTTTCTTGATATCCCGCACCCATTCCTTTTCTTCCCCCGTGAGCTTGCCATCCCAATAGACTTTATACGTCTGTCCGTCAGGATCGAGGGAATAGAACTGGTTACGCCACCAGCCGCAGAAGATCGCACGTTGCGTTCTGGCACGTTTGGCAGTGGTATACATATCGTGGAACAGATTGAACCCACGGGCGGTAGATTCAAAGATATACAGCCGCATGGGGTTGGTTTCAGCCAAGGACGCCAGCAGCGAGGCCAGACCTTCCTCATCACCCCACGAACTTGTCTCAGTGCCATGCAGGTAGGTAATCGCCTTACCACGCCCCAGAGAACCCTTGGCCCTCAGCCCCGCAACCTGATAGAACAGCCGTGACCTATTCTTGAGAGAGAATTGATTACGGTTATGGGCTATCAGGGGGATACGGTATTCCTTCGGCAACCCCTCCATATACATGGACAAGGTAGACCGGAACATATCCCTGTTTTCTTCAGTATCAGTCGTTAAGGTGCCCTGCAAGCCTGGATTCACAAAGTGCCAATACAGGTCTAGCGCCAGACTGATCGTAGTAACCCCAACCTGCCTACCCTTCAATATCACAAAGAAATGAATGTCCTCTGCCAACCCCTTGGCAATCTCATCCATCACATACGTCTGGGTGCCCAACAACGGATTTAACTTCTGTAACCCGTTTTCCTTCGTTTCAATCTGCAACTGATTACAAAAACTGTAGAACTGTTTGAGATTGAATTTCATTACATCTCTGTCCTTTTGACGGCTAACCGGTAAGCCTCACGATAAGGACTATCCCTGTCCTCGCTGCACAACTTCCAACACTCCCTCAAGCTGTGCAGGTAGGCAGGATAATGTGACATAGAGTGCCAATAACGCAACAACTCATCCACAATGAATTGCTCATTCAAATCCCTGCTCTTGGACTTCTTCACGCTCATCAGCCCCAGGCTCCCTCTCCCATTCCTTACATTGCCGGTAAGCATACGCTCGCCACAAACGACAATACAAACCCTGATACGTGCCCTCACTCCACCGGCAAGTAGAACACCCATTAATCCAACCAGAGTTGGACTCCACTACCGCTAAGTTACTCTCCATACCCGAACACCTCCATCAACCCGCTTGGCAATGAACTTCCTATCCAAAGCCTTGCCAGCAACAGCGTTCCTCTTACACATCATCACCAGTATCGTCTTACGATCACTGTCCACCAGAAAACTATCCCCTACCTCCATCCGATCATACGGATAATCCACCTTCGCCACCTTCTTAACCTCCGGTATCGCTATCCCACGCTCAATCGTAACTGCCATTCCATACCCCTTTCCATTCATCTAAACCACCCATTACCTTCTTCCTAACCCCACCAACAATACCCCCACCCTTGGGCCTACCCCTTTTCTTCCTGGCTAACAAAGCATCCCCCGTGGTTAACCATGCCCAATAGTGAAAGTAGCAATACCCTTTGCCATGATGCTTGCCACTACAACCTTTTACATTGCATACCTTCATTAGCACAGTATAACCAATAAACACTTATACGCAAAACACCCTTTTTTCTTGGGGGTGGAAGGCGAGAGGGTCACGCACCCTCCCCACCCCCCTGGCCATCACACGCCCCTCCAGACGCACGATTGAGCGCATCCATGCCCATCCCATGCCATGCCCACATACGCGCATCAACACGCATCACGCAGCATCACGCATCGGATTGACGCATCCTACCCATGCCCCATAATTTGACATAATGTAGACGGGCGGGGAGTAGTACGTCCTTCCGCGCATCGCAATGCTCGCGCACCTTACATACATATAATGATTGAACACATATCACTTATGTACGTACATATGTAAGAATACGCAGTACGTATCCAGGCGCATGACGAAATATCGTCATACTGTCGAATAATCGTCATACGTTAATACGTAAGGTAATCATGTATTTACGTGCTAACACGTATTTATGTGACGTAATATCGTCAATTAATGCTTATTGATACGTATCGTGTATGCTTATTAATCAATGAGTTAGCGTATCGGTAAGTGTGGCACACGTATTGCATTAATACGTATGAATGGTTTGATTAATGGGAGGATTCAATGATGATTACAGTTGACGTAAATGGCACACATTACGCTTTGCGGGTTTGTGAACACTTGATTATCACGCCGCCGGAATCTTACGCGGCGATGGATGCGGTAGGCATGATGGCAGACTTGCCGGCATACGCTTGCAACGAAGGAGATACAAGCGGCGTATACACTGCCGACGATGGCGCCATTTATCAATGGTCAATATGCATAAACGGCAAACCAGCGACACATTTACAAATTATCAACACAATAGAGGAGACGCAATAATGTCATACCGCACGTTTTTCCCCGACTTCGACTACGAATTACCAAAGATCGACGGCTTTACCGATAGCAGTTGGGGCAACGACGTATGCCCCTCGATATACAACGAAGCGTTAGGGTTGATGATTTACTGTGACTACGCCGACGCATCGAAGCGCGACGGCTACAACATGCGCTATACCGTCAATGACGATGGCACAGAATCGCTACTTGAAACCGACGACCTTGCAGAGGTGTTAGCCTTCGTCGCCGATTACGATGGCAGACCGGAGTTGTGTCGCAATGGTCTGCCGTTAGCTGATTGTGTTTGCTGTTAATTTATCATTTATAAGGGGTTAATCATGATTCAATTTGAGCATACCGATTTATACGGCGGAGAAGCCAATTATTCATGGGTTCGGCGCACTAGCATCGAAGATGCCAATTTATCGGATAAAGCCATTGTCAGACGCGCTAAAGCATGGGCGGGTCTTACCGGATTACGCTGTAAGGTAGAAAATTGGGGAGACATGCTCAGAATCGATGCCTCTCCCTCTGGCTTGCTTCATGTCGTATTCGTAACCTACGAATAGTGCCATCTGTTAGCAGTTTAATGCTAGACTGCTAACGGATTCGCACTGTTTCATATTTATAATTAATGGAGTTAATCATGCACAAATTTAGACATGAATCACGCAATGCGCGGTATGACGCGCAACGCAATCTCGAAGGTCGCACGCACTATGTTGACGATGCCACCTTGCGCTGCTTTCGTTCACGCATCTTGTTGACCGCTATAAATGCCGATGGCTTGCTGTTTGGCATGGTCGAGTCTGTATCCCTCGATCCGGATCACACTAGACGCGGTTTTCGTGCGGTGGTTTTCGATGTGTTCGGCACCATCATTGAGCGCAAAGGTCTAGAAGATTGTCGTAAAACGCGCAAAGCTGCCGAGAATGACATGCGCG
>Ga0209536_100016337_pt1 | contig 10558 bp, 8 predicted proteins | sample DeeMarSeWOR28_12_FD_187461 | JGI IMG/M metagenome (GOLD analysis project Ga0209536, IMG submission 187461) | Marine sediment microbial communities from White Oak River estuary, North Carolina - WOR-2-8_12 (SPAdes) (version 2) | ecosystem: Environmental > Aquatic > Marine > Intertidal zone >...
CGATTAAAGGTTTTGCCAAAAAAATCGCGGCCAAGGCCGCTCCTACGATTCAATCTCTAGCTGACTTCAAGGAATCCGCAGGGACAGACCTCGACGCACTTGCCGCATTCCTGGCAGGCGTCGAGGTTGAGGGCGAAGTACATGCCCGGGCGAGGTTCTTCGAGGCGGGTAAAACTGCCCGTGGTGCAATACATGTAGCACTGCTCGCAACCGAAGCACGAACCGCAGGAATAGCAGCGCTGGATTTCGTCGAGGAACTGCTCCTCGCTGATCGTCCCCGCCACCTCGGCCATGCCAGACTGCACGCGCTGGTGAACCGGCAACGTCGGCGCCGGAGTCGCGGTGCTCGCCGGCTTGCTCGCAAACCGCACCTTCCCGGCGTCTATGCCCGGTGGCCCGGCATCGGGCGCCACGCCCTCCTCCAGCCCCCTCAGGCGGGCGTGCAAGGCCTCGGCCGCCCGCCGACCCTGAACGATCGCCTCCCCGGCGATCCCGAGGCCGAGGGCGTCTCCGCCGGCAAGGACGTTTTCGCCCACCGCTCCGGTGTCGTCGGCCACCAACCAGTCGCCCTGGTGATCCAGGGCCTCGAGCCCCCGTAGCGAGGGTACCTGCGAAACGGCCATGACCAGCGTGTCGGCTTGGATCTCGAATTCGGAACCGGGGATCGGAACGGGCGAGCGCCGCCCCGATTCATCGGGTTCCCCCAGCCTCATGCGCTGCACCCTGACCGCGTCGGGCCGTCCGTCCGAACGGCGCGAGACAGCGACCGGCGCCGACAACAGCTCCAGTGCCACGCCCTCATCGAGGGCGTCATCGATTTCGCAGGCGATGGCGGGCATCTCTCCGCGGGAACGGCGGTAGAGAATGGTCACCTCGGCTCCCGCGCGCAGCGCACACCGGGCTGCGTCGATGGCGGTGTTGCCGCCGCCGACCACGACCACACGCGCCCCGGTATCGACCGCCTCGCCCCGGTTGATGCGGGCGAGATAATCGGTGCCCGTGTACACGCCGGGGCCTTCCGCGCCCGGAATGGGCAGCGCCTGGCCCTGCTGAGCACCGATGCCCAGGTACAGCGCGTCATGCCGCGCGCGCAACTCTTCCAGGCTGATGTCTGCCCCGACTTCGCAACCCAGCTTCAGCTCGACGCCGAGATCCAGAATTTTCTGTATCTCGGCGTCGAGTACGTCCTGCGGCAAGCGGTAATCCGGCACGCCGTAGCGCAGCATGCCCCCGGCTTTGTCCCGGGCGTCGTAGACCGTGACGCGATAGCCGCGACGCGCCATCTGGTAGGCGAAGGACAGCCCCGAAGGGCCTGCACCGATCACGCCGATCTTCTCGCTTTCATCGGGATCCGCCCGGCGCTGCAGGGGCAGCCGGGCGTGAATGCCGAAATCGCCCAGGAATCGTTCCATGGCGTTAATCGCCAGTGGTTGATCCCACTCCGCGCGATTGCAGTGGTCCTCGCAAGGGTGCGGGCAGATGCGGCCCAGCGTCGCCGGGAAAGGATTGACGTCGGTAATGATCCGCCAGGCCCGGGCGTAAGCCTCTTCGCGGTCCAGGCCCAACTTGTCACGCTGTGCAACGATGCCGATCCATCCGCGGATGTCGCCGCAGTTGGCGCATCCGCCCTGGCAGGGCGCCGCTTTTTCCACCTGTTGCGGCCGGTAGGCCGGCGTGATCCGCTCACCGGCGCCCGGCACCCCGGGAGCTTCCGGCTTCGTTCTCACAGCTCGGTCTCCTGGTGGCGGGCGATCTCGGCGTTGAGATGCCGAATCCGGTGCGACATGGTCTTCAGCAGGTTGACCGCCAGCAGGGGATCTTCGCGAATGCGGCGCAACAGCGTTTTCTTGTCGATCTTGAGAACCCGCGCCTCGCCGGATGCGCGCACCGTCGCCGACCGCACTTCCTTTTCGAACACCGACATTTCGCCGAAAAAATCGCCCGCTTCGAGGAAGGCGAGGTGCTGCTCTTCTCCGTTGGCCGAGAGCTGGATCACTTCGACCCTTCCGGACTGCACCACGTACATGCTCTCGCCCACGTTGCCCTGGCGGATGATTTCCTCGCAGTCGCCGTAGATCTTGCCAAGTGCTCCGCTAACCATGCTCAAGCCCCGCTGCTGGTCACGCGCAGACCCTTGCGATCCGGTTTGAAGCCCGCGATCAGGCTGATCAGGAGGTTTCCGATGAATCCGGGATGCAAGGTTCCGCGAAACATTTCCGTGTACGGCGCGCTTCCGGTGAACATGTTCCACAACAGCGAACTCATGTGCGGTTTCGCGCCGGCCGTGGCCTGCTCTTTCTGCGCCATCCGCAGCATGGCCCGCCGCGTGATGCGGCTGTTCTTCATGATCGCGTTGGTGGCGAACATGACGCGGCCGATGGCGTTGTCGTTCGCGATCGACCGGCAGGCCGGCCAGAAGTGCTGTCCAAAATCTTCCCCGGAGACACCGTGGAACACCGCGGTCGTCGCCGCGGCCTTGCCGGTTCGGAATGCCGCCCCGATCCCGTCCTTGTACAGCCGCGTAACGCCACTGTCGCCAACCATGACAATGCGGTCGCCGTAGGGGCGCTTGCGCGCGCCCAGGTTGATCAGGGGCCTGCAACTGCACACGCACGGCACCGCGTTGGTCGGAAAAGCCCGGCGCACCACGGGATCGTTCAGGAAGGCGTGCACCAGTTCCTCGTCCAGGTCGTCGCCCACCATGACCACCGTCGCGAATGGGCCCTTGGGAATGATGGCCGCGAATTCGAACCGGGGGATATCGAGCAGGAAAACGTGCACGGAACTCCCAAGCACGCGCAGAATTTCCTCCTCGGTCGAACGGAATTCGCAAATGTAGCCGCGCGTCGTGCGCGGCGGCACGAAGCCGGCCGGGTGGTCGTCCAGGAGGCTGATGAACTTGCTGTTGACCCCGGTGGCCACGGCCACCAGGTCATAGGTGTCGGCCGAATGGTCGGCGAACCGCAACCGCGGCAGTCCGTCCTGCCACTCGACGCCGGTGATCAGCTGGCGGACCACGCGGGCGCCGCGCTCGGTAGCCATCCCCTGCAGGAATCCGTCGAAGCTCTCCAGCGGCGTGTCGGCGCCCTCGCGCGGGCCGTTGCCGCGGTAGAGGGCGGCAATTCGCAATTCGTGCACCGGGCTTTCGATCGCCACGTCGCCGACGTCCATGTGCACCACGTAGGACTCGATGCCGCGCTGGACGACGCTGTCGGGGAGGACGATCCCCTCGGCGGCGAGAATCTGCACCAGTGACTCGGAGACGACTCCGCCACAATGATTGCAGCCGGCCGGCCCGCAGTAGTCGAAGGAACGGGGTTCGAAGATGTCCAGTTCCAGTTCCAGGTCGATGGCCTCCGCCATCTTGAGCAGGAAATAGGAGAAGAATGAGCCAGCCGGACCGCCACCGACCACCGCGATGCGTGAACCGTCCCGTAGCGCGAAGTCCTTTTCCTCGGTCGCCGCGAGGCCGGCGAACGAATCAGCCACGGACTTTTGAGACGAGAGGCCCATCCTATCTCCCTTCTGCTGTGTCCGCTGATCTGCTAGTCTACGGCGTGCGTCGAAGGGGGAGACCCGACATGGATCAATTCAAGAGCAATTTGGGTGCCTGATGCGCCTACTTGAGGAGCGAGTCGAAATTCGGGCACCGGACGGCCTGGTCTGGGACGTTCTCGCCGACTTCGGCGGTGTTGCGGACTGGGCGCCCTACATGCGCCGTTCCCACCTCATCGGCGAGCAGCAGGCCGGGATCGGCATGCGGCGGGGCATGCGCCATGCCTGGGGTTTCCGGTTCGAGGAGGTCGTCACCCAATGGCACGAGGGCAAGGGTTTCGCTTTCGACGTCCTCAAGGCGCCGTTTCCCATGAAGGACGTCAAGGAAGTGTGGGTGCTGGCTCCCGAGAACGGTCATACGGCGGTGGAGACGCAAGTTCGCTACGGCACGCATCTCGGCGTCCTTGGCGGAATCGTCGACTGGCTGCTGGTGCGCTTTGTCGTTCGCCGGGAGATGCGCGCCGGTCTGCGCGGGCTGAAGGAGTATGCCGAGCGGGCAGCCATCGCGGCTGAAGCCGCTCCCATAAGCCATCGCGGCTGAAGCCGCTCCCAAATTGCCCTTCCTACGTGGCGAGGGCCTCGGCAATTTCCTCCAGCACGGCCGGGTCTTCGATCGTGGCGGGCACCTTGTACTCACGCTGCTCGGCGATCTTGCGCATGGTCGCGCGCAGGATTTTTCCGGACCGGGTTTTCGGCAGCCGTTTGACCACTACGATATCCCGCGGGGTGGCGATCGCGCCAACTTGCTTCCGCACCGTATCGATGAGTTCGGCTTTCAGCTGATCCCTGTCCATCTCCGCCCCGGAGCTGATGACGACGAAGCCGAGCGGCATCTCGCCCTTGAGCCGATCCGCGACGCCGATCACCGCGCACTCGGCGACCGCCCGGTGGCTGGCCAGGGCCTCCTCCAGCGCGCCGGTCGACAGGCGGTGTCCCGCCACGTTGATGACGTCGTCGATCCGGCTCATGACCCACACGTAGCCGTCTTCGTCGACAATGCCGGCATCGCCGGTCAGGTAGTGACCTTCGAACCGCGAGAGGTAGGTGTCGTAGTATCGCTGCTGACTGCCCCACAAGGTGGGCAGCGTCCCCGGCGGCAGAGGCAACTTCACGACGATGTTGCCCGACTCGCCGGGAGCGACTTCCCGCCCGTTGTCGTCGAGCACGCGAATGTCATAGCCCGGTACCGCCACCGTGGGCGACCCCGGCTTGATCGGCAGGGGTTCGATGCCCATTGGGTTTGCGGCCATGGCCCAGCCACTTTCCGTTTGCCACCAATGATCTATCACCGGAACTTCAAGTTGTTTCTGAGCCCATTGAAGGGTGTCGGGGTCGCAGCGCTCGCCCGCCAGGAACAGCGCCGCCAGGCTGCTGGTGTCGTATTTGCGCAGCAGGGCGCCCTCGGGGTCGGCCCCGCGGATGGCCCGGAACGCCGTCGGCGCGGTGAACAGGCACTTGACGCCGTGCTGCTCGATGACGCGCCAGAAGGCGCCCGCGTCCGGCGTGCCGATGGGCTTGCCTTCATAGAGGATGGTCGTGCAACCGTGGAGCAGTGGCGCATAGACGATGTAGGAATGTCCGACCACCCAGCCGATGTCGGATGCCGCCCAGTACACGTCGCCGGGCTGCACGTTGTAGATGTGTTCCATCGACCACTTCAGAGCCACGGCATGCCCGCCGTTGGGTCGGACCACGCCCTTGGGCTGACCCGTGGTGCCGGATGTGTACAGGATGTATAGCGGATCGGTCGCGGCCACCGGAACGCAGGCTGCCGGCTCGGCCTTCGCAATCGCCTGATCCCAGGCGAGCGCATTCCCTTGTGATTCCTCCAGCGGCAGTTGGGGCCGCGACACCACGATGCGGGTAAGATCCGGCACCCCGGCAATCTCCAGCGCCTCATTCAACAGGGGCAGGTAGGGGATCACGCGCTTGCCCTCGATGCCGCACGTCGCGCTGACGACCAGCCTGGGGCCTGCATCCACGATGCGCGTGGCCAGTTCCCTGGCGGCGAAGCCGCCGAATACAACCGAGTGAATGGCGCCGATTCGGGCGCAGGCCAGCATCGCCATGACCGCCTCGGGAATCATCGGCATGTAGATCACCACCCGGTCGCCCTTGCCGACTCCCTGGGCCCTCAGCGCGCCGGCAACCCGGGCCACCTGGTCCCGAAGTTCACCATAGGTGTAAGTGCGCCCCTGCTCCGTGACCGGGCTATCGTATATCAGCGCGGCCTGGTCAGCCCGCCCGTTCTCGCAATGGCGGTCCAGCGCGTTATGGCAGGTATTGATCTCGCCGCCCCGGAACCACTCGTAGAAAGGCGCGTCGGATGCGTCCAGGACGCGCTCCCAGCGGGTCGACCAATCCAGCGCGGCGGCTGCCTCGGACCAGAACCCGTCGGGATCCGACAATGACTGTTGATAAAGTTTCCGGTAGGACATGCTAACCTCTGCTTGCTCGGCGGAACCATGACGGCACCCACCGCATCCTAAGATGGCGGTTGGCGACACGCCATAAGACTTTAGTCAGAAAACCACCCTCAAAAGAATTTCAGGTGAGGCGACAGGTCGAGGGACGCGTCCGGCTCCATGCCGGCGGCGATGGCCAACATCAACTCCGCCGTGGCGATCGCGTCGTTGAGGGCATTGTGAGCCGTGTAGCGGGGCAATTCGTAGCGGCCGCGTATCTGCGAGAGTTGCAAATCACCGTGCTTGACCGGCACTTCGCGGCGCCGGCGGAGACGGTATTCGATGCGCAGCGTGTCCAGCACGATGAATCCGGGCATGACCTGCGCCCAGCGGCCACAGGCCTTTTTCAGGAAAGAGATATCCAGCCCCGCGTGATGAAACACCCACACCCTGCCCTGCGCGGCGGTGAACAGTTCCTCCAGCCCCTTCTCCAGCGCCTCGCCTTCGGCCACCTCGCTGTCCAGCAGTTCGTGGTAGGCGGCGCTGGTGCCCACGGTCTGGTCCTCCGCGCGGATCAGCATGTGCCGGTTGCTGCCGATTCGAATCCTGCCGCCATCGATCAGCGTCCAGCCGAGCGCGATGATCTGGTCGGTCGACTTGTCCATGCCGGTCAATTCCAGGTCGGCTGCAATCAGCGGCGTGTCGTCCATCCGCCCGATATTCAGCGCGGCGCAGGATTCGAGGTACTGGCGAAGAACCGGTTGCCGGCAGGAGCGCGCGAGTTTCAGGCAGCGCCTGCGATGTCGCCAGCGCTGGAGCATCAGTGCACCTGGTAGCGCACTGCCAGCCCGTTTTGAGCCTCCAGAACGAGCATGAAGGCCGCCTTGAGGTTGCGGCGCATCAGTGGCGACAACTCCTCGGGCGGAACCAGGTTGCCGGGTTTTTCCCCGGCGGCCATCTGCTCGGCCTGGTGGTGAAGCCGGATGCGTCCGATCAGGATCAGCGCGTCCCGCAGGCTGTTGGCGTCGCCCTCGTTCATCGCCCCCGCGGCTGCGGCCAACTCGATGCGGCGAAAGGTATTGGCTTCCGTGATGCCGAGCTCCAGCGCCCGCATTCGCACGAGGTCGATGATGGGCACGATGCCGCGGTGCTTCAGATTCAGGCCCTCGCTGTGGCTGCCGTCGTCTTCCTGCACGAAACGGCGGAAAAAGCCGATGGGCGGGCGGTGGCCGAGCACGTTGGTGGCCATGAAGCGGCGGAAGATACGGTTCTCGCGGGCGCGGCGGGAAGCGTATTCAGCGAGATCCTCCACCAGTTCCGCGCTTCCATGCACGCAGCGCATGTCGAAAAAGATGCTGCTGTGCATCACCGACTTCGGCTGCGGCTCATCGATCCAGCGGTCGAAATGCCGTTTCCACCGCGCCAGGGTGACGCGCCACTTCACGTTAAGGGCCATGATCTCGCCGGGGCAGTAACGGTAGCCGAGCTGGTCCAGCGCGTCGCAGACGAAATCGGCCAGGCGCGCGAAATATTCCGCCTCGCCCTCGCGGGGCTTGCGCGACAGCACCAGGCCGTTGTCCTGGTCGGTTTTCGCCGTCTGCTCTTCGCGGGCCTGGGACCCGAACACCACCCAGGCATAAGGCATCGGCGGCGGACCCAGCTCCGCTTCAGCCAGCTGCAGCAGGCGTACGGTGAAGGCGTCCGTGATGTGCGTCACCATGCGACCGATGTGCTCGACGTCGCGGCCCAGGTTGCACATCCGCACGAACAGGGACGGCAGGCGCCGGCTCAGCACCAGCAGGTCGTCGAGGGACTTTTTCTTGTGGATGTCCCGGACCAGCCGCAAGGGATGCTCGGACTGCGCCCGCGTGATGTCGCCCGCGGTGACCAGGCCGATCGGCCGGCCGTTGTCGACGATCGGCAGGTGGTGGTAGTTCTGCCGCATCATCAGCGACAGGGCCGCTTCCAGATCCGAGTCGGCGGACAAGGTCTTGGGACCGGCGGTCATGACCTGCTCGATCGGCAGACTGGCATCGAGGGCCTCGGCCAGCACCCGCTGCCGCAGGTCCTTGTCGGTCACGATCCCGGCGATCGCGCCATCCCGCATGATCAGCGAACTGGAGACATTTTCCCGGCTCATGAGCTGTGCCGCCTCACGTATGCTCGCCTGCACATCGATGAGCACCGGTTCGCGCTTGAGCAGGTCGCGAAGCTGGGTCACGGGACGCTGCACCTGGGCGGCCGCTCTGACCCTGGACTTCAGGTGACTGCCGAAGTATTCGCTCAACGAGGGAATCCCGTCGCGCAGCGCCGCGAAGTCCGCCTGGGGCAGGTGCCAGACGAGGCAGTCTTCCTCGGCTTCGGCAACATAGTCCTTCTGCTCCCCGTGGAAGAAAATCGGGTGGCCGAACAGTTCGCCCTCGGAACGCTTGTCCAGGAACCTGCGCGCGCTGTCGACCAGGCGCACCGCCCCCTTGCGGATCACCGCCAGGCCGGGTGGCGGCGACGACTCGAATATCTTCTTGCCCTGCGGGTAATAGGCCACCTCCAGCTTCTGCGCGAGCGCCTGGATCTGGCTCGAATCCAGGGTGCTGAACGGCGGAACCGATTTCAGAAAATCCACGGCGAGGCTGACGTCATGCATAACGGGATTGTAAGGCTTCAGAGGCAAGAAAGGACAGGGCCGGTCAGATGACCGGCCCTGTTTTTCATCCCGCTGTCGCCGCGATCAGTGATCGACGGCTGCGGCTGCACCCTTGGGGACGCGGATGTCCTCGACCAGGTGCTGGATGTGCTCCGGCGGTGCAGTTGTCAACTTGGCGACGATGTACGCACTCACGAAGTTGAACAGGGCGCCGACTGCGCCGAAGGATTCCGGCGATATTCCCATGAACCAGTTGGCCGGCGTATTGGCCGCCATCTCGGTTCCGGGAATGAAGAACCAGCCCTTGAACCAGAAGATGTAGATCAGGGTGGTGAACAGGCCGACCAGCATGCCGACGATCGCGCCCTCCCGGTTCATGGTCTTGTTGAAGATGCCCATCATCAGCGCCGGGAATATCGAGGCCGCGGCCAGTCCGAAGGCCAAAGCGACCACCTGCGCGGCGAAGCCCGGTGGATTCATGCCCAGGTAACCGGCCACCAGGATGGCTCCCGCCATGGCGATTCGGCTGGCCAGCAGTTCGCCCTTCTCGGTGATGCCCGGGGCGATCATGCCTTTGATCACGTCGTGTGACACGGCCGAGGAAATGGCCAGCAGCAGGCCCGCTGCCGTCGAGAGGGCGGCGGCCAGGCCACCCGCTGCGACCAGTGCGATCACCCAGTTGGGCAGGCCGGCGATTTCGGGATTGGCCAACACCATGATGTCGCGGTCGACCGTGACCATCTCGTTGCCCTTCCAGCCGAATCCTTCGGCCTTCGCGGCGAACTCCGCATTGCCGTCGTTGTAGTACTGCACGCGGCCGTCGCCGTTCTTGTCCTCGAACTTCAGCAGGCCCGTCGTCTCCCAGTTCTTGAACCAGTCCGGGCGGTCCGCGTAGGCGAGATTGCCGTCGGGCGCGCCGATTTCGCCGGTCTGGATGGTCTGCATCAGGTTCAGCCGCGCCATCGCGCCGACCGCCGGGGCCGTCGTGTACAGGATGGCGATGAAGACCAGCGCCCAGCCTGCGGAACTACGCGCGTCGGACACTTTCGGCACCGTGAAGAAACGCACGATGACGTGCGGCAAACCCGCGGTGCCGATCATCAGCGACAGCGTCAGCAGGCATATGTTGAGCGTTGTCCCCTTCTGGGCCGTGTAGGCGGGGAAGCCAAGGTCCATGATCACCTGGTCGAGGCGGTCCAGCAGATGAACGCCGGACCCGTCCGCCATGGCGCTGCCCAGGCCGAGCTGCGGAATGGGGTTCCCGGTCAGGTTCAGGGCGATGAAGATCGCCGGGATCGTGTAGGCGAAGATCAGCACGCAATACTGTGCGATCTGCGTGTAGGTGATGCCCTTCATGCCGCCGAGCACGGCGTAGAAGAACACGATTCCCATGCCGACCAGCACGCCGACCTCGAACGGGACTTCGAGAAAGCGCCCGAAGGCGACGCCCACGCCCTTCATCTGGCCGATAACGTAAGTGACCGAGGCCACGATCAGGCAGATGACGGCCACCAGGCGCGCCGACTTGGAGTAGAAGCGCTCGCCGATGAATTCGGGAACGGTGAACTTGCCGAACTTGCGAAGGTACGGCGCCAGCAACAGGGCCAGCAGCACGTAGCCGCCGGTCCAGCCCATCAGGTACACCGAGGCGTCATAGCCGAGAAACGCGATCAGGCCAGCCATGGAGATGAACGACGCCGCGGACATCCAGTCGGCCGCCGTGGCCATGCCGTTGGCTACCGGGTGGATGCCTTTGCCGGCCACGTAAAATTCGCCGGTGGTTGAAGCACGCGACCAGATTGCGATACCGATGTAGAGGGCAAAGGTGGCGCCGACTACGATAAATGTCATGGTTTGAAGAGTCATCGTGCGCCTCCCTCAGTCTTCGTGAACGTCGAATTCCCGATCGAGCTTATTCATGCGCCAGGCATAAAAGAAGATCAGGACGACGAAG
>Ga0209536_100016338_pt1 | contig 10558 bp, 5 predicted proteins | sample DeeMarSeWOR28_12_FD_187461 | JGI IMG/M metagenome (GOLD analysis project Ga0209536, IMG submission 187461) | Marine sediment microbial communities from White Oak River estuary, North Carolina - WOR-2-8_12 (SPAdes) (version 2) | ecosystem: Environmental > Aquatic > Marine > Intertidal zone >...
CTGGTGGCCGGGGTGATCGCGGTGATTAAAAATCATCAGTTTGTCCACTCACAGATGGTTGAAGCGGGAGCGAAGACTGAGACCGGTTTCTTTCTGGAACACGGCTCGAATAGATTTGAGATCTGGTTTCTGGATGATAAAGGCATCAGTGCCTGTCTGGACAGTTTTGCCATCGATTTCAGACACCCGGATTATGAAACTCTTTCCCGCCCTCTGAACCTTATTAACACAGAGTCCAAGATAGTGGCATTAACGTTTGACGCAGGCTCAGGCAGAAACGGAGCAGATTCCCTGATCAAGGTCATCACTGACCGTGGGCTGCGTCTGACCTTTTTCCTGACCGGGGCATTTATCAGAAACCATCCCGACATCGTAAGGCTGCTGGTTGAGGAAGGGCAGGAGATTGGCAACCATACTGACACCCATCCAAGCCTGACAACGTGGTCAGAAAATGGCCGGCACGATCTCCATGGCTATGTGGATCAGCGATTCGTCCGGAACCAGCTGAGCCGTGCGGACAGTCTGTTCTATTTGTTGACCGGGAGGCATATGCAGCCATTCTGGCGTGCGCCATTCGGCGAATACAATACTGAAATTCTCCAATGGGCAGCCCTTGCTGGATATAAACATATTGGATGGACCCCAGGGGGTGATACCTGGGATTGGGTAACAGACACCACTTCCAAATTATATCTCACTGGGGATGCCCTGTATGAAAAGTTGCGCGGGATGGAAGAATCCGGCCAATTAAAAGGTGCGATCCTCTTAATGCATTTAAACACCGACAGATTAAATGATCCTCTCTTTAAATCACTTCCCAGAATTATCGATTTGCTCCGGCAACGCGGATACAAAATTTTATCAGTTTCCGAGCTGCTTAAATCACCCTTAAATGTGTGATCAAATCCTTCCACAAAATTTGATTTTTCTCATTATTTTTATTAAAATTAGACGCTAAATATTTCGGCTCGGAACTTAATTTTGGTTGGTGTGTTTATTAGCACATGCGGACGTTTATTAAAGTATTTTTAACAGTCATTGCGGCTATTTCCCTGGTGATTATTTCCGCTCCTTATGCAATTTCAATTTCTGGCCTGGATAAGCGGATTGCAGGGTATGTCGTTGAGCATTTGACGGAAGATAATGATCAGATCATCCAGATCGGTGATGTTGATCTTAACTATCAGGCCCTGAAGCTCTCAAATATCCGCTTTTTTAGCAGTTCCTCCCATCTCAGCCTTGTTTTGAATGACCTGCGGGTTGAGTATAACATTTTTACCCTTCTTCGAAATACGGATAAGCCTCAGCTGGCCGTTACCAAAATATATTTTATTGAACCCGATATTACTTACCGGGAAGCTGAGACACCTGATACCGGGACCGATCAGGAGGAAAGCACAAATATCCGGATCGACCATATCTTTGATGAGTTTGAACATATTGATCGGATTCATATTCAGGAAGGGCGGATCAACTTTAAGCATGAAAGCGGTGAATTACTTGCAGTGGCGTCAAACCTTAACGGTTGGTTTTTTGGTGGTGATTCCACAACCCTCCGCCTGCATGCGATCGGTGATTTGTTGAATTCTGAAGAACCGAATTTCAACCTGGATTGTACCTTTGAACCGCTTAAGAATATGTTGACCGCGAGACTTGAGCTGATATCATTTGACCTGCGCAGTACCCGGTTTATTAACCAGGATACAAGCTTTTCATTCTATGACGGACAGATCGAGGGTTTTGTGGATCTGAGAGCCCGGTCATTTAACCGCGACAGCGTTAAGGTAGATGGGAGCTTACAGGTTAAAAACGGACGGGCCAGGGTTTACGGTACCGACATGTATGATATCCGGATGCAGCTGGATGTTGCTGATAACAGGCTGGAAATCAAAGAGGGCACTATTCGCAGTGATTCTTCACATCTTGCCATGACCGGTGTGATTCAAAATATCTTCCATCCGAAGATGGAAGGAAAGATCGTCAGCGACGATCTGTACATCGCCCACTTTTCTGATCTGCTGGCGTTACCGGTTTTTTCAGGGGTCCGGTTTTCACTCAATACCGAGTTTGTGGCAACAACTGAGGATGTGCAGCTGAGCGGAAGTCTGACGACGCCGAAACTCATGCTCAAATCACAGGAGATAAATGATTTGCGCATGCAGTTCAGCCTTCATAATACACAACTAAACGTCAATGCCTTATCTTTTGAAACCCTCTCGTTTAATTTCTTTACAGAGATGAATTTTGATCTCGACAAAGGAGATTTTTCCGGAACCTGCTTTGCCACCCGGCTGCAGGGCGAAAATATGATCTTTGATCGCATCTCAAATGCTGAGCAGAGTCTTTTTCTGGAATTCAATGGCAATATACCCGGCATGGAATATTCAGGTGACTGGTCCTATCAGATCAGTAAAGCCGCAGATACCCTGTTCAATGTCAGAGGGATCAGCACCCTGGAAGACGGGGATTTTCAGTTCTCAAATCACAAAAATGAAAAAGATGATTTTGTCATCACCCTCAGAATCAATGATATCTTTGCCAATCCAGCCATCAACTATGGGTATATTAATAATCCGCCTTTGCACCTGTTGACGAGCCATGAGTGGATCATAAATTTTGTCAGGAGCAACATGGTTGAAGCGGTAATCTCGGGTCCATTGAATGATCTGAATTTTCAGGTAACCGCAACAGGTGTAAAAAATCCTGAGCGTGAATTTAATTTTAACGCACATGTTCTGGATCTGCTCTTACCGGAAAAACAAGTTGAAGGCAAACTGCTTTTTAATGATTTTGAGTCCCTGTATGAGTTTCGCATCGGTGAAAGCTATGTCCGCGGCACAATGCAATCCAATGCATCGATGAAAGGCGTGATCGATATTGATCTGGATCGTACCGATCAGGTTCGTTCTCTTTTTGAGTTTACCGGTTTACATATTAATAAACTGCTGAATAAACCGTTACTTAATGAAGAAGCTGCCATATTTGGAAATATATCGATCAGTGGGGACCTTAAGGATCCTGAGTACCAGGTAGGCCTCCGTGGCGATCGGTTCATCATAAACGATGTCGGCTATTATCGATTCGATCTGGTGGTAAACGAATCTGCCAATCAGCTTAATATAGATACTCTGCGTGTTACCCTGAACAATAAATCCGTTCTCGATGGATCAGGAGTATTCGATCTGCAGCGCAAGACAGTGAATATAGAGGCTCTCGGCAATAATCTGGAAGCAGAAAATATTTATAAAACGATTTTTGCCGATGCTGAATTTCTGAAAGGTACAGCAGATTATACCATAGGTATGACGGGATCCATGACCTCACCGCAGATCAGATCCAATATTCACATTCGTAATGGAGAACTGGCCGACATTGTATTCGATCAGATAGATATTGCATTGAGTGACTCACTGATCGGAGAGGATTTTTTTGAATCAAGAAATCATCTGATAAACATCAAGAATTTACTGGCTGTCAAGGCAGGGCAGTATCATCTTGAAGCGAACGGAAATTTTCCTTTTTATGATAACGGACAGGTTAATTTGAAAGTCGCCTTTGATGGCGACGCATTTTCTTTCTTGCCCCGTGCAGACAAGGTTTTCGCAGATGGGGCATGTTTTTCAAGTATCAATCTGCAGATCGCGGGATCACCTGATAATCCGCGGATCGTGGAAGGAAAGATCAATATCGAACGCGGAGAATTATGGCTGAATTCGGTGGCCGAACATATTCAGAATATAAGCGCTCAGATAGAAATTGTCCGGGGATCTAATTTTGTCCAAATCCGTAACTTTCACGGGGAGATTGATGGTCGAGCCCTGGTGATCAATACTGTTGAAAATGTTACAATGAGCAATGGTAAGAAGCTGGAACCATGGTATTTTAAAAATCTCGATCTTAATTTCGGCATTTTGACGATGGAAACACCCGAGGAAGGTCTGAGGGTGCACATTCCCGGATTCATGCTCGAAAATGAGCTGGGCAATATTGCTCTGCGTGGTAAAACGCCTTCGGAGAAGTTCTATTTTGCCGGTCCGGTGAAAAAACCCTATGCCTCGGGTAAAGCCATTTATTCAGACAGCCGTTTTACGTTCCCGTTCATTTCTGAAGGTGAAGGTGATCCTTCACCGGTGGTTGTTTTCCTCAGCAGAGTCTACTGGGATGTAGATATCTATCCGGGTACGGATCTGGAGTATGTACGTGAAGTTCCCGCATTTCTGGGCAGGGTAGATACAGAATTGAGTATTGATGCTGCGGAAGACGGCTTACATGTGGAAGGAATCATCGCCGAAAGATCTTTTCGGGCAGAAGGGGAATTGTACTCAACCCGCGGACGGGTTGATTATCTTGACCTGAACTTCAGAGTGGAAAATTTTGGTGTCAGGTTCAATCTAAATGAGGAAAAACCGGAAGTCTCCGGAAGAGCATGGACGACCGTCAGAGATTCTGTTGGTGCCATACCGAAAACCATTTATCTTGAGCTTTATGCCGTCGATCGTGAAACCGGGGAAGAAACGACTCGCTCACGCTGGGAGGATTTCCGTTTCAGGTTGGTCTCTGCAGACCCTACCATAGGGGAAACACAGGAGCAGGTTCTGGCCTATCTGGGATATTCCGTGGATAACATAAAAGAAAAAGCTACCGAAGTCGGCAGTGCCGTGACTGATAATTATATTATCCGTCCCCTGTTGCGGCCCCTTGAAAGGAGGCTGGAAACCTACCTGGGAATGGATCTGGTGCGGTTTAACTCCGGGATTGCCAAAAATCTATTTCAGGCCAGTTTCGGCCAGACTTCCGGTAAGAATGACTTCTATGGTACGACCATATATCAGGATAATTTTCTGCCCTACGCACTTCTGCTTGAGAGTTCAGAACTGACCGTCGGAAAATATCTATCTAGAAATCTGTACCTGACCTATACGGGCCAGATCGTCGCCACCGCCCTGGATAACCAAAATCAATTCAATTTCAACCATATGGTGGGTCTGGAATATCGATTTTATAAGAACCTTTTGGTAGAATTTGAGTATTATAGAGAAACATTGCAGTTCAACAATATTTATACAGATAAATCGTATCTTGAGGATTTTAAAATAAGGTTGCGGCACTCATTCGCATTCTGAACCGGAGGATTACATTGATCAGACGACTGACCATATTGCTCTTGCTTATTATTTTGACCGGACTGGTATCCGCACAGGTCACGAAGATAAAAATTGCTTCGATCACCGTTGAAGGGAACCGCACGGCTGAGGCCAGCAGTATCCGTCTCAATTCCGGGCTTATTGCCGGATCGGAAATTACCCGTGAGGATCTTCAGAAGGCGGTAAAAAATCTCTGGTCTCTTGGTCTGTTTTCAGACGTGAAAATATTGGTAACCGGTCAGACATCTGAGGGTATCAGCCTCCTCATCCGTGTGAAGGAATATCCTCGTTTGCAGTCAATGGAAATTACCGGAAACGATGAAATCGACAGTGATGACATAGATAAGGAAATTCTGGTATATAAGGGGATGAAAGTCTCTCCCTATAAAATGTCCAAGATATCCCAGAAAATAAAGGAAATGTATGTCGAAGAAGGGTATCTGCTTGCAGAGATCACCATCGATACGATTTCTGTGGCACCAGGTATTGTTGATATGAAGATCGGTATTGATGAAGGACCTGAAGTTCAGATCGAAAAGATCACCTTTCACGGGAACGAGGCGATCGAGGATGATGATCTGAAAGATGCCATGGAGGAGATCCAGGAAGATACCTGGTGGCGTTCCGCAGATTTTAAGCAAAAGGATTATGAGAAGGATCTTGAACTGGTGACCGAGTACTACCGCGAGAACGGATATCGCGATGCACAGATCCAGCGCGATTCCATTTCATACAGTGAAGACCGCCAGGACATGTATATCGATATATGGGTTTATGAAGGAGAAAAATATTATTTCGGCGATATCGCCTTCTCCGGAAATACCATTTTCAGTAGTGAAGAACTGGCCTACGCATTGGGTATCGAAGAAGGGGACAGCTACGACCAGAAAAAGTACAGTGAAGGGATCAACGAAAATCTGCAGAAAATGTACTACAATCAGGGTTACCTGTTTGCCCAGATCCAGCCCCGGGAGATCCCCGTCGGCAAAGACACGCTTGATGTCACTTTTAATATCAGCGAAGGGCATATTGTCCGGGTAAAGGAAATCAACATTCATGGCAATACCAAAACCCATGAAAAAGTAATTCGCCGGGAATTTAAACTGCAGCCGGGTGACGTTTTCAATAGTTTCAAGCTGGAGCGCTCGATCCGTGATATTACGATTCTGAACTATTTTGCCAATGTGATACCAAATGTTCTCCTTATCGAGAATGACAATAAACATGTAAATCTCGATGTCACGATTGAGGAAAAGTCTACGGATATGGCCAATATGTCAGCCGGATACAGCCAGCGCGACGGTCTTATTGGCAGTGTGGGTCTGGCCTTTAATAATTTTTCTCTGGCACACCCCTTCAGCGGTGGCGATGGTCAGCGGCTGACATTCGATTGGCAGTTCGGCAGTTTCTATCGCTCGATTTCACTGAGTTTTACCGAACCGTGGATGTTCAATACACCAACCCTGGTGGGCTTCTCCATCTTTAACACACGGACCGGCGGCGGTTTCTATCCCTGGGACAGACGGGACATCGGCGGCACTGTCAGACTGGGACGTCGTTTCCGGTGGCCGGATAACTTTTTCCGCGGTGATTGGATCTTCCGGTATTCGCAGAGTTCGATCACCAATATCAGGGACCCGGAACTGCTTGCCCGGTATCAATATAGTTCCAGTTTTGGCAATATACAGCAGATCAGCATAACCCAGATCATCTCACGTGACAGCCGGGATCAGGCCGAATTTCCCACGCGGGGCTCGGTAACAGCACTTTCAACACAATTATCCGGTGGTCCCCTTGGGGGTGATGCGGATTATATTAAAAATATTTTTTCCGTGGAGTGGTATGTACCGATGCCCCTCGGATTTGTGCTCTACTCAAAGAATAAGTACGGTATGCTGACAGAAATTCAGCGCAATACATCGATACTTTTCGGTGAGTATTTTTACCTTGGCGGCAGCGGGCTGGGATTTGCTGAAATGCTGCGCGGCTATGATGATGGCCAGGTCGGTCCGGTTACTTCATCGGGAAGCCCGGCCGGCGGAAAATCGATGGTGATCAACAGCCTTGAATTACGTTTCCCGATCTCCCCGAATCCAACGATCTTTGGATTATTGTTCATGGAAGGTGGAAATGTCTGGGATGCAATTCAGGAAACAGACCCCTTTAACCTTAGAAGATCAGTCGGAGCGGGTCTCCGGCTGTTTATGCCCATGCTCGGAATCATCGGTATCGACTTTGGATACGGATACGACTATATCGGGCCGACAGGGAAACGTGAAGGTCAATGGAAAGTACATTTTCAGTTTGGAAAGTTTTAGTGATTTAAGTAAATTCTCAATCTTTTTGAAAAACGATTTATTACATAAGGAGGATGTCTTGAGAACATTGGTGAAATTTATGATGGTTTTGTTCCTGTTCGCTTTCGTGACAGCTGCATCTGCTGAAGTGAAGATTGGGTATGTGGATTCTCAGCGTATTATGGCTGAATTCCAGGAAGCCATTGATGCACAGAATAAGCTGGAGGAAATTCGAAATCAGTATCAGGCTGAATATGAAGGAAAAGTACGGGAATATCAGCAAATGGCAGATGAAATAGAATCACAGAGTCTGCTGCTCAGCGAAGAAAAAAAGAAAGAAAAACTGCGTCAGCTGCAGGATAAAGCCACGGAGATCGACAAATACAAATTTGAAAAGCTGAATCCTGAAGGCGGAGAATTCTATCGTAAAAATCAGGAGTTATTTAAACCGATCATCGACAAAATAAATGTCGTTATCCAGAAGATCGGAAAGGTGGAAGAATACGATTTTATACTGGATGCCGCCTCCGGGATGCTGTTGCACGCAATGCCTAAATACGATCTGACACAACAGGTTCTGCAAGAACTTAACAAAGGCACTTCAACAGCGCCGAAGAAATAATTATATATGAAATTATCGGAAATCGCCAGGCTTCTGCAAGGGCATCTGGAAGGCGACGCCGATATTGAAATCACCGGATTGGCAAAGATCGAAGAGGCCACTACCGGTGATTTGACCTTCGTAGCCAATCCGAAATATCAGAAATTTTTAAAAAGTACGAAGGCTTCTGCGGTTCTCGTCGGTAGCGACCAGCAAGGTATCGAATTGCCACACATTAAAGTGGAAGATCCATACCTCGCCTTTTTGATCGCCCTGGAACACTTTAATCCGCCGGTAAGACCAAATTTTACCGGAATTCATTCCTCAAGTGATGTCTCTGATACAGCTGTCATCGGGGAGGGGGTCACTATTGGCCCGTTTGTCTATCTCGGTGAGCATGTGATTGTTGGCGCCAATACCCTGATCTATCCCGGTTGCGTTATCCTCGATGGGGCTGAGATCGGAGAAGATTGTACACTTTTTCCGAATGTATCGATACGGGAAAAATGCCGGATAGGGAACCGGGTGACCATTCATAACGGAACGGTTATCGGAAGTGACGGATTTGGGTTTGCACCTATCGGAGATACATATCGAAAAATCCCGCAAATGGGAAAAGTCGTAATTGAGGATGATGTGGAAATCGGTGCCAATTGCACGATCGACCGAGCTACATTGGGGGAAACCATTATCCGGAAAGGCTGTAAACTGGACAATCTGATCCAGATTGCACACAATGTCATTGTCGATGAAAATACGGTGATCGCAGCCCAGACGGGTATCTCGGGAAGTACGAAAATCGGTAAGAATGTAACGATTGCCGGTCAGGTGGGTACGGTCGGCCATATTTCAATTGGTGATAAATCCATCGTGGCAGCAAAAAGTGGTGTGTCTAAGGATGTCCCGGCCGGGGAAGTCTGGTTCGGTTATCCGGCGCAACCCATAATGAAGCAGAAAAAAATTGAGGCAAGCTCCCGCCATCTGCCGGATATGGTGCGCAAAATTCATCAACTGGAGAAATTGTGTATCGAGCTGGAAGAGAAGATAAAGAAGATGGATGGGGGAAATGAAGGATAAACAGCAAACAGTAAAAAAGAAGGTCTCTTATAAAGGCCGAGGACTGCACACCGGTAACGACACGATCATTACTTTTAAACCTGCCCCTGAAAATTATGGGATCAGATTTGTCCGAACTGACATTGAGGGCCAGCCGGAAATCGAAGCCGTGGTTGAAAATGTGGTACAGAATACTTCCATCGACAGCCTTCGCGGTACAACTATTTCCAGTAATGGAGCTGAGGTTCATACGATCGAACATGTTCTGGCTGCCCTGGTCGGTCTGCAGATCGATAACGTGCGTATTGAGATTAATGCGAATGAACCACCGATCGGGGATGGAAGTGCCATGCCCTTTGTCCACAAACTCATCGAGGCGGGAATTGAGGAGCAAAATGAACTGCGAGATTTTGTGACCATCGAGGAGCCTCTGTCTTATCGTGACGAAAAAAGAGGGATTGAATTTGCCGCACTTCCGCTGGATGACTACCGGGTAACGGTTATGATTGATTATAAAAATCCGGCCCTTGGTAGTCAGCACTCCGGCCTGTTCTCACTGGAAAAGGAATTTGTCACAGAATTTGCACCCGCCCGGACCTTCTGTTTTCTGCATGAGGTCGAAAGCCTCCTTGATCAGGGATTGATCCGGGGCGGAGATATTGATTCGGCTATTGTTATCGTAGACCGGGAACTCAGTGAAAATGAGGTTGAGGAGATCAAAAAAAAGGTCGGGATCACATCCGAGGTTAAACTGGGACCTTCCGGAGGGATCCTCAATGACAAATCCCTGCGGTTCAAAAATGAACCCTGCCGGCATAAGCTGCTTGACCTGATGGGAGATCTGGCGCTGGTTGGCGCACCGATCAAGGCCCAACTGCTGGCTGCGCGTCCCGGACATCAGAGTAATATTGAATTTGCCAAAATGATTCGCGGGATCTATAAAAAGCAGAAAATTGCCAAAAGATATAAAGATGTTGCCACAAAAGGGATCATTTTTGATTCGGTGGCTATCCAGAAAATTTTACCTCACCGATATCCCTTTCTGCTGGTGGACAGTGTTGTCGAGTTTGAACCGGGCGAACGGATCATAGGGATTAAAAATGTGACCTTCAATGAACCCTTTTTCACCGGTCATTTTCCCGGAAGACCCATCATGCCGGGTGTCCTCATTGTCGAGGCCATGGCCCAGACCGGGGGAATACTCCTGTTAAAGGATGATGCAGAAGTTGAAAACAAACTGGTCGTCTTCATGGGTCTCGACAATGTGAAATTCCGTAAAACGGTTTTACCGGGGGATCAGGTCGTTATGGAACTGACCATGATAAAAGCCCGGAGAAGTACGTTCAAAATGGCCGGCAAAGCTTTTGTCAAAGGTGATGTGGTCTGCGAAGCGGAAATGATGGCCGCAATTATTGATCGATAGCAGGGGGGCACAATACTTGGTAAACATACATCCGACC
>Ga0209536_100016339_pt1 | contig 10558 bp, 8 predicted proteins | sample DeeMarSeWOR28_12_FD_187461 | JGI IMG/M metagenome (GOLD analysis project Ga0209536, IMG submission 187461) | Marine sediment microbial communities from White Oak River estuary, North Carolina - WOR-2-8_12 (SPAdes) (version 2) | ecosystem: Environmental > Aquatic > Marine > Intertidal zone >...
TCTAGGAAATTAGCTGGTTCACCGCCGGAAAGTTTGATAATATCCATCGTAGCCATGGCAAGACCAGCTCCGTTGACCATACAACCAACATTTCCGTCTAGCTTAATATAGCTCAGTCCTACCTCACCCGCTTCCAGTTCCAGTGGATCTTCTTCGGTAATATCTCGCATGTCGGCAAGATCCGGGTGCCGGTAAAGCGCATTGTCATCCAGGTTGACTTTGGCATCAACAGCCAGAATTTTATCATCTGAAGTTTTTAGAACAGGATTTATTTCAAACAAGGAAGAATCAGTTGAAATATATGCGGTATATAAAGCATGAATAAATTTTGTCATTTCACGTGCAACTGCTCCTTCTAATCCCAGTTTGTAGGCAATCTTCCTCGCCTGGAATGGGCGGAATCCCTGCGCAGGATCAATCCATTCTTTGATGATTTTTTCAGGTGTTTTTGCTGCTACTTCTTCGATATCCATACCTCCTTCCGTTGAGGCCATGATCACATTGGTGCTGGTATTCCTGTCAAGCAGGATGCTGATATAATATTCCTTCGGGTCTGTTTCACCCGGATAATAAACATCCTGGGCAATGAGAACCTTATGTACTCGTTTGCCTTCAGGTCCCGTTTGATGGGTAACCAGCTGCATCCCCAATATTTGTTTGGAGAGATCTTCCACCTGCTCAAGTGTTTTGGCAAGTTTTACGCCTCCTCCTTTGCCTCTTCCACCAGCATGGATTTGTGCTTTGACAACCCACCAATTAGTGCCGGTTTCCTGTGTCAGTTTTTTTGCTGCAGTAACAGCTTTTCCTGGTGTATCAGCTACGATCCCTTCCTGGATATTCACACCGTAACTTTTCAGTATGCTTTTCGCTTGATATTCGTGAATATTCATTGTCCAATTATTTTGGGCTAAACTATATGTTTTAAAAATATTTACCAAAGGTTGACCTTGATTAAAAAAAAACTTGCTGTTTTTGCTCCCCCGGTAAAAAGATTTCTGCGAATTTCTTATGTTTGGGATAATTTTAATGTAGCAAAAGATACTTAATGATTCTCAAAGGAAAACAACTTAAAAAATCGTATGGAGATCTGAATGTTCTAAAGGGAATCGATATCGAAATTGAAAAGGGTGAAATAGTATCAATTGTTGGAGCTTCAGGCGCTGGTAAAAGTACACTTTTGCACATATTGGGTACCCTGGATAATGCTGATGAAGGAGAGTTATTTATCAAGGAGCAAAATGTGATCAGTTTGAACAGCAACCAGGTCGCAAGATTTAGAAATCTGAATATTGGTTTTGTCTTCCAGTTTCACAACCTGCTTCCGGAATTCACCGCCCTAGAAAATGTGTGTATCCCTGGATATATCGGCAAACGGAATACAAAGGAGGTGGAAGAGAAATCTCTTCAATTATTGGAATTGCTTGGCATTGCAGATCGAAAAAATAATAAACCATCAGAGCTTTCCGGGGGTGAACAACAGCGTGCCGCAGTAGCGCGCGCATTAATCAATAATCCGGAGATTGTGTTTGCCGATGAACCAAGCGGTAACCTGGATTCAAAAAATGCTAATGAACTTCATGAATTGTTTTTTAAACTACGAAAAGAACTCAATCAAACCTTTGTCATTGTTACACACAATGAACACCTGGCACAAATGGCAGACAGAATCCTTGAGATCAAGGACGGTATGATCGTTAAATAAAATTTTCAAGTTATCTATGTATGCCTGGTTTGGAAAATCTTTGGACCAGTAACTTCTAATCGATTTTATTTTAGCTTTGCATTTCTTTTATTGATCAAGTAGCAAACGTAAATTATGACAAGAGGCGTTTGGTTTATGCTGTTGGCGACCTTCTTTTTTTCACTGATGAATGTGGCAGTAAAACTTTTACCTCATATACCTGCTGTGGAGATCGTATTTTTTAGATCAGTGGTATCCTTTGTAATAAGCCTTGGGATATTGAAGGCCACCAAAGTTCCGGTTTTGGGGAAAAACTATAAACTACTGATCTTAAGAGGAGCCTCCGGGGCCATGGCCCTGATCTTATACTTCAGGCTAATCCAGGAAATACCCCTTGCTAGCGCAACTACAATATTGTTCCTGTCACCCATCTTTGCATCTATTCTGGGAATTTTCTTTGTAAAGGAGAAAGTGCATCCCATCCAATGGCTTTTCTTCATTGTTTCATTTGCTGGAATTGTCATTGTTAAAGGATTTGATATGCGCATTGGATTGATCTATTTATTTCTTGGATTTAGCTCATCCCTGTTTTCCGGGATAGCCTTCAATTGTATAAGAAAACTGAATACTTCTGAGCATCCGTTGGTGATCATATTTTATTTTCCATTAGTTACTTTGCCCATCACCGGGATCTGGACATTTTTTAATTGGGTAAAACCACAAGGGATGGACTGGTTTGTATTACTCATGGTTGGTTTATTAACGCAGATTGCACAATACTTTATGACCCGATCATTCCAGACAGAGGAGATTTCAAAAGTAGCAAGCCTGAGATACCTTGGAATAATTTATGCCTTGATCTTTGGGTATGCGTTTTTTGATGAAGGCTTTAATATTTTGGTGTATGCCGGCATGATCCTGACGATTATTGGTGTGGTTTTGAACATTTGGTATAAGCACACACAATTAAAAGCTGACAAGTCCATTTTCAGTGGAAAGTTGATGAATTAATGATTTTGTATTTCAATAAAATTGGTGAAAACTATTAATTTTGTCTGTTATTAAAATTAGAATCAAATATGTCAGGACATAGTAAATGGTCGACCATAAAAAGAAAAAAAGGAGCGGCTGATGCTAAGCGTGGAAAATTATTCACCAAACTTATTAAAGAGATATCTATTGCTGCGCGTGAAGGAGGAGGTGATCCTTTGGCCAATCCGAGATTAAGACTGGCAGTTGCCAATGCAAAGGGGAACAACATGCCCAAAGAGAATATTGAACGGGCAATCAAAAAAGCTACAGGAAGTGATGCCGAACAATATCATGAAACATCGTATGAAGGATATGCCTCCCACGGTGTTGCCGTATTTGTTGAATGCTTAACTGACAATACAAACCGAACTGTTTCAAGCGTACGTGCTGCATTTACCAAGCATGGTGGGAACCTTGGCACAAATGGATCGCTGGAATTTATTTTCGACCGGAAGGGTGTTTTTAGTATTGAACTTGGAGAAGGCATTGATGAAGAAGAATTTACGCTGGAAATGATCGATGCCGGGGCTGAAGACGTGGTCTCGGAGGAAGGCTATCTTACCGTAACCTGTGACATGGCTGATTTTGGAGCTATTCAAAAAAAGCTGGATGAATTGGGGATTATTGCAGAAAATGCGGAATTGCAACGCATACCAAATACCCTTGTAACCTTAGGTAATGATGACTTTGGCAAGGTGATGAAATTGATCGAAGCACTGGAAGACAACGATGATGTGCAAAAAGTCTTCCATAACCTGGATATTACTGAAGAACAAATGGAATTAGTTTAGGATAAGGGGCATTAAAAGGCCCCTTTTTCATATCTCTCCCAATGGGAATCTTAAAGCAACTATACCAGCCATCACTAACGCTACTCACTGATCTGTACCAGATTACAATGGCTTATGCCTATTGGAAATCAGGGTTGGCTGATCGGGAAGCAGTATTTCATCTGTTCTTTCGCAAGAAACCCTTCAAAGGTGGGTATGCTATTTCCTGCGGGTTGGATATTGCCATCGACTTTCTGCAAAATTTCAGGTTTGATCACTCAGACCTGGAATATTTGAAAACGCTGAATGGACATGATGACAAACCATTATTTCATCCTGATTTTTTAACATATCTTGGTAAGCTTAAATTTACCTGTTCCATTGATGCAATACCGGAAGGCACGTTGGTTTTTGAAAATGAACCACTCGTCAGAGTGACGGGACCCCTGCTTCAGGCACAACTCATTGAATCAGCCTTACTGAATATTATCAATTATCAAACCCTGGTTGCAACAAAATCAGCCAGAATTTGTGAGGCGGCCAATGCTCCTGTTTTAGAATTTGGTTTGCGGAGAGCACAAGGTGTGGATGGTAGTCTGGCAGCCAGCAGGGCTGCATATATTGGAGGATGTTCGGCTACGTCAAATGTCCTCGCTGGAAAAATATTTGGCATTCCTGTAAGTGGTACTCATGCGCACAGCTGGGTGATGGTGTTCAATAGTGAGTTGGAAGCATTTGAGAAATATGCTGAAGCCATGGAGAACAACTGTGTGCTTCTGGTAGATACATACGATACGCGTCAGGGTATTCTACATGCTATTGAAGTTGGGAAAGCACTGAAAAACCAGGGGAAAAAACTTATTGGCATTCGCATCGATTCCGGCGACCTCGCTTATCTGAGTCAGATTGGTCGTCAGATGTTGGATAATGCCGGTCTGCAGGATACAAAAATTGTTGCCAGCAATGATCTGGATGAATATATATTAGAGAGTCTTCATGAACAAAATGCAAAATTAGACCTGCTGGGTGTTGGGACCAAGTTAGTTACAGCCTTCGACCAACCAGCGTTAGGAGGTGTGTATAAACTTTCGGCTCTGAAAAACGAGAAAGGAGAGTGGGAGAGTAAATTGAAACTTTCTGAGCAGACGATAAAAATTAACATCCCCGGAATACAACAGGTAAAGCGCATATATCGCAACGGATCAATGATAGCTGATATGATCTTTGATATTGAACTAGGCTATTCCTCTGAACCTATCATTGTCGATCCTTTTGATGCAACTAGAACAAAAAAGCTTGAATTAACTAAGTTGGAATCAAAAGATCTACTGGTGCCAATATTTCAGAAAGGGAGGTTAGTATATGACAATCCGTCGCTGAATGAAATAAGAGATATTGTACGGGCTGAGATGGGGCGTTTACATTCAGGCATAAAGAGATTTGTCAATCCCCACATCTATGTCGTGGGATTGGAGCAAAAATTGTACGAGAAACGGCTTAGACTTATTTTAGAACAACGAAAACTTATTAGTTGATATTCCATGAAAGCATTGATTGTAGTAGATATTCAACATGATTTTTTGCCAGGTGGAGCTTTGGCAGTTAGCGAGGGGGATGAAATAATTCCTTTGGTAAATGAGCTGATGGATAAATTTGATTTGATTGTTGCCACACAAGACTGGCATCCTGCAGGTCATGGCAGCTTTGCTTCAAATCACCAGGGGAAAAAACCTGGCGACATGATCGTGCTCAATGGTTTGGACCAGATCTTATGGCCGGATCATTGCATTCAGGAGAGTCATGGTGCTAAATTTAGTAAGGTATTGGATTTTGATCGGTTCAACAAGGTTTTTCAGAAAGGAACTGACAAGGGTATCGATTCGTACAGCGGCTTTTTTGATAATGGGAAAATGAAGGATACTGGAATGAATCAATATTTAAGAGAACATGGAGTGGATGAGGTTTTTGTCGTTGGGCTAGCGACTGATTATTGTGTGAAATTTACGGCGATTGATGCCGCTGAACTTAAATTTACCACACATGTCATTGCAGATGCAACACGGGCTGTTAATCTTCAACCAGGTGATTTTGCGCGAGCACTAAAGGAAATGCAACAAAAAGGCATCAATATTATTGATGCCGAAGAATTGTTACATTAAAAAACCCGGAATATTCTTCCGGGTTTCTATAATATTTCAGTCTAATTTTGATTATTTCACTGAATCCATATATTCTACAAGATCCACCACTTTGTGTGAATATCCCATTTCATTATCATACCATGAAACGACCTTGACAAAGTTTGGACTCAGTTGAATACCCGCACCTGCATCAAAAATTGAAGTTCTGGAATCGCCAACAAAGTCATTGGAAACAACTGCATCTTCGGTGTATCCAAGTACTCCTTTTAGTTCGCCCTCTGAGGCTTTTTTCATTGCGGCACAAATTTCCTCATATGTGGCAGGTTTTTTCAACCTGGCAGTTAAGTCAACCACTGAAACATCTGGAGTTGGTACACGGAAAGCCATCCCAGTAAGTTTTCCATTGAGTTCAGGGATCACTTTACCAACGGCTTTTGCTGCACCAGTTGATGAAGGGATGATATTCTGACCTGCGCCTCTGCCACCTCTCCAGTCCTTCATGGATGGGCCATCAACGGTTTTTTGAGTAGCAGTTACCGCGTGGACAGTGGTCATTAATCCTTCCTCAATTCCCCAGTTGTCATTCAATACTTTCGCGATTGGAGCGAGGCAGTTGGTGGTGCATGATGCATTTGACACGAAGTTCATATCCTTTTTGTACGACTTGTTATTTACTCCCATAACAAACATTGGAGTATCATCTTTTGAAGGCGCAGACATGATCACTTTTTTGGCTCCAGCACTGAGGTGACCCTGTGTTTTCTCTTTGGTAAGGAATAAACCAGTTGCTTCGACAACATATTCAGCACCAACTTCAGTCCATTTCAGATTTGCAGGGTCTTTTTCAGAAGTAACTCGGATTGCTTTCCCATTTACGATGAGTTTACCATCTTTTACTTCTACTTTACCTTTGAATCTGCCATGCGTTGAGTCATATTTCAACATGTATGCCATGTATTCTACATCGATCAAATCATTGATCCCGACTATTTGTACGTTAGGTCTATCTACTGCAGCACGAAATACCAGTCTGCCTATTCTTCCAAAGCCATTTATACCAATTTTTATCATTTATTTTTGATTTAGAATGAAACAAAAAACCGAGCACAAAAGTACTATGGTTTTGTTAAAAAACAACTGACTATCGTCAGGAATTCCTGATTTGAGGTTAATAAATTGTTAATTATTTCATATACTTATTTGTAAATAAAATTGAGCTATCTATATTTGCAGTCGCAAAATAAAAATGGTCCGTTCGTCTAGGGGTTAGGACGCCAGGTTTTCATCCTGGTAGCAGGGGTTCGATTCCCCTACGGACTACGGAAAAATTTATAAACATCTCTTAATCAGCGTGTTAGGAGATGTTTTTTTATTTTTGCGGTCAATTTTCACGAAATTTAATACCACAAGTTTGGAATAATAATCAATTCATTGCTCGATGCGAAGCGGTTCTACGAGGAATGAAGGATTGCCCTTACATTTGACATCATGAAAACCAGGCTAGGTATATTCCTGCCGGTGATTTCATTAATATACCTCCGATAGGGCAATTCAAATCCTCAGAAATATATTTTTCAATATTATATCAAGAGGTAATTCACTCCACAAGACATAAAAATGTTAAAAACCGCTTTGAAAGAAACGAAATTAGTGCTTTTAAAAATCCACCAATTACAGTAAAAGAGGAACTGGTCGCAGAAATTGGCGCGACATTTTTAAATAACCATTGTTGTATCCTCAATGATGAAACGCCTTTGGATTCTACGGCTTATATTAAAGGATGGTTAAGCAACCTGAGAAATGATAAGAGTTAATCATTGAAGCATCTGGTAAAGCACAAAAGGCAATGGATTATATATTGGATAGGTGATACTACTGATTTTTTTGGTTTTATGATATCAAATTGACTCGTGATACCTCTTCAAGTTTTGCAGATGTTTGTGTTTTGCATTTCAGAATTTGATTAAGTTACTGAAAAAATAAATTGACATCTTATGTAATCTTTGATGATGATGCTCTAACATTCAAACTACCGTTCAGGATCACAGTTTCTATTGTAAGGTTTTCATTTTCAATCTGTTTGAGCAGAAGTTTGGCTGCAGTTTCTCCCATTTCATATGTTGGTTGTGATACACTGGTCAGTGGAGGATCGACAAGTTCGACAAAAGGGGTTTCCGAAAATCCAACTAAAGCGATATCTTCAGGGATCCTCAAACCATTTCTTTTTATCGCTCGCATGGCGCCCAGGGCTGTCATATCGTTCACACAAAATATTGCATCGGGCAGTTCGGCTTTATCTATAAGCAGTTGCATGATTTTTTATTTTGGGAGCATGAAGGCCATGCCGCGATAAGAAAGGGTAGATGGAAATTGGTTTCTGATGATCCTTCAGAATATAATCTGTGGGAACTATATGACATGGAAGTGGATCGAACTGAAACTACCGATCTTGCTCTGAAGCATCCTGAAATCACAAATCAATTAATTAAATTATGGGAAAAGACGGCTTATAAAACTAAAGCATGGCCAGGACCTAGAAAGGAGGACGCCAAGTCGAATCCTATTGATTACTAGGATTTTGTGCAAGAGATAAAATTATCAATATCATCCTTTAGCATTAATCGATGTATGTTGGATTAATTGAAAAGTATATAACGAATCGTTTCTGGAATTTGGTAAAATAACATGAACTTAAAAGCCTTCTTGTCTGATATTGAAGTGTGATATAAGTAAATATTCCAAGATGTCCTTACTTTCTAGTCAAAACATGAGTAGGAAAAAACAAATAGGTGTCTTTACTAAAAGAAAAATATAAATAGAGCGAAAAAAGTAAAGGAATAAGCTACAATTTTTGTAAATTATATTGCCAAGACATTATTTAAAATATCCTTGTGAATCTGATAATAAAAAGGAGTATATAAAAATCGATAGGTTTTAGGAATAAAAGGAAGTATTGAAAAATAATTGCGTTCCACACTTAAAGCTTGATAATTTATACTTCAAAGTATTTTATTAAAAAATCTCACAAAGAAAATTAGGATTTAATGTGAAGCGTATCCCGATAAAATTAAAATAACAACTAAGACAATAGATCATTTTTTTGTTACCACAAAATTTTCAAGACAATTCGAATATATGAATGACTGAAAACGAGCAATATCCTAATAACACAGCTGAGTTGAGATTAGGTAAACAGCTGTTTCTCTCCATTAATGATCCTAATGAAGTCCAATATTATTCGGATAAAGAGATATGGAATGCGTTCAAAGCTGATAGTCGGATAGCATACCGAGTGATATATGAAAAGCATGTCGATGCCTTATATAATTATGGAAACAAAATAACACCACATTGTGAAATAGTTGAAGATTGCATTCAGGAATTATTCATTAATCTGTGGATAAAAAAATCGAAGTTAGGAGTTGTTGTCAATATAAAGGCGTATTTGTTTACTAGTTTTAGGCGCAGGCTAATCGATCTTTTAAAGAAGAGGAGAAAAGAATTATTAGTTGAAAACATTGATAATTTTGAGGTATTCTTTGGCTATTCTTCTGAAAACGATTTCATTTCGGATGACAAAAGAATATCTATTCTCAACACCTTAAATGCATTATCTACTCAAAAGAAAGAGGCCATATTTCTTCGATTTTATAATGATTTGTCCTGTTCAGAAGTTGCAGAAATAATGGAAATTAAAGCTCAATCTGTTTATAATTTGATCTCATCTGGATTGAGGACAATGAGAGAAGCATTAAAAAATGCTAAATTTTAGCTACTACTTAAAATGATATTGTTTAAATCAAAGTAGTTTCTTATTTGTAGCTAAAATATTTTTTCCCTTATTATGAGTAGAAAATAATATTTGTTTGTCTATATAAACAAAGATGAAATAACTTGATGGAAAACAGTGAGGGAATAATTAAGGACTTAGTTCAGGATGAGTATTTTCACAAACTGATCATCGATCCAGATAATGATTGCATTGAATTTTGGACGCGGTGGGAGATTGAAAGTCCCGAAAGAAAAAACTTCATAAGTGAAGCAAAAAAAATCATACTTTCTGCTGAATTTAAAAGTCATACTTTAACTAAAGATAGAAAAGATTTATTGTGGGAAAATATCTCTGCCCGGATTGATGAAAAATCTATTGAATTTTCTGTAAAACGTGGAAATTTTATTCGATATATTGGATATGCGGTAGCTGCTAGTATAGCATTAGTATTAGTTGTGATTTTTTCAATGAGAAGTAATTTTCATCAATCAAAGGAAAATGTAGCTGCCGAGGTAAAACATATTGAAAAGGAAGCGCCAAAAGGGAAAATCTCTTCTTTTAAATTTGAAGATGGTACTGTTGTTAAGTTATTTTCTGGTACTAAAATTAGGTATCCGGAAAAATTCAGTACACATAACAGGGAGGTGTATGTCGAAGGAGAAGCTTATTTTGATGTTTCAAAAGATAAAAACAGACCATTTGTAGTTAATACCAATAGTCTCATTACAACGGCAATTGGAACTTCTTTTAATGTCCGAACCTATGATAAAAGCAATAATTGTGATGTTTCTTTGGTATCCGGAAAAGTTAAAGTCGAAAAATTAAATAAATCTGTTGAAACATTAAATGAAATAATTCTTGAGCCTGGTGAAGAAGCATACTTAGTGAATAGTGGAGTCACAAAGCAAGCTTTCAATTTGGAAGAAAAATTAGCATGGAAAGATGGTTATATCTACTTAAACGATAAAAGTTTCAATGAATCAATTGAAATTCTAAAACGTTGGTATCATGTGGATTTTGTAGTAAAAAACCAGTATAAAGCTTCAGAAAAAAAGGGGACAGGAAAATTTAAAAATCAAAGCCTTGAAAATATTTTGGATGTCATGGGTCACAGTTTTGATTTTTCTTTTGAATTCGCAGGAGATAAAGTATATGTAAATTT